>Ga0070737_10002378_pt1 | contig 22817 bp, 24 predicted proteins | sample Coa_R1_10_FD_66438 | JGI IMG/M metagenome (GOLD analysis project Ga0070737, IMG submission 66438) | Surface soil microbial communities from Centralia Pennsylvania, which are recovering from an underground coalmine fire - Coalmine... | ecosystem: Environmental > Terrestrial > Soil > Unclassified...
ACCAGCGTCGTCGAGGTCATCCGGAAGTCGATGGACATCATCAGATCGAGCTTGCCTTCCGGAATCACTTTGTCCCAGGCAACATCTGCAGGCCGAACCCCGTCCTGCGGCGGTTCGGCAAGCACGTTGGAGTCCGTTCCCAGCAGATGCCGCAGGAAGTACTCACCACCCTTGCCTGAAGAGCCGATCAGGTTAGCCCGCCACACGGTGAGCACCCGCGGCCAGTTGGCCGGATCGTCGGGATCGGTGATCGCGAGCTTCAGCGTGCGCTGCGCGAGTTGCTCGGCCACGTACTCGCCGACATCACGTCCGGCCGCCACGGCTTCGTCGGCCACGTCCAGACTGGACCGGTCGAACTGCGGGTAGAAGGGACTCCATCCCATCGCCGTGGCGGACGCCAGCAGATCCATGGTGTGCTTGCCGACGAACCGGCCGCGTCCGACCGGGCTGGCCAGCTTGTCGGCCCCGTATGCGTCGTAGCGCCATTGGTCGGTGTGGGCATACCAGTACGAGGCGCCGGGCACCTGCCGGGGCGGACGCGACCAATCGGTCGCCATCGCCATCGTCTGCCACCCGGTCAGCGGCCGCACCTTCTCCTGCCCGACGTAGTGGGCCCACCCGCCGCCGTTTCGGCCCATCGATCCGGTCAACATCAGCAGTGCCAGCACCGCGCGGTAGATGGCGTCGCCGTGGAACCAGTGACAGATGCCACCGCCCATGATGATCATCGATCGTCCGCCGGATTCCTCAGCGCTGCGGGCGAATTCCCGGGCCACGCGGATGGCCTGTGCGGCCGACACTCCGGTGATCGGCTCCTGCCAGGCGGGCGTATACCCCTGGGTTGGGTCGTCGTATCCGGTGGGCCACTGCCCGGGCAACCCCGCACGCGCGACTCCGTAGTGGGCGAGCATCAGGTCGAACACCGTGCACACCAGGTGGTTGCCGACGCGGTGCACCGGAACTCCGCGCGCAACAGTTTCGCCGTGTCCGTCGATGGTGTCGAAGCTGGGAAGCTGCACTAGCGCGCTGGCGCGCTCACCGTTGGCCGCGTGTGCACATTCCACGCTTAGCGCCGGTGTCACACCACCGAGGTCCAGATTCCACTTCCCGAGGCCATCCTCGCCGTACCGGAACCCGATTGACCCGTGCGGCACCACAACCGAGTTGGTGGCCTCGTCGAACACCGCGGGCTTGAAGGCCGCATTCTCCACCGCTTGACCGATGTCGGCAGCGGTGAGGTTTTTCCCCGGAACCAGCGCGTCGCCGCGCTTTTCCAACTTGATCAGAAACGGCAGGTCGGTGTAGCGGCGCGCGTAGTCAGCGAAAAACGGAACCTGTTTGCGCACATAGCATTCCGACAGGATTACGTGGCCCATCGCCATGGCCAGCGCAGCGTCCGTGCCGGCCGCGCACGGCATCCACTCGTCGGCGAACTTGGTGTTGTCGGCATAGTCCGGGCTGACACTTACGACCTTGGTGCCGCGGTAGCGAGCCTCAGCCATCCAGTGTGCGTCGGGGGTACGGGTGATCGGAACATTAGAGCCCCACATGATCAAATACGCCGCGTCCCACCAGTCTCCGGACTCCGGAACGTCGGTCTGGTCACCGAAGACCTGCGGCGAGGCGACCGGCAGGTCGGCATACCAGTCATAAAACGACGTCATCACGCCACCGATCAGCTCGATGAACCGCGAGCCAGCGGCATGGCTGACCATCGACATCGCCGGGATCGGCGAGAAGCCGGCGACCCGGTCCGGTCCGTAAGCCTTGATCGTGTGCACGTGCGCGGCGGCGATCATCTCGGTGGCCTCGGCCCAGCTCACCCGGACCAGCCCGCCCTTGCCGCGAGCTTGCTGGTAGCGACGGCGCCGCTGCGGGTCGGCCTGGATGTCGGCCCAAGCCAGCACCGGGTCGCCGAGGCGGGCCTTGGCTTCCCGGAACATCTGCACCAGCACTCCGCGCGCGTACGGGTAGCGGACCCGGGTCGGCGAGTAGCTGTACCAGGAGAACGACGCGCCCCGGGGACAGCCGCGCGGCTCGTACTCCGGCCGGTCGGGGCCCACCGACGGATAATCGGTTTGCTGGGTCTCCCAGGTGATGATCCCGTCCTTGACGTAGATCTTCCACGAGCACGACCCGGTGCAGTTCACCCCGTGGGTGGAGCGGACGACCTTGTCGTGGCTCCACCGGTCCCGGTAGAACACATCGCCCTCGCGACCGCCGCGGCGGGTGACCGTGCGCAGATCTCGGGAAACCTCACCGGGTGTAAAGAAGCGCCCGCTGCGCTCCAACAACTCTTCGAGTGCCCCGCCGATGTGCGGCGCCACAGTCACCTAGGACCTCCTTGCCAGTTGCGGCGCGCCTCGGCCTGTCGGCCTCGGGCGCGCAACACCGTTGTGGTGCATCCGGGGTGGGTCAGCGGTTCGACGGCGATCTCGCCGACCCGACGGACCAGGTGCCGGCATAGCCATGTGTATCGGCGGCCCGCGCCGGTTAGCGACAGTTCACAAGCATAGGCCGTCGGTTGCCGGACAACCATGCGGGCGTTCGGGGCACTGTTAGCGAAGACGTCGGTCACCGGCGCCGGGCTGCCGCGACGAAACACGCCGGTAACAGGCCTAAAAGCCATAACCACGCCGTAAACGAAAACATCTACCCTGCTAACACGGCGGTAACTCGGCGTAAATGTTTTGTATGGCCTTGTAAAAACTGCGTCACAATTCGCACCTTCGACAATGCTGTGTCTTTGCTGGAAGAACGCTGTGGGCATGTCGGCCGACGTTGCTGGCGCCGGCCGCTTGACCGTTTACAGGGCGTCGGCCAGCGCCGCCAGCCATCCCCGGTCGGCGGGTACCCAGTCAACGGCGTGCAGCTCGGCGGCCGTCACCCAGCGCAGCGCGCGGTGCTCGCGAGGGTGGGGCCGGCCGCCGATCAGCTCGACCCGATATGCCCGCAGCGTCGCCGTGGAGTCGAGGTCGATGTCGCCGCCCAGCCGCTCGCCGACCGCCACCTCGACACCCAGTTCCTCGGCTAATTCGCGCGCCAGCGCCTCGGGCTCGGTTTCACCTGCCCTGACCTTGCCGCCGGGCAGTTCCCAGCGCCCGGCCAATTGCGGCGGACGGTCCCGTTGTGCCACCAACAGCGTGCAGTCGGCGATGATGGCTCCGGCGACGATGATCTGGTTCGGCATCGTCGACTGACGGTACCGTCGATGCATGGCTGTGTTAACCGATGAGCAAGTCGACGCCGCATTGCCAGATCTCGACGGCTGGGAGCGAGCCGATGGTGTGCTGCGCCGATCGGTCAAGTTTCCCTCGTTTATGGCCGGCATCGACGCGGTGCGCCGGGTGGCCGAACACGCGGAAGCTAAAAATCACCATCCGGACATTGACATTCGTTGGCGGACAGTCACTTTCATGCTGGTCACCCATGCCGAGGGCGGCATCACCCAAAACGACATAGCAATGGCGCGAGACATCAACGCGATCGTCGGCAAGCCGGGTTGACCGTCCGCCGTCCGCTCAGGGCGATCCACGCCAGCGTGGCCAGCGTGGCCACGACGTAGACCAGCCCGCCCCAGGCCAGATACCACGGCCGGCTGGCCTGCCAGATCGTCGGCTGCGCGAAGCTCAGCAGCCACGGCACACCGACGATGGTCAGCGCGAGCCAGCCCCAGCCCAAAATCCGTGCGCCACGGCGTTCGGATAGCGGGCCGTGAAACAGCCACACCATCAACGGGACCAGCCATACCCAGTGGTGGGTCCACGAGATCGGTGACAGCAGTAGCCCGAACAACTCCACCACGAGCACCATGCCCAGCCGGTCCGGCGCCCCGGCGCCGTTGCTCAGTGCCCGCCAGGCCAGCAGGGCCAGTATCGCGGTGAGCAGGATCGCCGCCAGCACCAGCGGGTCATAGCCGGTGTCGTGGCCGAAGATCCGGCAGATGGCCCCGCGCCAGGACTGATTGAACGTCGTGCAGATCGGCCCGACCCGGTCGGTGTCGCGAAGCAAGTCGGTGAAGTAGTAGCGGACCTGATCTCCGACAACGAGCGCCGACACCGCGACGCTGGCCGCAAAGACGACGGCCGAAAACACCGCCGTGCCCCAACGTCGTACCCCGATGAAATAGAGGCCGGTGATCGCCGGGGTCAGCTTGATCCCGGCGGCCAGCCCAACCAGCAGGCCCGACAACCACCAGCGTGTGGTGTAGACCGCCCAGAGCCCGGCCAGCACCAGCAAGACGTTGATCTGACCGTAGTCGAACGTGCTCCGCAGCGGCTCGATCCAGATCGACACCGCAGTCCAGCACATGGCCACCGGCTGACCGCTGCCGGCCGGCACGCCGAGCAAGCGCTGGCTGATGCGAACCACGCCGTAAAGCGCGGCCATGGTTCCGATCGTCCACAACAAAGCGACCAGGCCGAACGGCAGGAAGTGCAGTGGGTAGAAGACCACTGCCGCGAACGGGGGGTAGGTGAACGGCAGCGGAAAATCAGGCGTCTGGTCGGCGTAGACGTAGCTGTACAGGCTGCCTGGATGGTCGAGTGTGGCCGCGGCACCGAGGTAAACGTGTAGGTCCACGAAGTTGGCGCCGTTGGGCGCCAGGTAGGTCCAGGCCAGTCGTGCCGCGATGCTCAGGCACAGCAGCACCGGCGCGGCAGCTCCCAGGGGGATCGCCTGCCGGCGGATGGTGGTTGCCGCCGGGGCGGCCGCGGTGGTGTCTATCTGCCCGACTTTAGCGATCCACAGCCGACATGACCGCGGCTTGCCGCGACGACGGCACGCGGTCACCGCAACCGATCAGCTGCGTAACGATCACATAACCGCCACATGTGTCACTTGAGTCACTTTCGTATCGGGCGAAGGATCGGCGCGGGACCTTCGTCGAGAACCAGGGAGAACCATGTCGACTATCTGGACTGTGTTACGCGCCACCGCGGTTGTGGTGGGCTCGTCGGCCGCGCTGCTGACGGGCGGCCTGTTAGGTACTGCCAACGCCGACACGGGGCAGCCGGCGCCGGCCCCCAATATCGCTGAGCAGCTGGCTAATTCGGCGGCCAGTGCGCCCCAGGTTTTGCAGAACCTGACGACGGCCCTCACCGGCACCCAGCCGACGCCGCCGACACCGCCGCCGCTGGCCAGCGCAGCGATCCAGGTACCCCAGCCCGGACCTGCAGCCGTTCCCGGCGCGACCGCCCTTGCCCCGGCCGCGACGTCGGCGCTTCCCGGCACCGCGGTCCCGGGGATGGCGCCGCTGGTGCCGGGCACCGCGCCGCTGTCGGGTACGACAGTGGCCACACCGGCTACGGGCCCGTCGCAGTTGCTGCCCAACGCGAAGGTCAGCCTGCCCAACGTACCGTTCCTGCCCGTGCCGCTCCCCCAACAAGTTTCACTGCCGGGCGACTTGGCTTCGCTTGCACCCGGCGACGTCCCGATTCCGCGGGGCCTCGCACAGCCGCCCACACCGGTCTCCACGGTGGCCCCGGCTGCCAACCCGCTGTTGATCCCGTTGTCCGCGCTGCCCTAAACCGTCGGTCACCGACCACGAACCCGGGAGAACGCCGTGCCACGCACCTGGAAGTTAAGCCGCGACTTGGTGGCCGTTGCCATCGCTGCGACCGCCGGACTCGCGCTATGTCCCAATGCTGCAGCTGAACCGGCGCCACCGCAGCCGATGCCGTCCCAGCAACTCCCGGGGCTGCCGGCGCTGACTCAGCTGAGTCCGATCATCCAGCAGGCTGCGGCCAATCCCGAGCAGGCGACACAGCTGCTGATGGCGGCCGCGTCGGTGTTCTCCCGCAATCCCACCGCCCCAGACCAGTCGAAAAGCGTTGCCTCGGCGGTAAACCAGTTCGTCCAGGAGCCTGCCGCTTCCGGGGCTGCGGCGGCACATGTTCCACCACCGGGTGTGGAACCAGGCGCTCAGGCACACCTGCCCACCGGAATCGATCCGGCCCATGCCGTCGGCCCCGCCGCCGCAGCCCCTGCGGAGCAGGCACCGCCGTCCGTCGCGGCCCCGGCCTCGGCGGCCGCGCCCCCGGGCGGCGCGACCCCCACAGCGGCCCCGGGTTTTGGTCCCGACGCCCCGCCCACCCAGGACTTCATGTACCCGTCTATCGGAACCGGTTGCCTGGCCGACGGCAGCAATTCGATCGCAACCGCGCTTTCCGTCGCCGGGCCGGCCAAAATTCCCGCGCCCGGTCCCGGGCCCGGCCAAACCGCTTACGTGTTCACCGCGATCGGCACGCCCGGCCCCGCCGAGGTGCAAAAGCTGCCGCTGAACGTCACCTGGGTGAACCTCACCACCGGTAAGTCGGGTAGCGCGACTCTCAAACCGCGACCCGACATCAATCCGGACGGGCCGACCACCCTGACCGCCATCGCCGACACCGGTTCGGGCAGCATTATGTCGACGATCTTCGGGCAGGTCACCACCAAAGACAAGCAGTGCCAGTTCATGCCCACCATCGGCTCGACGGTGGTGCCCTGACCCGCGGCAGCTCAGCCGTTAGTACGCCATGAAGAGGATCGCGTCGCGGTCGTACTCAAGACCGGGATGCGCGTCGGCGAGATGCGCCTGGGTCAGTTCGACCAGCTCATCTTCGTCCTTGCCGACGATCGCCTCACCGCACGGACAGTTCAGGTGTGTCTTCAAGTTGCCACCTTTCGCCTCAGCGTCGGAGTCGCCGTTTTGGCCGCCTTCAGCTGCTTCTTGTGTGATCGCACCTGTTCGAGTGAGCGGGCGTCGACGACATCGGCCACCGACATGTGCGTTCCGGCCTTGCCGTAGTCTCCCGCCGCCGCCCGCCAGCCCGCCGGGGTCACGCCATACTGCTTGCCCAGCAAGGCCAGGAAGATCCGCGCCTTCTGCTCACCGAACCCGGGTAACTCCTTGAGCCGGCGCAGCACCTCGTGACCGTCGGGGTCACCGGCGGTCCACAGCGCGGCCGCGTCACCGGCGTAGCGGTCCGCTATCACCTGCGCCAGCTCCTGGATCCGCTTGGCCATCGACCCCGGAAAGCGGTGGATGGCAGGCCGCTGAGCGCACAGCGCGGCGAACTTGTCCGGGTCGTAGTTGGCGATCTCGGTCGCGTCGAAGCGGCCCATGCGGTCGGCGATTTTCTTCGGTCCCGCGAACGCGGTCTCCATCGGCACCTGCTGGTCGAGCAGCATCCCCACGAGCAAGGCGAAAGGGTTTGACCCCAGCAGCGCGTCGGCGGCCGCGTCCTGAGCGAGCTGCAGTTTGGGCACCCGCTTAGTGTAAAGCTGTGCCGCAACACCGCGTTAAGGGCATCGATACAGAGGCTGCTGACCGTGTCGCGGGTGAGCTTTCCGTCGACACGCAAACGGCCGGCCGCACTGGTTTCAAGGCGTGATTACGGCAGTGGGATTTGCCGTTCGCGCAGTTCGGTCTCGCTGATGCGCGGGGCTAACCGCTCTTGCGCCGAAATTCCCGGCGGCTTTCCATCGGCCCGTGAGCCCGCGGCTGCTTGGCGCCGGCGTCTTTGTGGTCTGATCCGGACGCCGACTTCTGCTTCTTGTGGTCCAGGGCTTCGCGGAACTTGCGCTTGGTCTCGTCGTCCGACGTGGAGTCGGGGCCGGGCTTCAATGCAGCCATGACGGCAGCCTATCGCGGCGATAACGGCTCCGCCGATTTCGGATCAGCGGATGCCGGGCGGCATGCCGTACACGTGCGTGATCGGCAATGTCAGCAGCACGCGCCGGTCGGTGACCATCGCGTCACGGTACTCGTCCCAATCCGGATGTTCGCCAGCGATGTTGCGGTACAACGTGATCAGCGCCTCGACGGTATCGTCATCGCGCGCGGCGGCCGGCGGGGTCAACTCCGCGGTGCCCTCCGCGACGGCATAGGCCCATCCGTCGTCGGCGCTGACCAGGATCGAGGCCCGGGGGTCACGGCGCAGGTTGCGGGTCTTGGCTCGCGGCTCGGTGATCGAAACCTGTATGACAAGTTTGCGAGGGTCGAAGTAGTACTGCACGTTCGACAGCTGGGGGCGCCCGTCACGCTTGATGGTGGCCAACACGCCGATGGAGTTCCCGCTAATCACGGCCAGCAGCTTGTCGTCGAACACGTGGCGTCCCATGCCGAAAGCCTACGTCAGTGACCGGTCCCGGTTCGCCCGCAGCGTCGCTACGATCGCGCTATGTGGCCATGGTCGACGGCAATTCGCTTGCCGGAGTATGCATGACGCGCTACGCGGCTTTTCTGCGCGGCGTCAACGTCGGCGGCGTCAACCTCAAGATGGCCGAGGTGGCCGCCGCGCTGACCGCCGCGGGATTCAGCGCCGTGCGCACGCTCTTGGCCAGCGGCAACGTGTTGCTGGAGTCGCCTTCCGAGGCCGGTGTGGTGCGACGGAAAGCCGAAGCCGCGTTGCGCGAGACGTTCGGTTACGACGCATGGGTGCTGGTTTACGACGTCGACGCCGTTCGCGCGATCGTCGACGGCTACCCGTTCGAATCCGACAAAGCCGGATACCAGTCCTACGTCACGTTCGTCAGCGACCGCGCCGTGCTCGACGAACTTGCCGCACTGCAGGCACGACCCGACGAGAAGATCAGCCGCGGCCCCGACGTTGCGGGCGTCATCTACTGGCAGGTCGCCAAGGGTGCCACCCTGGACAGCACCATCGGCAAGACCATGGGCAAGCCCCGCTATAAGCCGTCGACGACCACCCGCAACCTGCGCACGCTGACCAAGGTGCTGCAGATGGCGGCCAGCTGAGCTCTGCTTCAGTCGGTGGGAGCCGCATCCAGATAACGGATCGCGTCATCTTTGCCGAGGCCCAGCCGGCGGGCCGTGTCGAGGTAAGTCCTCGCCGCGGCCGCCATCGCGGCGTCGGCTGGATCAGCCCTGGCAACGAAAGTGCCGAAACGTCCGCGGGTTTCGACGATTCCGGCCCCTTCCAACTCGCGGTACGCGCGGGCCACCGTGTTGACCGCCAAGTGTAGCTGACCCGCCAATTCCCGGACCGTGGGCAACCGGGTTCCCGGCGCCAACCTACCGGCTCGGATTTCGTCGATAAGCTGGGTTCTGAGCTGGTCGAACAGCGGTTTACCTGCCTTCGCGTCGAGTCGGACCGATTTCCCCAGCTCCACTAGTTCAGTATCGCGCGGGCGCTATGTTGGCAGAGTGCGGATTACGGTGCTCAGCGGCGCGGGAATCTCGGCGGAGAGCGGCGTGCCGACTTTTCGCGACGACAAAAACGGGCTGTGGGCTCGATTCGACCCCTACGAATTGGCCAGCATCGACGGCTGGCTGCAAAACCCCGAACGGGTGTGGGGCTGGTACCTGTGGCGGCATTACCTGGCGAGCTGCGTCGAACCCAACGCGGGACACCGCGCCATCGCCGCCTGGCAAGACCACGCCGAGGTCACCGTCGTGACGCAGAACGTCGACAACCTGCACGAGCGCGCCGGTAGTTCACCGGTCCACCACGTGCACGGCAGCATCTTTGAATTTCGTTGTGCAAGCTGCGCTTTCCCGTACACCGGGGAATTGCCGAAAATGTCGGAGCCGGTGCTCGAACTGGAACCGCCGACCTGCGGCTGCGGCGGCCTGATCCGGCCGGACGTGGTGTGGTTCGGCGAGCAACTGCCCGAAGAGCCTTGGCAGCGAGCCGTCGAGGCCACGCAGGCAGCCGACGTGCTGGTCGTGGTAGGCACTTCGGCGGTCGTCTATCCGGCAGCCGGCCTGCCCGAGCTGGCGCTGGCGCGCGGCGTGACCGTCGTCGAAGTCAATCCCGAGCCGACGCCGCTGTCGGGCAGCGCGACGATCTCCCTTCGCGAGACGGCGAGCCAGGCATTGCCGGGATTGCTGCAGCGGCTGCCCGCGCTGTTGAACTGAACCCACGCTTCATCGACAAACCACAGCTTCTGCGCGGGGGGCGGAGTCTGGGTGCCCGACCATCGTCGTCGCTGGCGTCATGCGGGCGAGCCCGGCGACCGTTCACCCGCCATCAACCGGTCAAGCAGTTGCCGCGGCGCGGCATCCGGGCCGATGAGTCCAGTCACCAAGTGCCCCCAGAAAGCCGCGCGCAATACCTGCTCGGCGAAGGCCTCCGCATCACCGAAAGGCAGGTGCGGCTTGGCGATCAGCAACGCCGCCACCCCGTGTGCGGCGCTCCACAGCTGCAGGGCCACCGTGGTCGGATCACCGGGCGGATAGATCTTCTCGTCCATCAGGGTTTGCACGGTGTCACGCATGTGCTTAAACGCCGAGCTGTCCAGCGTGGCGTCGACGTCGCTGCCGGATCGCCACTCCCCCATGGTGGCAATGCGATACAACTCCGGAGTCTTCAGTGCGAACCGGACATAGGCAAGCCCCTGCGCACGCAGTACCTCCGCGGCCGACGGTTGACCGGCGGCGACGCGCTGCATTTCGTGATCAAGCTTGGCCAGGTAACGGGCACACACCGCATCCAGCAGTGCGTCTTTGTCGTCGAAATGCAGGTAGATCGACGGCGGGGTGACGCCGACCCGCCGGGCGACCGACCGGATCGACACCGCCTTGGCGTGCCCGGTTTCAAGCAGCAATTCAGTTGTGGCATCAAGGATTTCGTCTCGCAAGCGATCCCCCGAGCCGCGCGGCGCACGCGATCGGCGCAGAGCTTTCATCGGCACATCAACCACTGTCCCTCACGGGCGCGCGGATTCGTTGCCCATTTCCGCTCGTGTCGGCCACCCGGACATCGGCCCGGCGATGCCGACCCGCCCGCACAACAGGCGGGGTTATGCGTTCCGCAGCATCGAAGTCGCTGAGGCCGACCCGGTCGTGGAGCCACAGCAGCGGTCCGGGTGCCCACCAATTCCATCGGCCGACAACGTGCATGAACGCCGGGACCAGCACCATCCGCACCAAGGTGGCATCAACCAGCACGGCAAGTGTCAGTCCGACGCCGAACATCCGCATGAACGACACCTGTGCAGCGATCAGCCCCGCGAACGATATCGACATCACCAGCGCCGCCGCCGTGATCACCCGGCCGGTGCGGGCCACCCCAAGCGCGACGCTCTCGTCGTTGCCCGCCCGGCTGCGATCGGAGCGCAGCCAGTACTCGCGGATCCGCGAAACCAGGAATACTTCGTAGTCCATCGACAGACCGAACGCCACGCAGAACATCAGCAGCGGCATGTTGACCTCCAGCGTGCCGCTGGGTGTCGTCCCGAGCGCGCCCAGATGACCGTCCTGGAAAATCCAGGCCAGCGCGCCGAACGCCGCGGTCAGCGACAACACGTTGAGCACCAGCGCCTTCAGCGGTAGCACCACGCTGCCGGTCAGCAAAAACAGCAGTACGAAGCTGATGACGGCGATCAAACCCAACACCAGCGGCAGTCGGGTCACCAGGGCCTTGACGCTGTCATGGTTGATCTGCGCCAGCCCGGCCATCTGCACGGGCCGGCCGGCCGGCCCGGCCACGGCATGCAACCGGTCCAGCTGGGTGTTCGAGGCTTGTGAGAATAGCGGTGCGGTGCTGGCGACGGTCAAAAACGCACTGCCATCGGCGAACCCGGCAGCCGCGGCCGGCGGTCCGACACGCTTGCCGGCTACGAAGGTTCCGGTCGGGGCGGTGACCGCCGACACGTCCGGCACCCGCGACAGATCGGCGGCGTAGCGCTCAACATCGCCGGGGCGCAGGCCTTTAGCGTCCGGGATCGCGATGGGCACCGCCATCGCCGAGTCGTCCGCGAAGTCGTTGCGCAACTGGTCACCGACCTGGTGCGCCGAGGCCGACCGGGGCAGCACCCGATCGTCGGGAAACCCCCACTTCACACCGAGAAACGGCGCACCGGCCAGCACGAGCAGCGCGACCGCCGCCAAACCGATCGGCACCGTGCGACGCATCACGAATTTGGTTGAGCGATACCAGAACAGCTGCTCCACCGGTTTGCGGGCCCGATCGGCGCGGCGCAGCACTCGGCGAATCAGCACCCGCACGTTCAGCGCGTCCAGCCGCGGCCCTAACAGCACGATCGCCGCCGGGGCCACCACGATCGCCGCGACCGCCACGAACGCCACGGTGGCGATGCCGGCGTAGGCGAACGACTTCAGGAAGTACATCGGGAACAGCACCATCACCGCCATCGACAACGCGACGGTGGTCGCCGAAAACAGCACGGTGCGCCCCGCGGTGGCCATGGTGCGGATCAGGGCCTGATCCGGCGGCGCACCGTCGCCCAGCTCGTCGCGATAGCGGCTGATGATCAGCAAGGTGTAGTCGATCGCCAGCGCCAGTCCCATCGCAGTGCTCAAGTTGAGCGCGTACGTCGAGACGTCGGTGGTAAACGAAATCAGCCGCAGCACCGACATCGAACCGACAATGGCCAACCCGCCCAGCATCACCGGCAGCACCGCCGCCAGCAGCCCACCGAAGACCCACACCAGCACCACAAAGCTCAACGGGATCGCAATCGATTCCATCAGCAGCAGGTCACGCTCGTTCTGCTGGTTGATCTGGGCGTAGACCATCGCTACGCCGCCGGCACGGATGGTCACACCGTCTCGACCGGTAATTCCGTGCACCACCTGGTCAGCCAGCGCCTTGGCGTACTTTTGCGCGTTGTTCTCCCCGCCCGTGAGGTTCGCGACGATCAACCCCGACTTGCCGTCTTTGGTAACCAGCCCAGCCGCAGCCGGTGGTGGCGAGGTCCACGGCGACGACACATTGAACACGTGCGGTGACCCCTGCAGCTCGCCCACGACATCGGTGCCGACACGGCGGGCCAGCGGGCTGTCGGCTCCGGCGGGTGCGGTCACCACGATGAGCAGCTTTTGGTCGCTTTGCCCAAACTTGTCGGTCAGCAGCCGGATGGCCTGTGCCGATTCCGACGTCGGATCCTGGAAGCCGCCGGCCGACAGGGTCTTGGTGACCGGGATCCCGAAGACGGCGGCACCAGCCAAGATCAGGGCGGCAACGGCAAGGATTCGCCGCGGCGCGGCGAGGGCGAATCGGGCGAGTCCCTGCAACATGTCGGGTCCTTCCACCACCGGCATCGGTCGCGGTTTTCGGCCCTCGACGTCCGTCGCGCCGGCCCGCCGTCCAATATCCGCGGTAACTTATCAGCGATAAGTCAAGGGTGTCAACGACGACTCTTCGCACGCTTGTGGTGGACACGAACGGACAACCCGGCCGGTTCACGGTCCACGTCGCATCGACCCTACCCGGCGGTAAGATTGCCAACGTTTTCCGAATCGTGACTCACTGATTCCTTAATGGTGACCCATACGCTCAAGGCATGTGGATCGACGACTCGAGTGGCGACGTCATCAAAGCTGACTTCGAGGCTCTCTACCACGGCGACATGCTGGTAGAAGGTGAAACCTCCGAGCAGCTCGACGACTGGCACCCACTGCCCACCGCGAGCTGAGCCGCGCTCACCGGACGCGCCCGGCAACGGCCGCGTCCACGATCTAGTCGTTTCCGGTTCTCGTCGTTCCCGCGCTATCGCGGTGCCATGCGGATGGCGCCGTCGAGGCGGATGACCTCGCCGTTAAGCATCGGATTCTCGACGATGTGCACGACCAGCGCACCGTACTCCTCCGGCTTGCCCAGCCGGCTGGGGTGCGGCACCTGCTTGCCGAGCGATTCTTTGGCCGGCTCCGGCAGGCCGGCCAGCAGCGGAGTGTCGAAGAGCCCGGGCGCGATGGTGACCACCCGGATAGCCTTGCTGGCCAGATCACGGGCGATCGGCAGCGTCATGCCGACCACGCCGCCCTTCGACGCGGAATAGGCGGCCTGGCCGATCTGGCCGTCGAACGCCGCCACCGACGCCGTGTTGATGATGACGCCGCGCTCCTCGCCGACCGGCTCAGTTTTCGCGATCCGCTCGGCGCCCAGTCGTAGCACGTTAAACGTGCCAATCAGGTTGACGTCCACGACCTTTCGGAACGCGTCAAGCGGGAAGACGCCATCCTTGCCCAGCACCCGAATCGCGTTGCCGGTGCCGGCGCAGTTGACGACGATGCGCAGCGGCCCCAGGCATTCCGCGATCTCGAGCGCCGACGTCACCGCTTTCTCGTCGGTGACGTCCGCCGGGGCGAATCGCGCGCGCTCGCCGAGCTCACGCACGACTTCCTCGCCTTTGAGGTCCAGCACCAACACCTGGGCACCGTGGTCAAGCAGGCATTTGGTGGTGGCCAGACCCAGTCCCGATGCGCCACCGGTGACCAGTGCTACGGCGTCTTTGATCTCCACCCGGTTCCTTTCTTTGTGCCGGTCAAGCGCTTTGGATCTACCGATCGGTCGCGGACTATACCCAGTCGGCCAGTACCGCTTCGGTATCAGACCCCGGCGGGCCCGCCGGCCGGGGCTGGTCCGGCACCGTCCGGGAAAACCGCGGCGCCGGCACCGGCTGCAGCCCGCCGTCCGACTGGTAGAAGGTGCGACGGGCGGTGATGTGCGGCTCGGTCTCGACTTCGCCGAACGACAGCACCGGCGTCACGCACGCGTCGGACTCGGCGAACACCGTGGCCCAATGGTCGCGATCTTTGGAGCCGATCACCTCGGCGATCCGGGCCCGCAGCTCCGGCCAACGGCTGCGGTCGTTTTGCCCGGGCAAGTCGGCGCCGTCCAGGCCCAGGCCCTTGAGCAGTTCGGCGTAAAACTGCGGCTCGATTGCGCCCACCGCGACATAGCGGCCGTCGGCGCATTCGTAGGTGTCGTAGTAGGGGGCACCGCCGTCGAGCATGTTGGTGCCGCGTTCGTCGGACCACATGCCCATCGCCCGCATCGCCCACATCATCTGGATCAGCACCGAGGACCCGTCGATCATCGCGGCGTCGATGACTTGCCCCTTGCCGGAAGCCTGCCGCTCCCACAGCGCCGCCAGAATGCCGACCAGCAAGAACATCGACCCGCCACCAAAGTCACCGACCAGATTCAGCGGCGGCACCGGTCGCTCGCCCGCGCGGCCGATCGCGTGCAGGACACCGTTGAGCGAGATGTAGTTGATGTCATGACCGGCCTGTTGGCTGCGCGGGCCGGTCTGACCCCAGCCCGTCATCCGCGCATAGATCAGCCGATCGTTGACCCGCGCGCAGTCCTCAGGGCCCAGGCCAAGCCGCTCGGTGACGCCCGGGCGATAACCCTCGATCAGCACGTCGGCCTTCGCGACCAGCCGCAGCACCAATTCCCGGCCCTCGTCGGACTTGAGGTCGGCGGTGACGAACCGGCGGTTACGCAGCATCGCGTCGCGGACCGGCCCACTGGCCGCGGTGGGCCGTTCAACGCGCACGACATCAGCGCCCAGGTCACCCAGAATCATCGCGGCATGCGGGCCCGGCCCGATGCCGGCCAGCTCAATCACCCGTAGACCCGCTAGCGGTCCAGCCATCACGCGACCTCCTTCTCACCCAGTGGCATCTTCGCAGCCGCCCTCGACGGCCGCGCGCCCCGGTCAGGTCAGGTCGCCTATGGTGATGCCCATGACCGCAATCAACTCCGGGATCGACGCGCTAACACCGGTCGCAGGCCTGTCCGTCACACTTGCCGATGGGGTGCTGTCGGTGATCATCGATCGCCCCGACAGCCTCAATTCGCTGACTACGCCGGTGCTGGCAGGGATTGCCGACGCGATGGAGCGCGCGGCCACCGATTCGCGGGTCAGGGTGGTCCGCCTGGGCGGAGCGGGCCGCGGCTTTAGTTCCGGCGCCGGGATGAGCGCCGAAGACGTGTCCGGCAGCGGCGGTCCGGGCGCCGAGATCATCGAGGAAGCCAACCGTGCGGTACGGGCGATCACCGCGCTGCCGCGACCGGTGGTGGCCGTCGTGCAGGGTCCCGCCGCCGGAGTGGGGGTATCGTTGGCCCTCGCGTGTGATCTTGTATTAGCTTCGGACGCAGCGTTTTTCATGCTCGCATTTACCAAAGTCGGCCTGATGCCGGACGGCGGTGCGTCGGCGCTGGTCGCGGCCTCGGTCGGCCGGACCCGGGCCATGCGGATGGCGCTGCTCGCCGAGCGATTGCCGGCCGCCGACGCGCTGGCGGCCGGTCTGGTCAGCGCCGTCTACCCCGCCGACCGGTTCGACGCCGAGGTCGACAAGGTGATCTCCGCGCTGCTGTCCGGGCCCGCGGTCGCGTTTGCGAAGACCAAAGACGCCATCAATGCGGCCACGCTCACCCAACTCGACACCGCGCTCGACCGAGAATTACGGGGGCAGGCAGTACTGTTGAAATCACCCGACTTCATCGAGGGCGCAACGGCTTTCCAGCAGCGTCGCGCACCGACCTTCACCGACAGCGTCTAAAACCCGAACAGCGGCGGCAGCGCCAGCAGCACGACCAGAGTCCACACGAAGTGGGTCAGTATCGGCGCCAGCACCCCACCCGTCGCGCGGCGCTCCCACGCGCACACCGTGCCGAGCACGATCGCGGCGAAGCCGAGCATCAAATTCTGGCTGGCCAGGGTGGCGGCGACGTACAAGATGGTCGAAACAGGGGCCGGATGGTGGCGGCCCAGTGCGGTGTAGAGCGCGCCGCGGTAAAACACCTCCTCCGCGATCGCGCCCAGCAATGCGATGGCCAGGGTCAACCGCCAGGAACCCTGACCGGCGAATTGCAGCACTCGAATGATCAACTCCGACGCTGCCGGAATTTCCCGGGCGATTGCCCCGCCGGCAACGAAGACACCCCCCAGCAACAGCCCGATTGTCGCCCCGCTGATCACTGGGCGCTGATTGCGGCCCCGCCAGCAGATGCCGCCCAGATGCAGCGGCCCGGAGGCGAAGGCCCCGACCACCCACAGCGCCGCCAATGCCGCGGTCAGCCAGTAGAAACTCGCTTCGCCCGGGTGACGGTTCATCGACAGACCGAGCATCACCGCGCCGAGCACCAAAATCACCGCGACGACGACACGCCGACGGCGCACCACCGAGGGCGGTTCATGGTGTGGCACAGCGACATTGGTGATGGCGCGACGGATCTCGTCGAGCGCGCTGGTCGGGGGTCGGGTACTGACGTCGGTCATGCGGAGCGCACCTTGGGCGTGAGAGTGATCAGTAGGTCGAGGCCCATTCGCAACGCACCCGCCAGCGGCCCCGGGACCGTGTCGACCAACTTCAGCGTCGGACGCGCGATGCGCGGTGTCACCGCGCGCGCCACCTGCCGGAGGCGCAGAGCGTCGCCACCAGCCCACACCGGATCGCTGTCGGCGAGGTGGTGCGGGTCGACCAACGCGTTGACGGGCCGCGGCGGCGGGCTGGACAACGCCAGCTCGATCGCGGTGTCGACGGCCAGCAGGCCGCCGGGCGGGTCGGGAACCCGTTCGCGCAGCCGGGCATCGGCGGCAAGCATCGGGTGGGCCAGCGACTCCACCAGATCCGCAGCCAGGCCGTCGGGCACCGGCAGCGCCAGTGCGGTGAACCGCGACGCCACTGCGGTGTCGACACCCCGGACCGGCAGACCCGTGTGCCATTTCCCGGCGATACGCGCGTACGTCTTGAGCAATTCCCGGTAGGAGGTGGTGTCGGGGCCGCAGATGTCGTAGGCTCCGGCCGCCACCTGCTCTGAATCGGCCGCAGCAACCAGGTAATACAGCACATCGCGGACCGAAATAGGGTCAATCGGGTTATCCATCCAGGCCGGCATCGGCATTATCGGGAACCGGTCGCCGACGTAGCGCAGCATCTCGAACGACGTCGACCCGGCGCCGAGGATCATCGCGGCCCCCAGCCATACCAGTTCGGGGCCCCCCTCGACGCTGAGCGCATCGGCCACCTCGGCACGGCTGGCTAGATGCTCGGAGAGATCGTCGCCGTCGGGCAGGAAGCCGCCCAGATAGACGATGCGACGCACGCCCGCTTCCTTGGCCGCTGTCGCGACGTTGGCGGCCGCGGCTTGGTCAACATCTCGAAAACCGGGCTGGCCGAGCGCGTGCACCAGGTAATACACGACGTCGACGGGCCCGGACTCGGCGAACGCGTGACGAGCCGATGCGGGGTTGGACGCGTCAAGCACCACCGGTGTGACGTCGTCAACCCACCCCAGCCGACGAAGACGCGACGGATTGCGGGCAGCGGCGGCCACTTCGTGGCCTTCGGCAAGAAGCGCAGTGGCAAGGCGTGACCCGATGTAGCCGGTGGCACCCGTGACCAGGATCCGCACACCGTCCAACCTAGCGACGACGGCCGGTGGCGGTGGCGAATTTGTTCTGCCCTGGGCGGGGGTGGGCGATACGCCTTGGTTGAACTGACCGCGACGCGCGCCCGTCACTCCGGTATGGACACCTCCAACCTCGATACCATGACGGGATGGGTTCGGTGACGCCCCGTCGGCAATCACCGCGGGCCGCCATGCCGGCAAGTCCTTCCGTCGCAGCGGTTGCCGTCGACTTCCCGCCGCACCGGCACAGCCAAGACGAGATCGTCGCTACACTTGCGGGCTTCGCCGGCCCGGAGTTTCACCGATTCGCCACCAGCAGCGGGGTTCAGGCCCGCCACCTCGCATTGCCACTGTCGCGGTACGCCCAGCTGAGCGGATTTACCGAGGCGAATGACGCGTTCATCGAGATCGCGCTCGAGCTCGGTGAGCGAACGCTGCTGTCCGCCTTCGATGCTGCCAAGGTCAAACCGTCCGACATCGACATCATCTTTTCGACGACGGTAACCGGGCTCGCGGTGCCGACGTTAGAGGCGCGGCTGGCCACCCGAATCGGCTTGCGACCCGACGTCAAACGGGTGCCGCTGTTCGGCCTGGGTTGTGTCGCCGGTGCCACGGGAATCGCGCGAATGAACGACTACCTGCGCGCGTTCCCCGATCAGGTCGCCGCGTTGCTCGCGGTCGAACTGTGCACGCTGACCATTCAGCGCCACGACCGTTCCGTAGCCAATCTGGTCGCTTCCAGCCTGTTCGCCGACGGCGCTGCCGCGGTGGTCGCGACCGGGGCCGAACGAGGGCAGTTCGGGCCGCGAGTGCTGGCCACCCGAAGCCGGATCTATCCGGAGACCGAGGACGTCATGGGCTGGCGCATCGGCAGTGACGGGTTCCAGATCATGTTGTCGGTCGAAGTCGCGACCGTGACCGAAAAGTATCTCGCCGACGATGTCCGCAACTTCCTCGCCGACCACGGACTCACGGTCGCGGACGTCTCGACATGGGTGTGCCATCCGGGCGGGCCGCGGGTGATCGAGGCGGTCGAAAACGTGTTGGACCTGCCCGCGGACGCACTGGACCAGACCCGCAAGTCGTTGCGCGACAACGGCAATCTCTCGTCGGTGTCTGTGCTGGATGTGCTTCGCGCAACGATGGCCGAGCCGCCACCGCCGGGATCTCTCGGGCTGATGATCGCGATGGGGCCGGCGTTTTGCTCGGAACTCGTGCTGCTCGGCTGGTAGGCCGTGTACTACCTGCTGATCCTGTCGGTCGGCATCGAACGCCTGGCGGAGCTGATCGTATCCAGGCGCAACGCGCGGTGGGCTTTTGCGCACGGCGGCAAAGAGTTCGGCCGCAACCATTATCCGGCGATGGTCACCCTGCACACTGCGCTGCTGCTCGGCTGCGTGGTTGAGGTTTGGTTGCTGCATCGGCCCTTTGTCGGGTGGCTGGGCTGGCCGATGCTCGGCGTGGCCGCACTGAGCCAGGCCCTTCGCTGGTGGTGCGTGACAACGCTGGGCCAGCGCTGGAACACCCGGGTGATCGTGGTGCGGCAAGCGCCGCTGGTGCGACGCGGCCCGTACCGCTGGCTTCGCCACCCGAACTACGTGGCGGTGGCGGCTGAAGGCCTGGCGTTGCCGCTGGTGCACACCGCGTGGTTGACCGCGGTCGTATTCACACTGGCCAACGCGGTGTTGCTGCGGGTACGTATCCGGGTCGAGAACGCGGCGCTGGGCTACGCATGACCTATGACGCTGATCTGCTGGTGGTCGGCGGCGGCCCGGCCGGCCTCGCCACGGCGTTGCACGCGCGCGCCCGAGGGCTTTCGGTTATCGTCGCCGAGCCGCGGGACAGCCCGATCGACAAAGCATGCGGCGAGGGCCTGATGCCCGCTGGGCTGACCGCGCTGACGGCGCTGGGCATCGACCCGGCCGGCCTGCCGCTCCGCGGAATCGCCTACGTCACCGAGCAGCGCCGTGCGGAGGCGTTGTTCCGCAGCGGATCGGGCCGCGGCGTGCGTCGCACCACGCTGCATGCCGCGTTGGCGGCCCGCGCCAAAGAACAAGACGCGGAATGGATCCGGACACGTGTCACCGCCGTCGAGCAAGATGCCTGCGGGGTCGCCGCCGGTGGTGTCCGCGCCAAATGGTTGGTGGGGGCCGACGGTCTGCATTCGACGATCCGGCGGGCCGCGGCAATCACCGCAGTGGCCGGAACGCCACGGCGCTTCGGCGTGCGCTGGCACTTTCGCGTGCCGGCGTGGTCGGAGCTCGTCGAGGTGCATTGGTCGCCCTGGGGTGAGGCGTATGTGACACCGGTCGAACCGGACCTGGTCGGTGTGGCAATCCTGTCCCGGCATCGACCTGACCTGGCGTGGTTTCCTTGGCTGGCAAGCCATTTGCGGGGCGCGCAGCCTGGGCCGGCCCGCGGCTGCGGTCCCCTGCGTCAAGTGGTGTCCCGCCGCGTCGCCGGACGGGTGCTGTTGGTGGGAGATGCCGCCGGATACGAGGACGCATTGACCGGGGAGGGCATCAGCCTGGCCGTCAGGCAAGCCGCGGCGGCCGTGACCGCTATCGTCAACGACGACCCGTGGTCGTATGAGGCGGCATGGCGGCGGATTACCCGCACCTACCGGCTGCTGACCCGCGGGCTGGTGCTGGCCAGCGCGCCACGCCCGGCCCGGCGTGCCATCGTGCCTGCGTGCGGGTTGCTACCCGGTGTTTTCAACCGTGTAGTGAATGCCCTCGCACAGTGAAATTAACTGTGTCAGCGCGCCTTCCAGACCGGTTGGCGTTTCTCGGCAAACGCCAGAGGTCCTTCCCTGGCGTCCTCGGACTTCAATAGTGCACGGAACTCGCGCTGTGTGCGCGCCCAGCCCGGCTCCTCGTCGGGGATGACGCCGTCGTCGGCCCCGCAAGCGATCCGCTTGCTGGCCTGCACCGACAGCGGCGCGTTGACGGTGACCCGCTCGGCCAGTGCCAGGGCGGCTTCCAACACCGTGCCGTCGGGAACGACCCGGTTGATCAGGCCCCACTTAAGCGCCTCCGCGGCGCTGATCGGCTCACCGGTCAGCAGCATCTCCAGTGCGACCTTGCGGGGAAGCTGGTGCACGATCCGGAACACGCCGCCGGCGCCGGCGATCAATCCGACCTTGACCTCCGGCAGACCGAATTTCGCGCGCTCCTCGGCCACCACCAGGTCGCTGGCCAGCGCCAGCTCGGTACCACCGCCCAGCGCGGTGCCGTTGACCGCGGCGATCGTCGGCTTGTCGATGAAGTGACGCACATACCCGGCGAAACCCCATTCAGGATGATCGGGGTGATAAAGGTTTTCCCGGCGCGAAATCGCCTTGAGATCGGCTCCGGCACAAAATGATTTGTCGCCGGCGCCGGTGATCACCACCGCCCTGATCTCGGGATCTTGTTGAGCCTGTTCGAGGGCGTCGCCGACGGCGGTGCTGACCGCGCTGTTGACGGCGTTGCGGGCCTCGGGACGGTTGATCGTGATGACCATGACGTCGCCCCGCCGCTCAACGAGCGCCGCGGGTTGGGTGCCGGTGACAGTCACAGCAATTCCACAATCGTCGCGTTGGCCTGTCCGCCGCCTTCGCACATGGTTTGCAGGCCGTAGCGAATTCCCTTGTCCCGCATGTGGTAGAGCAGCGTGGTCATAATGCGCGCCCCCGAGCCGCCGAGCGGATGGCCAAGCGCGATAGCCCCGCCGTTAGGGTTGAGCTTCTTCTCGTCGGCGCCGATGTCGTGCAGCCAGGCCAGCGGCACCGGCGCGAACGCCTCGTTGACCTCGTAGGCCCCGATGTCATCCAGGCTCAGCCCGGAGCGTTTCAACGCTTTCTGGGTGGCCGGGATCGGCGCGGTCAACATGATCACCGGGTCGGCGCCGGCCAGCGTCGCAGTGTGGACCTTGGCGATCGCTTTGAGCCCCAACGACTTCGCCTTCTCCGCCGACATGAACAACACGGCTGCAGCGCCGTCGGAGATCTGGCTGGAGTTGCCGGCGTGGATCACGCCGTCTTCTTTGAAGGCCGGTTTGAGCTCGGCCATCTTCTCGATCGTGGTGCCCCGGCGAATGCCTTCGTCTTTGAGCACGACATTGCCGTCCTGGTCTTTGATCGCCACGATCTGATCATCGAACGCACCGGAATCCTGAGCGGCAGCCGCTTTCTCGTGGGAGCCCAGAGAGAACTCGTCGAGCGTGGTGCGGTCGAAACCCCAACGCTCGGCGATCATCTCCGCGCCGATGCCCTGGTTGGGGATCGCGCCGTCATAGCGGCTCAGGAAGCCGTCGGGGAACGGCCTGCCGCCGTTGGCCAGCGAGGAACCCATCGGGACCCTCGACATCGATTCGACGCCACCGGCAACGACGACGTCATAGTGGCCGGCGACCACGCCCGCGGCGGCAAAGTGGATTGACTGCTGGCTGGATCCGCACTGGCGGTCGACGGTGACACCCGGAACGGTTTCCGGCCAGCCCGCCGTCAACAACGCAGTGCGGGCGATGTCAAGGGCCTGCTCCCCGGCTTGCATCACGCATCCCCAGATCACATCGTCGACGATCTCGGGGTCGACTCCGGCCCGCTCGATTAGCCCGTTGAGCACCTGCGCGGACAACTCAGCGGGATGCACGCCGGACAGCCCACCGTTGCGCTTGCCGATCGGTGAGCGCACTGCCTCGACGATGACGGCTTCAGCCATG
>Ga0070737_10002379_pt1 | contig 22813 bp, 15 predicted proteins | sample Coa_R1_10_FD_66438 | JGI IMG/M metagenome (GOLD analysis project Ga0070737, IMG submission 66438) | Surface soil microbial communities from Centralia Pennsylvania, which are recovering from an underground coalmine fire - Coalmine... | ecosystem: Environmental > Terrestrial > Soil > Unclassified...
CCATGCCGCTGTACTTCGATCGCCAGTTATACAGCGTCTGGTCAGTGACTCCGAGTTCACGCGCCAGTTCTTTCGCCGACCGTCCGGCCTCCAACTGCTTCACTGCCGCGATGATCTTCTCTTCGCTGTGCTTCGTCTTCTTCATCCGAAAAGCCCCTTTCGATTACGGGGCTTTCCAAATTATTCCTGGTAAAGATTTCCGGGGGCAGGTCAGTCCGGATTGCGTATGAGGCCATAATCCTCAATTTTGCAGCCGATACCAGAAACACCACCCTCGTGGGGTTCCACGCGCAGAATGCGAATGGCACATTTCAGAAGCAAATTTCGCTGGGATTGATGCGTTGGAATTTCGAGGACACAGCAAGCGACGTGGCCACTCAGAAGAGGTACGGGTGAAAAGCAATAGAAGCCGCCGCTGCTGAGGTTCTGGGTGGTCGTGAGGAAACCGCTCGTGTGACCGTCTTGGAGGAATCTCACGTGCCAGCGGACACGCCCGCGCACGTGCCGTCGGCGATCGATTAGCTGAATGAATCCGTTTCGGTTGCTTCCACTCGGAGGCGTTGTGCCGGTCTGCATTTCCAGAAAAGTACTAGGGATTTGCATTCCGCTAGCCAACGTCGATCTGGCTTACCAAATTCCTGAAACTGAGCTTTAGATCCTATAACTTAGGAAAAAAGCAGATACAGCGGGAAAGTTGGGGGACTGTTACTAAAGTTGAGAGTTCTGTAAATTCTAGACCAGGCGGTGCAATTGTCTTGTGATCCATGTGTTTTCAGATGCTTAAGGGTAAACCTAAACGGACTACTTGGTCCGCATTACCATCAGTACCAGGAACTTGACTAACCGAATGATGTCGCAGAAAATCTCAATCGCAGGGATTCAATTGGGTTTCTGTGCTTAGCGTTTTGGTTTGCGGTTTCGGATTTTTGGAGGTTTGCGGATCGGAGATTGAGAGAACCAACGTGACCGTCCAAATCGTTTCTCAGAATGAACGACTGCGCCAGTTCTGTCGGAAGATTCTGGCTGATTGTTCCAGCGACAAGTGGAGCTTGAACCCGGGCCGATCGCTGGCGGACTTGTACGTCTGGGATATTAATACGGATAACGATCTTCCGGTAAAGTGGGAAACTGGGGCACACTATCTGTTTTTGGTTCCTCGTCGGAACTCGCGGAGGTTTCAGGCGGCATTAGCGCGTCCAGAATCGGCCATTCTGCTCAAACCGATAACCCGGGCGAACTTGTCGGCATGCCTCGGGATAGCGCTGTGGTCGCACGCCGATCGTGTTTCCAGTGCAAACCTGCGGGCGGATCGTGACGAGATATTCCAGTGTCTGATCCAGGCCAACCTGAAACTGCAGGAATATGATCAAAACCGGATCAATTTCCTGTCCCGGGCGATGCACGATTTCCGCGTGCCGCTCACGGCGATCAATGGTTACTGCGGTCTACTTCTGAGCGAAGTAATGGGGCCGCTCGAAGCAGACCAGGCGGATGTTCTGCGGAAGATGCGGCAGAGCAGCCATCGGCTCTCGCGGATGGCGGAAGCGATGTTTCAGTTAAGTATGGGGGGGCAGGTCATCAGTGGATTGTCTGCTCGCAGGGAAAACATTCGAAGTTGCGTAGAGCGATGCATTCACGAGGTGACACCCGCCGCCGAGGGAAAGCAGATTACCATCTCACTCGATCTGGATACCGCTACACCGGAACTGTTCTTCGAGCGCACTTCGATTGAACAAGTATTGATCAACTTTCTTGACAATGCATGTAAGTTCACGCCGAAGGGCGGACTGATCACGATAAAAGGCTATTTTGTATTTTGGGAGCGCCGTTCTAAGACAAACTCGAAGCCTCCGGTTGCAGAACGCCGGCGGCAGAACTCAGAAGAGCCGAACGGCTATCGATTGGATGTCAGCAATTCCGGAAAGAAGATTCCGGCGGACCATCTGGACGACATTTTTGAGGAGTACGCGTCGTATTCCGGAGTGCAAGACCGGTCTGGAGGCGGGCTCGGCCTTGCCATCTGCCGGATGATCATCACGCAGCATGAGGGGCGGATTTGGGCGGAAAATACCGATCAAGGGACTCAGTTTTCGTTCATCCTACCCACTCGGCCAAAATCCGTGGCAAGCTCAGTTACTTTTCGTGAACTGAACGCTAACGAAGAGATAAAAGAATTAGCACAGCAAAATGGAACCTTTACAAAACAACAATGATGTCATCTTAGTCAGTGAGGATGAACCGGAAGTACGTTCGTACTTGGAGATGGCTCTCAAGTGCATGGGATTCGTGGTGGAATTTGCGCAAGATGGCGACGAGGTAATTAGTTACCTCGAATCGGAGAGGTCCAAAGTTTCCGCGGTTATCCTGGATCTGCTAATGCCGCAGCAGGACGGGTTTGAAACATTGAAGATTATTAGAACGATCGATCCGAAGCTGCCGGTAATTATGCTTTCCGGCGCATCTTCTGTTTCCAATGTAGTGAACGCGATGAAATACGGGGCGACGGACTTCCTCTTCAAGCCGTTCGAGCATGAGGACCTAAAGAGAACGATCACCAGCGCAATTGAACACCAAAGCCGCCCACAGGTTGCCGTAATCCCGGAAACCCGGAGTGCGGCTGCGAAAGGGGGAATGATTTTCGGCAACAGCCCGGTAATGAAAGCCATATTGTCCCAAGTAGCGGACATCGGGTGGTCAGACGAGCTCGTCCTCATCCAAGGGGAGACAGGGACCGGCAAAGAAGTGCTTGCGCGAGAGTTGCATGCGAAATCCTTGCGGGCGAGTAAGGTTTTCTTGAAATTGAACTGCGCCGCTTTGCCTTCCGAGCTTTTGGAAAGCGAGCTCTTTGGGTATGAGCGTGGAGCCTTTACCGGGGCAGTACAGCGGAAAATTGGAATGTTTGAAGTGGCGGACGGCGGGACGCTTCTGCTCGACGAAATCGGGGACATGGATTTTCGCCTGCAGGCGAAACTGCTGCACGTCCTGCAAGATCGTGAGTTCCGCCGAATCGGCGGCAAGGAAGTGATTCGAGTCGACGTGCGGATTATGGCATCCACGCACCAGGACTTGCAAAAAGCGATCGCAAATAGGACATTCCGGGAGGATTTATACTATCGCCTGAATGTGATCAATGTGGAAGTGCCGCCCTTGCGAAAGCGGAAAGAAGACATTGTCCCGCTGGCGGAGCAGATGGTGCGCAGGCACATTCGGCCGGGAGCAGTTGCTCCTACGATGACACCAAATTTAAAACATGCATTAGTGTCGTACGATTGGCCCGGAAATGTGCGCGAACTTGAAAATGTCATGCGCAATCTGATCGTGTTCCGGAATCCCGAGGCGTTGGCTATGCGTCTGGAAAACAAAATGAAATTAAGAGCGGCCGAATCCACGGCTGAAGTTCGGCTTCCCACGACTGTGCCGATGTTCAGCTCTGCGCCAGAAAGGCAGCGCACGCCGGCTCTGGAGGAAGTAAGCGAGGCCAAGAAAAAGGCCGAGGCAGAAGCCATTTTGGCCGCGCTGCAATCCACTCACTGGAACCGAAAACAGGCGGCCACGCTGCTCAAAGTGGATTACAAAGTGTTTCTCTACAAGATGAAGAAATTGGGCATTCCGGGCAAAATCCATTCGTCAACGAGCGCCACCGCTTTAGGGGTACATTGACAGTGCCGGCGGTAATGCTTCAAGCCGTTATTGCAAAATTGCGGAATCGTTACATTGCAATGTAACTGACTCGGAGATGCAGGCGTTATCGAGCGGCCGTTGAATGCAGCACTCGGCGGGATGACTTAGGGACCAGACGGCGAGTTCCGTCCGATTCTTAACATCGAGTTTGCGAAAAATTTTGTTTAGATACTCTTTAATGGTTCCTTCCGAAAGGTGTAGTACGTAGGCAATTTCTTTATTCAGCTTTGCCTGTTTTACGAGTTCCACAATCTGCTTCTCGCGAAGTGTGAGATTCCGCCGCACCGGCTCCGACCGAGGCTGTTTCGGCTTGCGACAAGTCTGACAGACACGCTCTTTGCCATCGACTCTGAATTCGTCTCCACAACGGCAGCAATTCCGGACGTCGTCACCTGATATGGACGGATGGTTGAATAGCATAAAACTCCTATCGGCCTTAGTTTGAGAAGTTGAGGCGATTGGTCGCAAGCGGATCACCAGTCATTTACCCATTTAGACTCAAAGTTTTAGGCCGTTTGACACAGCGCGGACTGGTTCCTACTGTGTAAAAAAAATTACGCACCTTGTATTGTTTTTTGTAAAAAACAAGTGTTTTTCTCTCTGCTCCAATTGGTGGTTCGTGTGGTTCAAAATTCTCAAAGTGCTTACCACGGGGTTATGGGACTGGGCTAAATTCCGACCGCTCAAGCCGGGTCGGACCTTATGCGCATTCCGTTGAAGCGGGGCATCGATACCGGGGAAGTGGGGCTGCGTTGGAGCGAAGCGACGCTGGTTACGGCTATGTTCTCCGAAGTTCCCTTACTTGTCAAAACCGGACAAACTTTCCCCACTTTGCCGGTTGAAAAAATCCCACCCGAAAATTTTGCGTTCTGCCCCCTTTTCCTCATAGCCGGTGCGGTTCTGCGAAACGGCCCGGAGCAGGCAAGGGGGGCGCGCCGGTTCGCGCGGCGAGCGTTTCAATGTGCTCATCTACGGGCAGCAGGCCCATGGTATCGGCGCGTCCGAGCGCGGTAGCTGTTTGAAACGCAGTACGCGGGTAGTGTAAATGGAGCCCTAGACTTCTTGAGTGCGAATCTGAATCGATAGGGCGGTTGGAAAGCCTATTGCCATCAGCATGGAAATCGGGGACGGGATCGCCCGGGCTCTAACCGTGAATGTGGTCAGGTTGCTGCCGCCGCGGCGGTAAGGGTAATGTCAGCGGGCGCGCAGAGACGGGCCATTTTCGACGTAATAGGCGGGTACCAGGGAGCTACGGCCTCGGAGCGTTGATCAACTCGATAAAACACCACCCGCCGCCTGAGCGAACCCGCCCTTGCGATTTTGCGCGCCGCGCAACCGGCATGGTGCTAATATGTTCGAGGGCTGAACTTAATCCCCGGAGGTCTCATCCCATGGCGGACCGGCTCGTTCACCTGAGCAACGCCGATGTCCTGATCGTCGCGCTCTACTTCGCAATGGTGATCGGCATCGGCGTTTATCTCAAGCGCTATACCAACACCGGCGAGGATTTCTTCTTGGCGGGCCGCGGCATGAGCGCCTGGATCGCCGGCCTCAGTTTCGTGGCGGCCAACCTGGGCGCGCTCGAACTCATGGGCTGGGCTTCGGCCGCCTATCAATACGGCATTCTGGCCACGCACTGGTATTGGATCGGCGCCATACCCGCCATGCTCTTCCTCGCCATCGTGATGATGCCGTTCTATTACATCTCGAAAACCCATTCGGTCCCCGGTTATCTGCGCCTCCGATTTGGGGAAGGCGCGCGCGCCGTCTCCGCCATCACCTTCGCGTTCATGACCGTGCTGATGAGCGGCATCAATATGTTCTCCATGGCGCTGGTGATGAAGGTCGTCCTCGGCTGGGACATTCACTTCAGCATCTGGGTCTCTTCGCTCACCGTCGCGGCCTACGTATTTCTCGGCGGCCTGCTTTCCGCCATCTTCAATGAGGTGCTCCAATTTTTTCTCATCTGGCTGGGCGCGCTGCTCATTCCGATCCTCGGGCTGGTCGAAGCCGGCGGCTGGAGCGGCATGGTGGCCCGTATCCATCAGAACTTCCCCGGCCAGGATTACACCCACCTCTGGCGCGGCCTCGGCTCCTTCGCCGATAATCCCATGGGCATTCATTGGACCGGCATCGTGCTGGGTCTCGGCTGGGTGGTGTCGTTCGGCTATTGGACGACGGATTTCCTGGTGGTGCAGCGCGTGCTCTCGGCGCGCAATCTGCACGCCGCCCGCATGGCCCCCATCATCGGCTCCGGCTTTAAAATGCTGGTGCCCTTCATCGTGATCCTTCCGGGCTTGCTCGCCCTGGCCGTGCTGCCGGAAAAACTGGTGGGCGAATCCGTGGCGGCGGCGCAGGGCGGCCACAGCTATAACGAAGTATTGCCGCTCATGCTGGCCCGCTACTGCGGCCCCGGCCTGCTGGGCCTGGGAATCACCGCCCTGATTGCCGGCTTCATGTCCGGCATGGCCGGCAATGTCAGCGCCTTTGCCACCGTCTGGACTTACGATATTTACCGCGCGCTCATCCGCAAAAGCGCCACCGATGCGCATTACCTCAACATGGGCCGCTGGTGCACCCTGATCGGCGTGCTGGTCAGCATCGGCACCGCCTACCTGGTAATGCAGTTCCAGAGCATCATGGACTACGTGCAGGCCCTATTCAGCTTCTTCATCGCGCCGCTGTTCGGCACGGTGCTTCTGGGAATGCTCTGGAAGCGGGCAACACCCGCCGGCGGCGTCTGGGGCCTGGTGGCGGGCACGCTTTCTTCTATCGGCATGTGGGCGTGGGTGAAAATCGACCCCTCCGCGCTCGCGATCATCGCGCTCTCGTCCAATGCCAAGGACATGGCGGAAAATATGTACCGCGCGCTCTGGTCCTGGCTGATCTGTGCCGGCGTCACCGTCGTGGTCAGCTATCTCACCACGCCCAAACCCGAAGCCGAACTGGCCGGTCTTGTCTACGGCTGCACCCAGATCCCCTCCGAGCGTGAACTGCGCCTCACCCGGCGTCCGATCTTTTGGGCCGGCGTGGCCTGCGCGGCTTTCCTGGTTCTGAACGTGATTTTCTGGTAGCGCCTATGCATAACCCCGGAATGGTCTCCATCTGGTTTCTGATCGGCATCCTGCTCACCGCCTACGGATTGATCATCACTGCCGTGGGTCTGTTCGAATATTTCGCGCCACCCGCCGCAACCACGGTGCTGGCGAATCTGCATCCCGGCCTGTGGTGGGGCCTCCTGATCCTGGTGCTCGGCGCTTTCTACTGCTGGCGCTTCCAACCAAGGAAAACCAAATGATCCAGACGACCTCTGCGCCCTCCGCCACCTCTGCGCCCTCAGGTTTTGACTTTAACCATTTGTCTTCTCCGTGTCTCCGTGTCTCTATGGCGCTATGCGTAGCCGCCGCGCTCTCCCCCCTCTACGCCCAAATGCTCTATAAAAATCCCAACGCCCCCATCGAAAAGCGCGTCGACGACCTCCTCTCGCGCATGACCCTCGAAGAAAAAGTTTCCCAGCTCATGAACGATTCGCCCGCCATCGAGCGGCTCGGCATTCCCGCCTATAACTGGTGGAACGAATCGCTTCACGGCGTCGCCCGCGCCGGCCGCGCCACCGTGTTCCCCCAAGCCATCGGCATCGCCGCTACCTGGGACACCAACCTCATGTCCCGCATCGCCACAGCCATTTCCGATGAGGCCCGCGCCAAATATCACGAATTCGTCCGCCGCGGCAAACACAACATCTACCAGGGCCTCACCTTCTGGACGCCCAACATCAACCTCTTCCGCGACCCCCGCTGGGGCCGCGGCATGGAGACCTATGGCGAGGACCCCTACCTCACCGGCCGCATGGCCGTGGCCTTCATCAAGGCCATGCAAGGCGACGACCCGAAATATTTCAAGACCATCGCGACCGCCAAACACTACGCCGTCCATAGCGGCCCCGAACCTCTACGCCACACTTTCGATGCGGTAGTCAGTGAGCGCGACCTGCGCGAAACCTATCTGCCCCATTTCGAAGCCGCCGTGCGTGAGGGCGGCGCCGGCTCCGTCATGTGCGCCTATAACAGCGTCGACGGCCAGCCCGCGTGCGCCAATACAAAACTGCTCGGCCAGATTCTGCGCAAAGAATGGGGCTTTCAGGGCTACGTAGTTTCCGATTGCGGCGCCGTCGGCGATATCTACAAAAATCACAAATTTGTTCCGTCTGCCGAGGAAGGCGTCGCGCGCGCCATCGAAGCCGGCACCGACCTCAACTGCGGCGTCGAATACACCAATGTTCTCGGCGCTGTGCGCAAGGGCCTGCTCAGCGAGGCCGATGTCAACCAATCCCTCCGCCGCCTGCTCACCGCCCGCTTCAAACTGGGCATGTTCGATCCACCGGAAATGGTGAAGTATGCCCGCATCCCCTATAGCGAAAACGATAGCTTCGCCCACCGGCAGCTCGCCGCCGAAGCCGCCCGCAAAGCCATCGTGCTGCTGAAGAACGAGAACCACGCGCTGCCCCTCAGCAAGTCCATCAAAACCGTCGCGGTGATCGGGCCGAATGCCGATGACCCTGACGTTCTGGTAGCCAACTACAACGGCACTCCTTCCGCTCCGGTCACGCCGCTTGCTGGCATCCGCGAAAAATTTGGACCTGCCCGCGTCCTCTACGCCCGCGGCAGCGATCTGGCCGCCAACCTGCCGTACATGGAAGTCGTCCCCTCCTCGGCTCTGTTCACCACCAATGGCGCCGGCCGCCGGAATGGCCTCGCCGGCGCCTATTACGCCTCCGCCAACTTCGATGGCCAACAGCATCGGCCGCGCGAACTGACCTACCCCAGTTCCGGCCAGTCCGTCGGGGCGATTCCCGCCAATCCCCAGCCGCTGTTCACTCGAGTGGATCGCGAAGTGAACTTCAACTGGTGGGATGGCTCGCCCCGCAAGGACCTCAATGATGACGATTTCGGCATCCGCTGGACCGGCTACCTTTCCGCCCCCGTGACCGGAACCTACCAGCTCGGCGCGCGCGCCATGAACGCCTTCGAGCTGTACTTCCAGGACAAGTTACTTGTCAAATCCAGCAGCGTGCACGGCGGCGATCTCCGCTACGCTCCCGTCCGGCTCGAAGCCGGTAAGCTCTACAAGCTGCGCCTCGACTTCCACGAATTCGTCAACGATGCCTCCATTCAGTTGCTCTGGGCCAAACCGGCCACCGGCCGCGAAGGAGATGAGGCGTTGGCGGCCGCGCGCCAGGCCGATGCCGTGCTGCTGTTCCTGGGGCTTTCCGCCCGCCTCGAAGGCGAAGAAATGCAGGTCCAGGTAGAGGGCTTCCAGGGCGGCGACCGCGTTCAGATCGGATTGCCACGCATTCAGGAAGAGTTGCTCACAAAAGTCGCCGCGCTGGGCAAGCCCACGGTGCTGGTGCTGCTGAACGGCAGCGCGCTCGCCATCAATTGGGCGCGCGATCACGTGCCCGCCATCGTCGAAGCCTGGTATCCCGGCGAGGCCGCCGGCACCGCCATTGCCGACGTTCTGTTCGGCGATTACAACCCCGCCGGCAGGCTTCCCATCACCTTTTATAAATCTATTGATCAGTTGCCGCCGTTCACCGACTACAGCATGAAAGGCCGCACCTATCGCTTCTTCACCGGCGAACCGCTGTTTCCGTTTGGCTTTGGCCTGAGCTACACGACGTTCGCGTACCGGAATCTCACCCTGCCCTCAAAAATCGACACCAGCCATGACGCCAACGTCTCCGTCGAAGTGCAAAACACCGGCAAAATGGCCGGCGAAGAAGTAGTCGAGCTCTACACCAGCACCGGCGCCAAAGACGGCCCTATCCGTTCCCTCGCTGGTTTCGAACGGGTCGCTCTTCAGCCGAACGAAACCAAAACCGTCCAGTTCCGCCTCGGCCCGCGCGAATTGTCTTCCGTCGCGAGCGACGGCCGCCGCGCCGTGCGCCCCGGCCCGCTCGCCATCGCCGTGGGCGGCAGCCAGCCCGGCCCGCGTTCCGCCGGCGTGCTCACCGGCAAAATCCAAATCGAAGGCCCGCCCAAACCCATCAACTGAAATTCCTACATCATGAAACCTATACTTGTTTCCGAACAGCAGGCGCTCGTTGAGCGCCTCGCCGCCGCCTGCGGCGGCGCCTACAGTCCCGAAACGCGCCGCAAATACCTCATCAGCGGTCCGCAGTGGGCCGCATCCTACCGGGGCCAGGCGTGTTTCATGCCCCCGCCCGGGACGCCATCGATTTCGAAAAAGTCATCTGCCAGTACGCCAAAATCGGCATCGGCTACTGGTGTACGCACGATACCGACGTCATTCCGGCGGAGCATCTCGGCAAGGCCACGCGCTAACCTCCGCGCACTACCAGCAACCACGGCGTCTTCGCCGTGAGCTTCCCTTCGGCCATCGATCGCTTCATTACCCTTTGGGAAATGGCGGGCGAGGTACTCGAAGATCCAATTCTCCGCGAAGTTACCGGCTCGCTTAAAGCCGGCGCGGGCGTCGAAGCGAACGGCGGCGCCGGCGCCATTTTCGCCGCCAACAAAGACCTGCTCTCGCTGCACGAACTGATCGCCCACCGCATGGTGCAGATCCTGCTGGGGCTGCACCGTGGCCGCCGATATTCAATCTGACGCTACCGCTCCGCACGCGGGTCCGTCTAAGTAACTAAGACGCTACAATCAAGCAAATGCATCGCTTCGCTGTACTGCCGCTGGCAGCCATCATCGCTTTCACCGTTTCCGCGCAGCGCGGCCCCAATCGCCAGAGCCCGCCGCCCGCTCCGGCCCAGGAAGGCAATGCCCCTGCCCCCGCCGCGCCCCCCAAAGTCGAAGAGAAGACCTCCAGGACCGGACATTCCATCCAAATCAACGGCCAGACCATCAACTACACCGCCATCGCCGGCACGATGCTGCTGAAGAAAGAAGACGGCACCCCCACCGCCAGCATCTTCTATATCGCCTATACCAAAGACGGCGTCACCGATCTTTCCAAGCGCCCCATTACGTTCGCATTCAACGGCGGCCCGGGCTCTTCCTCGGTCTGGCTGCACATGGGAACGCTCGGCCCCAAGCGTGTGGTCATGGACCCGGAAGGCAATCCCCTTCCTCCGCCCTACAAATTCGCCGATAACGAATACACGCTGCTCGATCTCACCGACCTGGTTTTTATCGATCCCGTCAGCACCGGGTACAGCCGCGCCGTCCCCGAGAACAGCGCCCGCAATTTCCATAGCGTGAAGGCCGATATGGAATCGGTCGCGGATTTCATCCGCCTCTACACCACGCGCAACGAGCGCTGGGCTTCACCCAAGTTCCTGGCCGGCGAATCCTACGGGACTACCCGCGCCGCCGCGCTTTCCGGTTACCTGCAGGATCAGCTCGGCATGAACCTGAATGGCATCATCCTGCTCTCCTCCGTCTTGAACTTCGGCACGATATCCTTCGATCCCGGCAACGACCTGCCGTACCCCCTATTTCTCCCCACCTACACCGCCGCCGCCTGGTATCATCACAAGCTGCCCAAAGACCTTCAGGACGCAGGCTTGCAGAAAGCCATCGATGAATCGCGCCGCTACGCCGCCGGCCCTTACACCGCGGCCCTCTTCAAAGGCGATTCGCTCCCGGCCGAGGAGCGCGCTTCCGTGGTGAAGAATCTCGCCCGGCTGACCGGCCTCGCGCCGCAATACATCGATGAGAGCAATTTACGCGTGCGCGCCAACCGCTTCGAAAAAGAACTGCTGCGCGGCCAGAACCGCACCTTGGGCCGCTACGATAGCCGCCTCGAAGGCGTCGACGAAGACACCACCGGTTCCAATCCCGATTACGACCCCAGCTATTCCTCCGTGCAAGGCGCTTTTACCGCGGCCTTCAACCAATACGTCCGCACAGAACTGAAATTCGATAGCGACCTGCCTTACGAAGTTCTCACCTCCAGGGTGCAGCCCTGGAGCTTCCAGGAATACGAGAACCGTTACCTCAATGTAGCCACCACCCTGCGCGACGCCATGACCCAGAACCCGGCTCTCCGAGTATTCGTCGCCGCCGGCTACTACGATCTCGCCACGCCTTTCTTCAGCGTCGAATACACCTTGAGCCACATGGGCCTCGACCCCAAGCTGCGCAACCACATTGCGATCTCCTACTACGAAGCCGGCCACATGATGTACACCCATCTCAAATCGCTCGAAAAGGTGCGCCAGGATCTGGCCAAGTTCGTCCCCTCCTGCATGCCGTAGCGGATCTGCGCTGGACGATTCACCCAATCCTAAGATTTTCCAAGGAATATTTGCCGGTTCCACAGCAACTGACCCCATTCCACGCCAAAAACAGCCTCTATCGCCCTGCTATTTCTGAAGCAGAGCCGCAAGGCTCTAACAGAGCCACAGTTGAAAATTAACGTCACCCGTCACCCAACCGTCACACCCAACACTCCCCAAGCCCCTACCGCGCGCGCCCGCACACATCCCCGCCCCTGAGTGGGATTTCACAACGGCAAGCCGCCTGCATCGCCTGCCCCGGATGCCCCACCGAACGAGCGCCTTCTGCCGCCTGCTGGCGTGCGCCGCGCCCGTCCTCTATTTGCATGCCCAGCCTCTCGAATCACCGAGCGCTTACGAGGGTAAACCTGTCCAGGAAGTCCACTTCGACCCTTCCTCCCAGCCGGCCACCGAATCCGATCTCGCGCGCCTTATGATTCCCGTTCGCGCCGGCGCCCCGCTCACTTTGGACGATGTCCGCACCGCTATCCAAAAACTCTATAGCACGGGTCTCTACTCCAATATCGATGTGGAAGCGCAGCCCGCCGGCGCCGGACTCGACGTGGTCATTCATACTTCCGAACAGTGGTTCATCGGCCCTGTTGAAGTGAAAGGCAAAGTCAGTGACCCGCCCACTGCCGGCCAGCTCGTCACCGCCTCCCGCCTCATGCTCGGAACGCCGTTCTCCGAAGACGATATCCGCGCCGCCGTCCAGGACATCCAGGACTTGTTTCATCGCAACGGCCTCTACCTCGCCGGAGTGGTCGCCAATGTAGATCGCGACCCGGCGCATCGCGAAGTAGCCGTCACCTTCACCGTCACTTCCGGCAAGCGCGCCCGCCTCACTCTTCCCCAGGTCGCCGGCGATACTCGCCTGCCGCCCCTCACTCTTGCCCGCGCCGCCAGATACCGCAATATCTTCCGCCGCTGGAAATCGGCGACCCAGGCCAATGTCCAGTCCGGCCTGGTCGATATCACCCGGAAGTATGTCTCCGCGCACCGCCTTACCGCCGCCGTCACCATGCAAAACCAGCAGTACCTCGCTCCGCAAAATAGGGTAAAAGTGACGGTCCATGCCGATGGCGGCCCAAAGGTCAATATCACCGCGCGAGGGGCGAAAATCTCTCGCGGCAAACTGGAAAAGTACGTCCCCATCGCCACCAATCAAAGCCTCAACCGCGATATTCTGATCCGCGGCGTGCGGAACCTGCGCGACTACTTCCAGAACGCCGGCTATTTTGATGTCTCGGTCGATTTCGAAACCAGCCCGTCCGGGCCCGATCAGGAGAACGTCACCTATATCATCGGTCTCGGCCAGCGCCAGAAACTGGTGCGCGTGGCCATCGAAGGCAATCACTACTTCGACACCAAGACCATCCGCGAGCGCATGTTCCTCCAGCCCGCCGGCTACATTCGCCTCCGCCACGGCCGCTTTAGCACGGGTTTCCAGGACCGCGATCGGGAGGCCATCACCTCTCTCTACCGCGATAACGGCTTCCAGGATGTGAAAGTCTCCTTCACTCCGATCCCCAACTACCAAGGGAAAAAAGGGGACTTGGCCGTCACCGTTCTGATCGAAGAAGGTCCTCAGTATAAAGTTGGGTCGCTCAACTTGCAGGGAGTAGAACCCTCGCTCCGCGACCGCCTGGCGCCCATGCTCCAATCCATACCAGGTGAGCCGTACAGCGAAACCAGCGTGGCCATGGATCGCGATTTCCTCCTGACTCAATACCAGTCCGACGGTTACCCCGAGGCCGGCTTCGAATGGCGGCATTTTCCCGGCAAGCAACCGGACACCATCGATCTCGTCTATGTCGTCACTCCGGGCCGCCGCCAGTTTGTCCGCGATGTGCTCATCACCGGGCTCCGCACCACCCGCCGGCGCCTGATCGCTCCCAATATCACTCTCAAATCCGGCCAGCCCCTCTCCTGGGTGGCCATGGGAGACATGCAGAGGCGCCTCTATAACCTGGGTGTTTTCGAGAATGTCAACATGGCCATTCAAAACCCGGATGGCGATACCCAGGATAAATACGTTCTCTATCACGTCAACGAAGGCCACCTGTATTACGCCGCCATCGGGTTCGGCGCCGAGCTGGCGCAGATCGGCGGCAGCCCCAGCAGCCTGAGCGCGCCCGGCGGCCAGACCGGCTTCGCTCCCAACGGCTCCTTGCAACTCAGCCGTCTTAATATGTGGGGTCTCGGGCACAGCGTCAATTTCAAAAGTAACTACTCCACCCTCGACCGCCAGGTGTCGCTCAACTACCTCATTCCCCGCTACCGCAATGTGCAGGGGCTCGATATCTCTTTTACGGGCCTCTACGACAATGAGCGCGATGTCCGCACCTTCACGGCCCGCCGCGTCGAAGCCGATGCGCAGGTTGGGCAGAGGCTTTCGCGGACCCTCCGCCTCCTCTGGCGCTATAGCTGGCGAAACGTTCAAGTCGACCAGAGCACCCTCAAAATCAATCCCGACCTGATTCCACTCGAATCCCAGCCCGCCAACATCGGTATGTTTTCCGCCAGCTTGATTCAGGACCGCCGCGACGATCCCATCAATACCCACCGCGGCATCTATAACAGCCTGGATATGGGTTTGGCGGAAACCGCCTTCGGCGGCAACAAGGATTTCACCCGCTTGCTGGCGCGCAATTCGATTTACCACCGCCTGTTCGGCGATTGGGTGTTCGCCATGAATACGCAATTCGGCTGGATTCACCCCTTCCATGTGACCAGCGGGGAAACCGCCTTCAACTACATCCCGTTCCCCGAGCGCTTTTTCGGCGGCGGCACCAATTCCATGCGCGGCTTCCCCGACAACCAGGCCGGCCCGCGCGACCTGCTGACCGGCTTCCCCCTCGGCGGCAATGCCCTCTTCTTCAATCAGGATGAGGTCCGCTTCCCGCTTATCGGCCAGAACATCGGCGGCGTTTTATTTCACGATATGGGCAATATCTTCACCGATCTCGGCGCTATCTCTTTCTCCGTCCATCAGAACTCGCTCCAGAACTTTAACTACATGGTGCACGCCGTGGGCTTCGGCATCCGCTACCAGACTCCCGTCGGCCCGGTCCGCGTCGACCTCGCTTACAGCATCAACCCTCCCACCTTTTATGGCCTGCAGGGAACCTATCAGCAGTTGCTGTTCGGCGGCGCCACTCCGACCATTCAAAACATCAGTCACTTTCAATTCTTCATTTCCATAGGGCAGGCATTCTGATATGCGCACGCTTGTAGCACTCCTCCTCCTTTCCACCCCGGCCACAACCGCCGGCATCGTCGACCGCATTGCCGTCATTGTCGGCACGCAAGTCATCACCCAGACCCAGGTCGAAGAAGAAGTCCGCGTCACCCAGTTCGAAAACCAGGAGCCGCTCAATCTCGGTCCCGAGGCGCGCCAGGCCGCCGCCGAGCGTCTGGTCGATCAACAACTTCTCCGTAAGGAGATGAACCTGGAACGGTACCGCCCTCCCGCCGCTAACGAAGGCGCCAAGCTGCTCGATCAGTTTCGCCGCGAGAACTATCCCGATGCCGGTCGTTTCGCAGCCGCCCTCAAGCATTACTGCATCACCGCGCAACAGCTCGAAAACCACCTGCTCTGGCAGGCGGAACTGGTCAGTTTCGTGGATTTCCGTTTCCGCGGACCGGCCTCCGCCGAGTCTCCCTTGAAAACCGAAAGCGCCAGCCGCGCTCTTCCCGGCGCCGCCGCGGCCGATGCCGCGAGCGACGCGCAGCTCGACGCCTGGCTCAAAGACGCCCGCTCCCAAACCCGCGTCGAATTCAAAAAGGAAGCCTTCCAATGATCCGCTGCCGCCGCTTTCTGGCCTACATCGCCGCGGCGTTTCTCATCTGCCTGGCAGCCATCTATTTATCGAATGCCAGGACCCACTGGATCGGGAACTGGTTCCGCAACAAAGCCGCCGGCATGATCGAAAGTTCCACCGGCGGCAAAGCCTCCATACAGTCGCTTTCCTTCAACCTGTTCCAATTGCGCCTCGACGTGCGCGGCTTCGTCCTCCGCGGCCTCGAACCTTCCTCGGCCGCGCCGCTGTTCCAGGCCGATATGATCCGGCTCTATCTCCGCATCGCCCCCTTCAGCGGCTTCATCAAAATCGCCGGCCTCAATATCGACCGGCCGCAAGCCCACGTGATCGTTTTTCCCAATGGCAGCACCAACATTCCCGAGCCGAAAACCTCGAGTAGCAGCAACAAATCGGGTCTCGAAACCGTGGTCGATCTCGCGATCGGAAATTTCGATCTCCGCAACGGCACCATCGTCTTTGCCGATCGCAAAGCCGATTTCAACGCCGATGGCCGGAACCTCGTCGCCAAACTGAATTATCAGCCCGCCAGTTCCAGCTACACGGGCGAAATCGATATCAGCCCTCTCAACCTGCGTTCCGCCGGCCACCCGGCGATCGAGTCCAATATCAAGCTGCCCCTCACTTTGGGAAAAGACAAAGTCTCGGTCGAAAGCGCCCAGGTGGCCACCGCGCTCTCGCAGCTTTTCATTTCCGCCTCGCTCGAGCATTTAGCGGCGCCTACCTACACCGCCCATGTCACCGGCCGGGTGGCGCTGCGCGATCTGCGGAATGCCGGCCAGCTTCCACCGGATGCCGATCTCTCGCAGGGTCCCGAAGCCATCAATCTCGATCTTGCCGGCTCCGCGGACCCTAACCGGATTCAGATCGTCACCGCCCGCCTCAATCTGGGCCAGAGCCATTTCGAGGCATCCGGCGCGGTGAAGGGCGGCAACGGCGCGCGCTTCTACTCCAGTCTCGATCTGGCGCAACTCGGCCGTTTGCTGTGCCTTGCCCAAAGGCCGGCGGGCACTCTCCATCTCGGCGGCAGCGCTTCGCTCGGGGCCAACAACAGTTACCTGGTCCGCGCCAATCTCGACGGCAAAAACATCTCCCTGCGCGAGGGGACCACGCGCCTCAACGGGATCGGCATCGCTTCCTCCATCACCGCCCAGCCCAACCTTGTCTCGTGGACCGGCCTGCGCGTCGCGCTGTTGGGCGGCGATCTCACCGGCTCCGGCTCGCTCGCCAACTCCGCGCAGCTCCAGTTCGCCGGCAATTTGCGGAATTTCCAAACCGCGCCGCTGGCGCGCATCTTTGGCCAAAGCGCCCCCTATTCCGGCGCGCTTTCGGGCACGTTCCAGGCTGGCGGCGACATCAAAAACCCCACTTCTCTGGATGCCCGCGCCAATCTCGCCATCGCCCCGGTCCGCTCGCCCGGCGCCATCCCCATTTCCGGACGCTTGAACATCGCCTATAACGGCCGCGCGCAAAGCGTGACTCTCCGCCAGTCCTATTTGGCCCTGCCGCACTCGCGCATCGATCTGGCCGGTTCCCTCGACCGCCGCATTCAGGTCAACATGACCACCCGCGATTTCGCCGATTTCCGCCCCTTGGCCGCGATTCCGGTTATTTTCAACCGCGGCGGCGCGGTTTTGAATGCCACCATCACTGGCGCCATTTCCCGGCCCAGAATCGCGGCGAGCGCCTCCGTCACCAATTTCAGCGTAAAAGGCCGCCCGTTTACCCGATTCGCCGCCGATATCGATGCCGCGCGCATCGGCGCATCCATCCATAACGGCACGCTCAGCCGCGGCGTTTTTCTCGCGCAGTTTACCGCTTCGGTGGGCTTGCGCAATTGGAAACCGGAACCGGCCGAACCCTTGCAGGCCGAGCTGAGCATTCAAAACGGCACTCTCGAAGATCTGCTCGCCCTGGCCGGTGAAACCGGCATTTCCGCCACCGGCGCCCTCACTGCCGGCGCGCACATTCACGGAACCGTTGGCGAGCCGCTGGGCACCGCCGATCTCGCCGCCGCCAACGGCACCATCGCCGGCGGTCCGTTTCAATCGCTCCATGCGCAACTCGCCTTGAACCCCAACGAGGTCGCCCTGACCTCCTTCCAGTTCGATGCCGCGCCCGCCCGCCTCTCGGCCAATGCCACCTATCGGCATGCCTCCGCCACCTTCAGCCGCGGACTTCTGCGCGCCCACGTAGACGGTTCTCAGGTGCAGCTCGCCCGATTCCGCCAATTGGCGCCGCAACGCTTCGGTCTCGGCGGCGCCCTCTCGCTCAACACGGATATAGCCGCCGATGTGGCGCCCTCCGGTATCGAACTCCGCTCTCTCAACGGAAATTTCGCCGCCCGGGGTCTCCAGCTCGAAGGCCGCAAACTGGGAGACATCACGGCCAGCGCAACGACGCTGACAAACGCCATTCAGTACCAGGTCTCCTCCGATTTTGCCGGCTCCACCATCCGCGCGGCGGGCCAAACCCTGTTGAGCGCGAATCATGAGACCACCGCCACAGCATCCATTGCCAATCTCCCGATCGAGCCGGTACTGGCGGCCGCCGGCCAAACCGGCGTTCCAGCCACCGGCACCCTCAGCGCCAACGCCAATTTCTCCGGCACCATAAGCAATCCGCAGGTCAGTGCCGGCGTGACCGTGACGAAAGGCTCCGCTTTCGAGCAGCCTTTCGATCGCCTCGAAACCACCCTGACGTACACCAATCACTCGATCGATATCCCGAAATTTCAAATGACCCAGGGTCCGGCTCAAGTGACGTTTGCCGGCTCCTTCAACCATCCCGCGGGCGATTTCCAGGAGGGACAAGTCCGCTTTAACCTCAGCGGTAATTCACTCCAACTGGCCGCTCTCCACGCCGTCGCGCACTGGAACCCCGGCCTGGCGGGCATGCTGCGCCTCAGCGCTAATGGCGCCGCCACTCTGCGGCGCAACCAGGCGCCGCTGGTTTTCGGCCTCAATGCCGATTTGCAGGCGAGCGATCTGAGCCTCAACAAAAAGCCCCTCGGCTATCTCACTGCCGCCGCTCAAACCCGAAACCGCGAACTCACCTTCACGGTCAAATCCAACTTCGCTCTATCCGATATCGCCGGCTCGGGCCGCGTGACCTTGGACGGCGATTATCCGGTAACCAGCCAGATCCGGTTTTCGAATATCACTTACTCCGCCCTCACTGCCTTGACCGGGGCGGCCCCACTTCCTGGAACCACCGCTTCGGCCGCCGGAGAAATAATTCTTACCGGTCCCATAGCGCGTCCCCAGGATCTCGCGGGCCAGTTGCAACTGACCTCTATAGAAGCCCGCACCGCGCCCCAGCCCGCCGTGGCGCAAACCAGCGGCGCCACCGCGCCGCGCACTACTCTCGAACTTCACAATCAGGGCCCGGTGACCCTGGCTCTTAGCCGCTCGCAAATCACCGTGCAGAGCGCGCATATCACCGGAACCGATACCGATCTGACCCTGACGGGAACCGCCGATCTCTCCGGCCCGCGAACCTTGAACCTGCACTCCACCGGGAGCGTGAAGCTGGAGGTGCTCCAGGCCTTCAACCCCGAGGTTTACTCGGCGGGCAATATCGCCTGGAACGCGGCGGTAACGGGCACCATGGATGCGCCGGCAATGGCCGGCCGGCTGCAAGTCCAGAATGCCGCCTTCAACATGTTGAGTCTCCCGGCGGGGCTCAACAATGCCAACGGCTTGATCGCGTTCACCGGCACGGAAGCGGTTGTGCAGAATCTCACCGGCGAAGTGGGCGGCGGCAAAGTCGATATCACGGGGTCCGTAGTGTACGGGACGCCCATGCAATTCCGGCTCCAGGCCATCGCCCGCCAAGTGCACGTGACGTATCCGGAGACGGTCACTACGGAAGCCAACGCGCGCCTGGCGCTGACCGGCACCAGCGCGCGCAGTGTGCTCTCGGGCAATGTGACGATTCTGAACGTGTCGCTCGAGGAAAACACCGACATCGGTTCCATTCTGAGCGCGCCCACGCCGCCCACCGCGCCCGGCGTCAGCACGGGCCTCGCTGCCGGTATCAACTTCGATGTCCGCATACAGACCTCGCCCGGCGTGCAGTTCCGCGCCAACCTCGCCGAGAACGTCGAAGCCACCGCCAATCTCACCTTGCGCGGCACGGCCGTTCATCCCGGTATGCTGGGCAGCGTTTCCATCAGCCAGGGCCGGATTACTTTCTTCGGCGCGCGCTACACCATCGACCAGGGCAGCATCGACTTTTTCAATCCGAACGATATCAACCCCAATATCAACATCGAGCTCGAAACCACGACTCAAGGAGTTATGGTCACTCTGACTGTCTCCGGCCCGATGAACCGGTTGAAGCTGAGCTACCGCTCCAGCCCGCCGCTGCGGGCCGATGAAATCATCGCGCTGCTGGCGACGGGCAAGCAACCATCCACCGATCCCGTGCTGGCCGCCTATCAGCCCGCCCCGCCCCAACAGAGCGCCGAACAGCAAGGCCTCTCCGCGCTGCTCGGCCAGGGACTGGCCAATCCGGTTTCGAGTCATCTGCAAAAACTTTTTGGAGTGACCCGCTTATCCATAAGCCCGATCTTCACCGGCCTCGCCGCCACGCCCCAAGCCACTCTCACCGTTGTGCAGCAGGTCACGCCCGCCATTACCTTCACCTACATCCAAGATGTCTCCTCCACCAACCCGCTCACCATCCAAATGGAGTGGACGATCAATCCCCGGTGGTCCGTAATCGCCCAGCGCGACATATACGGGGAGCTGGATCTGAATTTCCTCTATAAGAAACGTTTCCACTAGTGGCGTGTCGCGGGGAAAGGTTGAATATTGACCGCTTCCTGACGGCCGCGGCTTCCATGGGTTCGCCGGCTCCGCTGTTCGCAGGCGTACAATATGTCTCATGCCGCTGGAAATCGCCTCGCGCGAGCGGGAAGGCATCGCCATTCTGGACCTGAAAGGCCGCATCACCGTGGGTTCGGATGCCACGGCCCTGCGCGAGCGGATCGCCGGCCTGAAAGAGGATGCTGTAAACGTGGTCCTTAATCTCGCGCAGGTCGATTACATCGATAGCACCGGCCTGGGCGCCCTGGTCATGTGCGCCACCGGGCTGCGCAAGCGCGGCGGCCAAATGAAGCTGCTCAACCTCAATCGCAGGAATATCGAACTGCTGGTGATGACCAAGCTGGCGACCGTGTTTGAAATCTTCACCGATGAACAGGACGCCATCAACAGCTTCTTCCCGGACCGGAAGATCCAAAAGTTCGATATTCTCGCGTTCGTGCAGCAAATGAAGCAGCAGCAGTGATCTGCGAGGCCAGAGCTCCGGCCGCCGAGACCGGGAGACTGCGCCCCCACGGCAAGCAAAATTGAGAAAACACGCGGCCAATGAACTTTACCTCCCAGGAACAATGTAGCCGGCGGGAAGCGGACTTGCGGACGGCGAAATCTCCAAATACTTGAAAAGGCGGGAATATAGGTTTCAAATCTATTGTGATCGGGATTCCGCACCCCCGCGGGACGCGCAGAGCGGGGATGAAAAAGCGCTGCGCGCGCCGATTTTTGGGGGTTGAGGGGAACCCGGAATGGGATCGCGCCGGAGGGCCGCTATTTCGACTCGTTCTTCTTTTCCAGCTCGAAGGCGCGCTTGATGTGGTCGTTATCGGGGTTGTTTTCGATGCACTCGTATTCTTCGACGTGGACATCGATGGGACGGCGCAGAATGCTGCTGGTGGTCCACGGTTTGGTGAGCGCGCCGGGATCGTCGACGGTCGCTTCGTAGAGAATCGTGTCGTAGTTGATAGGCTTGAAGCGCTCGATTACGTGCAGCTTATCCGTATGGATGGTGCCCTGGCCGGCAAGCCACGTCTTATCGTTGAAGCCGGTCACGTCCACGACGAGCGTGTCGCCATCCCACTTGCCTACCGAATCGCCCATCCAGGTGGGAGTCAGATCGTCGGAGTGGCGCAGTTGGTCGTCGAGCGGAATGCGCCGCCAGGCACGGAACGACTCATAGAGGATCACGACTTCGTTGGGCTTCTGCACGATTTCGAGCGGCATCGGCATGCCCGTGATCCGCGGAACGCCGGGGAGGAAGCATTTCGACGTGGGATCGTCGAGCACGGTGAGTGTCTTTCTTTTGGCATCGGCCCACGGCTGATAGGGGATCGGCTGGCGGGCCGGAGGCTTTATGGGGGCGGGAGGCAGCGGGTGGAGCGGGGGCGCGCCCGGCTCGCCGAAGATGCTCACGCCGCCGGCCTGCCAGGTGCCGCTGAGATCGGGCTTGCCATCGGAGGCGCGCGGCATGGGGTTGGGATTCGGTTGCATTTTGGCGGCCCCGGAATTCGCGGCGGGCGGCTGCGCCATCGCGCCGGAAGCGACCGCCAGCCATAGGGCGGCGGCGCCGCTCGAAATCAGACCGGATACGGAAACTTTCATGCCTACCCTCCCTGGGCGATCTTACGCGACCTTAACGGCCTTCGGGGCCGAGAAACTTTTTGGTCCCATCCGGGAACGTGACCTCGCGGGCCGCGCCCGTGACCGTAGCGTCTTTCGCTTTGTAGGCCGTTACCGTGAGCTCGTCGCCGACCTTCAGCAGATCGCGCGCAAAACCCGTGCGTTTGAGCGTGTTCGGCGGATATCCTTCGAGCGACCACGTGGTGACCTTACCGCTCTCGTCTTTCACATCTAAATAGATGTACGCGTGGGGATTGGTCCACTCGACTTTCGTAAGCACACCCTTTAGCGTGATCAGTTGCTTGCTGTCATATTCGGCGGCAAAGGAATGATGCGCGCTCACGGGCGCTGCGGCCACAAAGAGCGCGGAAAATGTCAGAGCAGCGAGAATACCGGGTTTCATCTTATCGACTCCAAACGGCGTAGCCGGCGGCGGAGAATGTGCCAGCGGTATGATAACGCGGCGGATTTGCGGAAGTCAAACGCGCGTCGACAAGCAGAATTATCCAATGCAAGATGAGCATGAAACAGGGCTGGGGATCGGACCGGTTTCCAATGCAAGGTGAGCATGAAAATGGAGGGCAGGTAGGCATGCTGCGGCTGGGTGCAGGTGTACA
>Ga0070737_10002380_pt1 | contig 22790 bp, 22 predicted proteins | sample Coa_R1_10_FD_66438 | JGI IMG/M metagenome (GOLD analysis project Ga0070737, IMG submission 66438) | Surface soil microbial communities from Centralia Pennsylvania, which are recovering from an underground coalmine fire - Coalmine... | ecosystem: Environmental > Terrestrial > Soil > Unclassified...
GCTTGCGGAAACGCCGGCCCAGTGTGCGACATGGGAACTACGACTTTCTGATCCGATCCGTACGCGGCTCCGCAAGGACGCCTCGCGCGTCTTTTTTTATGCCCGCTCCATTCAATGCCGCGTCGCGCGCAGCGCGACACATTGAGTTCCCCTCTCCCCTCGGGGGAGAGGCAAAGGGTGAGGGGGCACACGAGTTCACGCCATGATCACGATTACTCTCCCCGACAACAGCACCAAATCCTTCGACGCGCCGCCGAGCGTGCGCGACGTCGCGGCATCGATCGGCGCCGGACTCGCCAAGGCCGCGCTGGCCGGCAAGGTCGACGGGAAGCTGGTGGACCTTTCGCGCACGATCGACCATGACGCGCGCGTCGAGATCGTCACCGAAAAATCGCCCGAGGCACTGGATGTCATCCGCCATTCGACCGCGCATTTGCTGGCGCAGGCAGTGCAGCGCTTGTATCCAGGCACCCAGGTGACCATCGGTCCGGTGATCGAGGACGGGTTCTATTACGACTTCGCGCCCAGGGACGAGCCGTTCAAGCCGGAGGATCTTCCCGCGATCGAAGCCGAGATGCACAAGATCGCCAGGGAAGCGTTGCCGCTGTCGCGCAGCGTGAAGTCGCGCGATGACGCGGTGAGGTTCTTCCGCGGGATCGGCGAGAACTACAAGGCCGAGATCATCGAATCGATTCCGGCCGATGAGGAACTGTCGCTGTATTCGCAGGGCGAATTCACCGACCTTTGCCGCGGTCCGCACGTACCGGACACCGGACGCCTCAAATCATTCAAGCTGACGAAGACGGCGGGCGCGTACTGGCGCGGCGATTCCGACAACGCGATGCTGTCGCGCATCTACGGCACCGCGTGGTTGAGCGACAAGGATCTCAAGGCCTACCTCACGCGGATCGAAGAAGCCGAAAAGCGCGATCACCGCAAACTCGGCAAGCAGCTCGACCTCTTTCATATGCAGGAGGAGGCACCTGGCATGGCGTTCTGGCACCCCAAGGGCTGGACGCTGTGGCAGCAGGTCGAGCAGTACATGCGCAAGGTCTACCGCGAATCGGGCTACGACGAAGTACGCTGCCCGTCGATCCTGGACGTGTCGCTGTGGAAGAAGTCGGGGCATTGGGACAACTACAAGAACAACATGTTCTTCACCGAGTCGGAGAAGCGCACGTACGCGGTGAAGCCGATGAACTGCCCGGGTCACGTGCAGATTTTCAAGAATGGTCTGCGCAGCTACCGCGACCTGCCGATCCGCATCGGCGAATTTGGTTCCTGCACCCGCAACGAACCGTCCGGTGCGTTGCACGGACTGATGCGCGTGCGCAACTTCACGCAGGACGACGGACATATCTTCTGCACCGAGGACCAGATCGAATCCGAAGTGGTGGCGTTCCATCGGCAGGCGCTGAAGGTGTACGAGGATTTCGGGTTCAAGGACGTCGAATTGATGCTGGCGCTCCGCCCCGACGCGCGCATCGGCGACGACGCGATCTGGGACAAATCCGAGGAAGCCCTGCGTGCGGCGCTGCGCAAGGCTGGCGCGGAATGGAAGGAATTGCCGGGCGAAGGCGCGTTCTACGGTCCCAAGATCGAATACCACCTGCGCGACGCGATCGGCCGCGACTGGCAACTCGGCACGATGCAGGTCGATTTCTCGATGCCGGGACGGTTGGGCGCGGAATACGTGGGCGAGGACTCCCAGCGGCACGTGCCGGTGATGCTGCACCGTGCCATCGTGGGCTCGATGGAACGCTTCATCGGGATATTGATCGAGCACCATGCCGGCAACTTCCCGACGTGGCTGGCGCCGGTTCAGGCCGCGGTGCTGAACATCACCGATGCCCATGCAGATTACGCGCGAAAAGTAGCCGCAGAGCTGAACCAGGCCGGTTTCCGGGCCGAGGCCGATTTGCGCAACGAGAAAATAGGCTATAAAATCCGCGAGCATACGTTGCAGAAGGTGCCTTGGCTCCTCGTGGTCGGCGACCGCGAGAAGGAGAGGGGCACCGTTTCCGTGCGTACGCGTTCCGGAGAAGATCTGGGCAGCATGTCGCTACCGGCCTTGGCCGAACGTCTGCAGGCCGAGTCCGGACCACACTGACGGAATGCACGCCAGGCATCGCTGGCGAACTCGAGCAGGAGAAGACGGTATCGTCACCGAAAACAAGAGCAATCGGCGCAACAATGAGATCCGTGTCCCGCGTGTGCGGGTGATCGGCGCCGATGGGGAACAGGTCGGAATCCTCGAACGCGACGAGGCGCTGGCGATGGCCGAGGAAGCTGGCCTGGATCTGGTCGAAATCCAGCCGACCGCCGAACCGCCCGTCTGCCGGATCATGGATTTCGGCAAGTTCAAGTTCGAGCAGCAGAAGAAGGCGCAGGCCCAGCGCAAGAAGTCGCGCCAGATCGAGATCAAGGAACTGAAGTTCCGCCCGACGACGGATGTGGGCGACTACAACATCAAGCTGCGCAACCTGCAGCGGTTCATCGAGGAAGGCGACAAGGTCAAGGTCAACATCCGCTTCCGTGGCCGCGAGATGCGGCACCAGGAACTCGGGATGGAGCTGGCCCATCGCATCCAGAACGACATCGTCGAATTTGGTGTCGTCGACCAGTTTCCGCGCATGGAGGGGCGCCAGATGACCATGATGATCAGCCCCAAGAAAAAGTAGGGGGCCACCCAGCCGCCGCGGACCGGCGGATGGCAATGCGACCACCACGAAAGTGGTCGTCGCGACACAAGCCGGCAAGGGCATGGATGGAAAGCGTGATCGCGAGATCGCCGCCCGCGCCAGTCACGAAAACCAGAACGGAGTGGCAACCATGCCAAAGATCAAGACCAACCGGGCCGCTGCCAAGCGGTTCCGCAAGACTGCCTCCGGCAAGTTCAAGGCCGGTCACGCGTTCAAGTCGCACATCCTCACCAAGAAGGCGACCAAGCGCAAACGTGGCTTGCGTGCCCCCAACCAGGTGCATGAGTCCGACACCAAGCGTGTCGCACGCATGCTGCCCTACGCGTAAGGAGAGACGACCATGGCACGAGTCAAGCGTGGCGTCACCGCGCGTGCGCGTCACAAGAAAACCCTCAAGGCGGCGAAGGGCTATTACAACGCCCGACGCAAGGTCTATCGCGTCGCCAAGCAGGCCGTCACCAAGGCCCAGCAGTACGCCTACATCGGCCGCAAGCAGAAGAAGCGCCAGTTCCGTGCGTTGTGGATCGTACGTATCAATGCGGCCGCGCGCCAGTTCGGGCTGTCCTACAGCCGGCTGATCGCGGGTCTCGACAGGGCCGGCATCACCGTCGATCGCAAGGTGCTGGCGGATCTCGCCGTGCACGACATCGCGGCGTTTGGCGCGATCGCCGAGAAGGCCAAGGCCAGCCTGGCTGCTTGATGCGTTCCGGCGTTCGCGCCGGAAGTTATGATGCGAGCGAGCGGGGAGAAGGCCTTGCCTTCTCCCCGCTTTTCTTTTGTGCATGGGGCCGCGATGGATACATTGACGCAACGCATCGACGAAGCGTTGGCCGGGATCGAAGCAGCCGCAACGCTGGACGCGCTGGAGGCGCAGCGTGTCGCGCTGCTCGGCAAGAACGGCGCGATCACCGCAGAACTGAAGGCGCTCGGCAAGCTGGCGCCGGACGAGCGCAAGGCGCGCGGGGCGGAAGTCAACGCGGCCAAGGAAAAGCTCACTGACGCGATCGCCGCGCGCAAACAAACATTGGAACGTGCGGCGCTGGAACAACGCCTCGCATCGGAAAGCATCGACATCACCCAGTCCGGACGCGAGGGGGGCCGCGGCACGATCCATCCGCTTGCGCGCACGCTGGAACGAATCAAAGCGATTTTTGCGCAGCTCGGCTATTCGGTTGCCGAAGGCCCCGAGATCGAGGACGACTGGCATAACTTCGAAGCGCTGAACTTCCCCGCGAACCATCCCGCGCGCGCGATGCACGACACGTTCTACTTCGGCGACAGACGCCTGCTGCGCACGCACACTTCTCCGGTGCAGATCCGCGCGATGAAAGGCAAACAGCCGCCGATCCGCATCATCGCGCCGGGCAAGGTCTATCGCAGCGATTCCGACCAGACGCATTCGCCGATGTTCCATCAGGTCGAAGGCCTGCTGGTGGACGAAACCTCGACGATGGCCGACCTGAAAGGCACGCTGGCCGAGTTCCTGCGCGCGTTCTTCTGCCGCGATTTCGAAATGATGTTCAAGCCGACGTTCTTTCCTTTCGTCGAACCCGGCGCCGACGTGATCATCCGCTGGGACCGTGAAGACGGCAGTGAACGCTGGCTCGAGGTACTGGGCTGCGGGATGGTGCATCCCAACGTGCTGAAGAACTGCGGGATCGATCCCGAGCGTTACACCGGCTTCGCGTTCGGCATGGGCGTGGAGCGCCTAGCGATGCTGCGCTATGGCGTCAGCGATCTGCGCGCGTTCTTCGAGAACGACGTTCGTTTCTTGAGGCAATTTGCATGATGAACATAGGGGCTGGGCACTGGGGGCTGGGGCCTTGTGGGAGCAGCGTCTCGCCTCGTGCCAAGTTTCCCCCCAGGAGTGCGCTGCGACGATCTGCGCGTTCAATTTTGCATTTCCGGAAGGACACCTATCGCACGCTCTCCCCAGCCCCGAGTCCCCAATCCCCAGTCCCGGCTTTACCATGAAATTCTCCGAAAACTGGCTTCGCTCACTCGTCGACATTCCAGCCGACAGCGCCACGTTGACGCGGCGCCTGACCATGAGCGGTCTGGAAGTCGCCGAGGTCGCGCCGATCGGCGCATCTCTGGACGACGTGGTGATCGCACGCATTGTCGCTTGTGCGCCGCATCCCGATGCCGACAAATTGCGCGTGTGCCGTGTCGATACGGGCACCGGTGAAGTGCAGATCGTGTGTGGCGCGCCCAATGCGCGAGAGGGCTTGACTGCGCCGCTGGCGATGATCGGTGCGAAGTTGCCGGGCGGCATCACCATCAGGGCCGCGAAGCTGCGCGGCGTCGAATCGCAAGGCATGTTGTGTTCGGCCAAGGAACTCGGCATCGACACGGATGCATCGGGTCTGATGGAGTTGGCCTCCGATGCGCCGGTCGGCAAGCCGCTGGCCCGGTATCTCGGTTTGCCTGATGTCTCGATCGACGTCGAATTGACGCCCAACCGCGGCGACTGCCTCGGGATGATCGGGCTGGCCGATGAAGTCGCAGCGGAATTCGGTACGCGCGCCACGCCTTTCGTGGCGCCGCCGGTGTCAGCCGCTGCTTCTGCGCCGCGTGAGATCCGCCTCGATGCCGGCGCCGACTGTCCGCGCTATCTGGGACGCGCCGTGCGCGGCATCGACATGACCGCGCGTACGCCTGTCTGGATGGCGCAGCGCCTGCGCGCGGCTGGGGTGAAGCCGATCAACGCAGTCGTGGACGTCACCAATTACGTGATGCTGGAAACCGGGCAGCCGATGCACGCGTTTGACGAGGCGAAGCTCGATGGCGCGATCGTGGTGCGGCACGCCCGCAAGGACGAGGCGCTCAAACTGCTGGATGGTGGTGAAGCCAGGCTCGATCCGTCGTTCCTGCTGATTGCAGACGAAGCCAAACCGTTGGCCGTGGCCGGCGTAATGGGCGGCTTCGATTCGCGCGTTACCGAGGCCACACATGATGTGTTCCTCGAAGCGGCATATTTCAGTCCCGCCGCGATCATGGGTCGCACGCGCAAACTGGGCCTCGCCACCGACGCCGCACAGCGCTTCGAACGCGGCGTCGATCCCGATGCAGCGCGCCTGGCGATGGAGCGGGCAACGGCCCTGTTGATGGAAGTTGCCGGCGGCCGACCCGGTGAGATCATCGAAGCCGCGCTGCCGGCCCACCTGCCGCAACGCACTCCCGTCACTTTGCGGCGCGCGCGCATCGGGCGCGTGTTGGGCATTTCCATCGGTGATGCCGAAGTCGAACGCATCCTCACCGCGCTCGGCATGAAAGTGGAAGCGGAGGCGAATGGCTGGCGCGTCACGCCGCCTTCGCGCCGTTTCGATATCGAGCGCGAGGAAGACCTGATCGAAGAGGTCGCGCGCATCCACGGTTATGACGCGATTCCAGCACGTCTGCCCGCGGGCGTACCGCCCGCGCCGCACGACGACGAATCCATGTTGCCCGCATCGGCGCTGGCCAATGGCCTAGCCGCGCGCGATTACCACGAGGCGATCTGCTACGCGTTCGTGGATCCGAAGCTGCTACAAACTTGGCAACTCGATGCGAATGCGGTGCAACTGGCGAATCCGCTGTCGGCCGATCTGGCGGTGATGCGCACTTCGCTGCTGCCGGGTTTGGCGGAAGCATTGAAACGCAATCGCAACCGCCAGCAGACACGGGTGCGACTGTTTGAAGACGGGGTGGTGTTTGCAAGAGCAGGGACGAGGGACGACGGACGAGGGGCGGAAACGAAGGAATCTGCCCCGATCGAGACAACGATGCTGGCGGCGGTCGCTTGCGGCAACGCGCATTCCGAGCAATGGGGGGAACCGAAGCGAGCACTCGATTTCTATGACATCAAGGGCGATCTCGAGTCGCTGATTGCATTGTCCGGGGCGCCGGGCGCGTGGTCATTTGACGCTTCGGACTTGCCGCCATGGCTGCATCCGGGGCGGGGCGCGCGCGTACTGCGCGACGATACTTCGGTGGGTGCCGTGGGTGCATTGCATCCCGCCCTGCAACGGAAGCTCGATCTGCCGGAAACCCATGTCTTCGAAATACGATTGGATTCGCTGCGCAAGCGATTGATTCCAATAGCCAAGCCACTGCCACGTTTCCCGTGGATTCGGCGCGACATCGCGATCGAGGTCGACGAGGGTGTAGAGTGGGCGCGGGTCGCAGCTTCGATCCGCGAGCGGTTTCGGACGACGCTGAGCGAGTTGGTCCTGTTCGACTGCTTCCGCGGTCCAGGTTTAGGGGAAAGTCGAAAGAGTCTTGCTATGGGCTTGATTTTCCAAGCCGGTTCACGCACGCTTACAGACGAGGATGCCGACCGCTGCGTGGCCGATGTGGTGACGCTGCTGGAACGCGAATTTGGGGCGAAGTTGAGAGGCTGACATGACGCTGACCAAAGCAGAAATGGCCGAGCGCCTGTTCCTGGACGTGGGCCTCAACAAGCGTGAAGCCAGGGAATGCGTGGACGCCTTCTTCGAGGTGTTGCGCGAGGCGCTCGAGCGGGGGGAGCAGGTGAAGCTGTCGGGTTTCGGCAACTTCGACCTGCGCAACAAGAATCAGCGACCGGGACGCAATCCGAAGACCGGCGAGGAAATCCCGATTTCCGCGCGTCGTGTCGTCACGTTCCGTCCGGGGCAAAAGCTGAAACTGAGGGTCGAGAACCATGCTGGATCAGGGCAACAATAACGAACTTCCCGCGATTCCCGCCAAACGGTATTTCACCATCGGCGAGGTCAGCGAGTTGTGCGCGGTCAAACCGCACGTGCTGCGCTACTGGGAGCAGGAATTTCCCGCCCTGAACCCGGTCAAGCGGCGTGGGAATCGACGCTACTACCAACGCCACGACGTACTGATGATCCGCCAGATCCGTGCGCTGCTTTACGACCAGGGATTCACCATCACGGGTGCGCGGGCGCGGCTGGAAGGGCAGCAAGGCCGGATGGAAGCCTCGATTTCGCAACAGATCGTGCACCAGATGCGACTGGAACTGGAGCAACTGCTGCAGTTATTGCGCGAGCCGGTGCGCAGGGTCTGAATCCGCGGAAGTGCCGCGGCCCATGATCGGTTATCATGGCCGTCCGGTCGGGGCGTAGCGCAGCCTGGTAGCGCATCTGCCTGGGGGGCAGGGGGTCGTGGGTTCGAATCCCGCCGCCCCGACCAATGACGAAAACGGGCCACGAGGGCCCGCTTTCGTCATTGGTCATGGTGAGGATGAGAACTGGCGCCTTCGCACGGAGGCGCCGTTCGACTGCGAAGCCATGGACGGCGAAGCGAACATCGCGGAGCGATGGCCCGAAGGGCGAGCGCCAGGATGGCGCGAGTCATCCCGCCGCCCCGACCAATTACCTCGCCGGTAGTTTCGCGCACGGAGCGCGCTCGCACAGCGAGCGAAACCGCTTTTGATGCTCAATACAGCAACCGCGTCCTGACGGTTCCGGGAATCGCCGCGAGCTGCTCGCGCAGGTCTTCGGATTGTTCTTCCGGCGCCGAGACGTCGATCACCACGTAACCGAGGTCACCGTCGGTCTGCAGGTGCTGGCCGTTGATGTTGACGCCCGACTTTGAAAACACCTCGTTGATGCGCGACAGCACGCCCGGCACGTTGTGATGGATGTGCAACAACCTGCGGCTGCCCTTGTGTTCGGGCAGGTTGACTTCGGGGAAGTTGACCGCCGACAACGTCGAACCATTGTCGCTGTAGCGCACGAGCTTCGAGGCGACTTCGGTGCCGATGTTGAGCTGCGCTTCCTGGGTGCTGCCGCCCACATGCGGGGTCAGCAGCACGTTGTCGAAATCGCGCAGCGGCGATACGAATTCCTCTTCGCGGCTCTTGGGTTCTTTCGGAAATACGTCCACCGCCGCGCCCGCGAGATGCGCGTCGCGCAGCGCGGTGGCGAGCGCGCCAATGTCGACCACGTTGCCGCGCGAAGCATTGATCAGCATTGCTCCGCGGCGCATCCGCGCAATTTCATTGGCGCCGATCATCCCGGCCGTTTCGCGCGTTTGCGGCACGTGCAGGGTCACGATGTCCGAACGCGCCAGCAGATCGCCCAGGTCCTGCGCCGGCGCGGCATTGCCCATCGCGAGCTTGGCCTCGACATCGTGGAACAGCACGTGCATACCGAGCGATTCGGCGAGTACGCCGACTTGCGTGCCGATGTGGCCGTAGCCCACGATTCCGATGGTCTTGCCGCGCACTTCGAAACTGCCTTCCGCCGACTTGGCCCAACCACCGCGATGGCATTCGGCGTTGCGTTCCGGCACCCGCCGCATCAGCAGGATCGCCTCGGCGATCACCAGCTCCGCGACGCTGCGCGTGTTGGAATACGGCGCGTTGAATACCGGGACGCCCAACTCGCGCGCGTGGTGCAGATCGACCTGGTTCGTTCCGATGCAGAAGCAGCCGACGGCGAGTAACCGTCGGGTGTGGGCGATGGCTTCGGCATCGAGTTGCGTACGCGAGCGCAGGCCCACAATGTGCGCATCGCTGATCGCGTCGAACAGTTGCTCGCGGGGCAGTGCCTTGTCGTGACGTTCTATATGGTCGTAGCCGGCCGCACGGAATGCCTCCAACGCGCTCGAGTGGATGCCTTCCAGCAGCACGATCCTGATGTCCTTCTTCGGGAACGATGTCTTCATGGGCGAGATTTGTCGATTGTTTGTGCGTTGCTTTTTGCTCCCTTGAGTCAAGGGGGCGGCCTGACCGTTGTGAAGCAACCGCCAGGCGGGGGTTGTGGGCCACGAGCTGGTGGAACGAAACGCGGACGATCACGGCTCAAGAGCTTCCTCGTGACGGTGCTAGGCTAGCGGGATTCCATTGGTCGATGAAATGCCGCGAATGGACATGCACAGCGAGCGCCGCGTCCTGTATCCCGAAATCGAGCCATACGACAGCGGCATGCTGTCGGTCTCGGCGCTGCACACGTTGTACTACGAGCAGTGCGGTAATCCGCACGGCAAGCCCGTGGTGTTCCTTCACGGCGGCCCGGGCGCGGGTTGCAACGCCAAATGCCGGCGATTTTTCGATCCCAGGATGTACCGTATCGTGCTGTTCGACCAGCGCGGCTGCGGGCGCTCGACACCCCATGCCGAACTGCGCGAAAACACCACCTGGGATCTGGTCGCAGACATCGAACGCCTGCGCGAGCACCTGCGGATCGAACGCTGGCAGGTCTTCGGAGGGTCGTGGGGCTCCACGCTCGCGTTGGCCTACGCCGAAACACACCCGGCGCGTGTGACCGAACTGGTGCTGCGCGGCATCTTCATGCTGCGGCGCGCGGAACTCCAGTGGTTTTATCAGGCAGGCTGCGACATGCTCTATCCGGATGCATGGGAGAAATACCTCGCGGCGATCCCAGAAGCCGAACAGGGGGACCTGATCATGGCTTACCACGAGCGCCTGATTTCGAATGATCCCGCGGTGCGGCTTGCCGCCGCGCGCGCGTGGTCGATCTGGGAAGCGTCGACGAGCTTCCTGCTGCAGGACGAGGCATACGTCAGAGCGAGTGCCGGCGACGAGTTCGCGCTGGCCTTTGCCGGAATCGAAAATCACTACTTCGTGAATCGCGGGTTTTTCGAGCGCGACGACCAGTTGTTGCGCGACGCGGCGCGCCTGCGCAACATCCCGGCTGTCATCGTGCAGGGGCGCTACGACGTGGTGTGCCCGCTGCGCAGCGCATGGGACCTGCATCGCGCGTGGCCCGAAGCGGACCTGCGCATCGTGCCGGACGCCGGCCATTCGGCCTTCGAACCTGGCAACGTGCACGAATTGATCGGCGCGACCGACCGCTTTTGCGAGCGCGCGGACTGACGCTATCACCCGTCGGCGCGGCGACGAATAGCCCTTTTTGACACGGATCAGAGCAGATAACCGCGGATCAAAAAGCCCGGATCCGGGTTGATCCGCCTTTATCCGTGTCAAATGCTCTTCTTCCGTGTTTCCAACACGAGCGCGAGTTTGCGGTGTGCGTGCATGGGCGTCGGTCGGTTATCCTTGCGCGCATCATGTTTGCCTTGAAACTGTCGAAACAAGGGACGGCGCTGCTGGCCGCTGCAGGGTTGCTGGCTGGCTGCGCCTCGAACCCGGCGCCTGTAGCGAACTATTCATTCGGCGGGAGCAGCCCGCCCGCGTCGGCGGCTTCGGCGCCGCCGCCCGCGGCAGCGACCGCGACCGCTGCGAGCCGGACAGGCGTGCAGACGTTCGGTCTTGGCGGCCATGCCAATGGCAGCATGGAATCCCGAGGCTATGTCGTGGCGCCCGGCGATACGCTCTACAGCATCGCGTTTGCGCATGGCCTCGATGTCCGCACGCTGGCCGCGCTGAACGACATCCCGCCGCCGTACGTGATCCATCCGGGACAGGTCCTGAAGCTCAAGGCATCACCGGCCGGACAGCCCGTGGCCGGCGCTGTGCCGGCCTCCCATCCTGAAACTGCGCCGCAACCCGCGACGCCGGCAGCTCCCGGACAACCGACGGAACCCGTATTTGGCCCGGTCACCACGCAAACCATGACCGGCAACGGCGTCGCGCCCGCTGCGTCCACCGCGGCGCCTGCAGGGACTGCTGCCGCGCCCGCCGCAACCGCCGCTGCGCCCGCGGCGACGGCGCCAGCCCCGTTGCAACCCCAAGCCGCACCGGCGCAGGCCGTCTCGACACCTACACCGCCGCCCGGCGCGACCCGCAACGTAGACGGCATCGCTTGGCAGTGGCCCGCAAGCGGCAAGGTGATCGGCGGCTTCCAGGCCGGAACCGGTGGTGATGGCGCCGGCCTCGACATCGCCGGGCAATTGGGCGAGCCGGTGCGTGCGGCCGCATCCGGCACCGTGGTGTACAGCGGCAACGGCCTGATCGGCTACGGCGAACTCGTCATCATCAAGCACAACGACACGTACCTGTCCGCCTACGGCCACAACAGCAGGCGGCTGGTCACCGAAGGCCAGCACGTGGACGCCGGGCAGGAGATCGCCCTGATGGGCGCGAGTGGCGCGCCGCGCGTGGAGCTGCACTTCGAGATCCGCAAGGACGGCAAGCCGGTGGATCCGCTGGCGTACCTGCCACAGCGGTAATTTGTGGACGAGTTGCATTGCCGCTGATTCGAAGCGGCTGTCGTTGAAAGTCAGTCCACGGAGCTCTTGGCCATGAATGGCGGCTCTCATGGCCGTTCTGATGATCCGGAGAACAGAATCAATCCGGCGGCCGCTTGGCGGGTAGAGCAGCGATCAGGGACGATCGCACAAAACAAACGCCGCCACCACGTTCCGGCCTTCGCTGGCCAGGATGTCCCAGGTACGCGCGGCGGCAGCGTTGTCCATGACTTCCACACCGACCTTGCGTTGCAGGAATGCGGCCAATACGGCTTGGGACGGGAACCGCTGGTGTGCACCGGTTCCCAGCAGTACGACGTCCGGATTCAGTGCCAGGATTGGCTCGGCCTGCTCGGGCGTCATTGTCGTGATGTCGGCGACACCCCAATCGTCGATGACCTTGTCGCGGGCCAGAATCAAACTGGCGTTGAACGGACGATCGACCACGACCACATGGCGCGCATCGGCCCGACGCACGAACAGGTAGTCACGCGGGCGTTCGAGGTTGAGTTCCATTTCGGTGAATCCAACTTTTATGACCCGAATTCGCGATCGCCTGGACGCAAGCTCCTACGAATCCCGAATCCCGAATCTCAGCCCGGCAAGGCGATCCGCGGCCGGTCGTCATTGCGCCGATACAGCACCGCGATATGACCGATGGTCTGCACGGTTTCGGCACGGCTGGATTCGACAAGTTTGTCGAGTTCGGCCGCGCGTGCGGCGCGGTCGTCGCCGGTCAGCCTGACCTTGACCAGTTCATGGTCATCGAGCGCCTGCTCCAGTTCCTTCAGCACGCCTGCCGTGGCGCCCTTGCCGCCCAGCAGCAACACGGGCTTCAGCGGGTGCGCGAGGCCGCGCAGGTAGCGGATTTGTGACGAGGACAGGGTCATGCGTTCAGCGTGGGAGCGGGTTCGGCGAGCCAGTCAGGGTATCATGGGCACGACTGACGCATTGCGTGGAAAGGACAGCGCACGTTGCCGCCGCTGGAAATCATTTCGTGGCCCGATCGAAAAGCAGCGCGCGCTGGCTGAAGGAACACTTCGGCGACGAGTTCGTGAAACGTGCGCAGGCGGAAGGCTTCCGGTCGCGCGCCGCGTTCAAGCTGGATGAATTGCTGGATCGCGACCGCTTCCTGAAGCCCGGGATGGTGGTGGTGGACCTCGGCGCGGCGCCGGGCGGCTGGTCGCAACTGGTGCGCCAGCGGCTGGGCGAAAAAGGCAGGATTTTTGCACTGGACATTCTTCCCATGCAGGGCATCGGCGGGGTGGAATTCATCCAGGGCGATTTTCGCGAGGAAGCGGTATTCCAGGCCTTGATGACAAAGCTGGAAGGCGCGCCCGTGCACCTTGTTCTATCGGATATGGCGCCCAATATCAGCGGTATCGAGTCGGCCGATCAGGCGCGCGCGATGCATCTGGCCGAACTTGCGGCAGATTTTGCGCGCAAATGCCTGAAACCCGGAGGTTCGTTGCTGGTGAAGCTGTTTCAGGGCCGCGGCTTCGACGAGTACCTGCGCGACTTGCGCGCAGGCTTTGCCGCGGTGACACTGCGCAAGCCGAAGGCGTCGCGGGCGCGTTCACGTGAGGTCTACGCGCTGGCGACAGGATGGAAAGGTCATACATGAGCTGGTTCTGCATCCATTCACTGGACATGCTTCACGAGATCGCGCTGCGGGCTCGTGATGAAGGTGTGTACGCATGAAGCCCCCGATGAGCGAGCTTGCCAAGCAGGGCCTGTTGTGGGTGGCCGTGGCGGTCATCGTGCTGCTGGTCTACCAGAGCCTCAGTCCGCGTCTCGCCGGCAGCGAGCAGCAGATGTCCTATTCCGAGTTCGTGCAGCAGGTGAAGAACGACAACGTCGCTTCGATCACTGCGAGCGCGAGTCTGCCGACCGTGATCACCGGGAAACTCAAGGATGGCAGCGAGTTGCGCACGGTATTGCCGACGTTCGCCGGCGACCAGTTGCAGCAGTTGCTGGAGGCGCACCGCGTCAAGGTCAGCCAGAAGCCCGGCGACAACGGTTTCTCGCTGTGGCGGCTGCTGCTGGATTGGGGGCCGATCCTGATCTTCATTGCCATCCTGATCTGGTTCATGCGCCAGATGCAGGCGGGCGCCGGTGGACGCGGGGCGATGAGTTTCGGACGATCGCGCGCCAAGCTGCAGGGCGAGGACCAGATCAAGGTCACCTTCAATGACGTGGCCGGTTGCGAAGAGGCCAAGGAAGAAGTTTCCGAACTGGTCGACTTCCTGCGCGACCCATCCAAGTTCACCAAGCTGGGCGGCAAGATTCCGCGCGGTGTGCTGATGGTGGGCTCGCCCGGCACCGGCAAGACGCTGCTCGCGAAAGCCATCGCGGGCGAAGCCAAGGTGCCGTTCTTCTCGATTTCCGGTTCCGACTTCGTCGAAATGTTCGTCGGCGTCGGCGCCGCGCGCGTGCGCGACATGTTCGAGCAGGCCAAGAAGCACGCGCCGTGCATCATCTTCATCGACGAAATCGACGCGGTCGGCCGTCATCGCGGCGCCGGCTTGGGCGGCGGTCACGACGAACGCGAACAGACTTTGAACCAGTTGCTGGTCGAGATGGACGGTTTCGAGGGCAGCGAAGGCGTGATCGTGATCGCGGCCACCAACCGCCCGGACGTGCTGGACCCCGCGCTGCTGCGCCCGGGCCGCTTCGACCGGCAGGTCGTGGTGCCGCTGCCGGACCTGAAGGGCCGCGAGCAGATCCTCAAAGTCCACATGCGCAAGGTGCCGATCGGTGCCGACGTCGATCCGCTGACGATTGCGCGCGGTACGCCGGGTTTCTCGGGCGCCGATCTCGCCAACCTAGTCAACGAAGCCGCGCTGTTCGCCGCGCGCGAGAATGCGCGCGACGTGCGCATGGATTTCTTCGAGCGCGCCAAGGACAAGATCATGATGGGCTCCGAACGGCGCTCCATGATCATGAGCGAGGATGAGAAGAAGCTCACCGCGTATCACGAATCGGGCCATGCGATCGTCGGCCTGTCGGTGCCCGATCACGATCCGGTGCACAAGGTCACGATCATTCCGCGTGGCCGTGCGCTCGGCGTCACGATGTTCCTGCCCGAGCAGGATCGTTACAGCCACAGCAAGCTCTCGCTGGAGAGCAAACTGGCGAGCCTGTTCGGCGGGCGCGTTGCCGAGGAACTGATTTTCGGCACCGAAAAAGTCACCACGGGCGCTTCCAACGACATCCAGCGCGCGACGCAGCTCGCGCGCGACATGGTCACCAAGTACGGCCTGTCGACCGCGCTGGGTCCAATGACCTACTCGGAAGAGGAGGACGAAGTGTTCCTCGGCCGCTCGGTCACGCAGCACAAGAATGTTTCCGACGAAACCGCGCGGAAGATCGACATCGCGGTCCGCGAAGTGATCGACACAGCGTACAACAAGGCACGCCAGATCCTGACCGATGATATGGAGAAGCTGCACGCGATGGCCGCGGCGCTGTTGCAGTACGAAACCATCGACAAGGAACAGATCGCCGCGATCATGGAGGGCCGCGAGCCGGGTCCGCCGAAAGATTGGCACCCGCGCGGCAGCGACAGCAACACCGGCATGGGCGGCGGCAAACCCGCCACTGCACCCGGCGTGGCGCCGGCGCCGTCGAGCCATCCGGCGGGGCAGCATTGACCAGGCCGCGGAGAACCGGCTCTTGGGGGCATGTGTGGGCACAGGCGTGGTTGTTCCCTCGGCGCAGCGAGCGACATATCAGTTTGCCGGGGCACCACATTGACGATTGGCGGCGTTCTGGCCTTTCGGCAACGAAGTTGAGCGGCGCTCATCCGTGACGTCATCAGGCAAGGCCGCCATGGGCGGCCTCGTTCGTTCCGGCAACCGCCACCTGCTTTAGACTGCCCGGATGTTCGATACGACCCCCATGCTCGACTGCAATGGCCGTGCCCTGCGGTTGGATCGGCCTCGCATCTGCGGCATTTTGAATCTCACCGCCGATTCGTTTTCGGGCGACGGTTTGCGCGATGACATCGAGGCCGCTGTTGCCCAGGGTATCGCCATGGTGGACCAAGGCGCGGATCTCCTGGACGTGGGTGCGGAATCCACGCGCCCCGGTGCGACGCCGGTCGAGGCTGCCACCGAGGCGGAACGTGTCGCCCCGGTCGTCGAGGCACTCGCCAGGCGAGTAGAAGTGCCGATCTCGGTCGACACGTCCAAGCCCGAGGTGATGCGCGCCGCGGTTGCGGCTGGCGCGGGCATGATCAACGACGTGCATGCATTACGGCGTGAAGGCGCACTGGACGCTGCCGCGGAACTGAAGGTGCCGGTCTGCCTGATGCACATGCAGGGCGAGCCCGGCACGATGCAGGATGATCCGCACTACGACGATGTCGTTGGCGAGGTGTACCGCTTCCTCGCGGAGCGCGTGTTCGCCTGCGAGATGGCGGGCATCGACAAACGGCTCGTGCTGGTCGATCCGGGTTTCGGTTTCGGCAAGACGCTGGAACACAACCTTGCATTGCTGCGTGCACTCGAGCGGTTCCGCGACCTCGCGGCAGGCGTGTTGGTCGGTGTCTCGCGCAAGGCGATGATCGGGACGCTGACGGGGCGCAAGGGCGGCGCGGAGCGCGCGGCAGGTTCCGCCGCGGCTGCGCTGATCGCCGTGCAGCGCGGCGCCATGATCGTGCGCGTGCACGACATCGCCGCGACGCGCGATGCGCTGGCCGTCTGGCAGGCGGTGCACGCCGGCGACGTGCCCGCGAAACCTGAACCCGAACCTTTCGGCTCACAACGGTTCGGCGACGATTGATCGATGGGTGCGCATCGCCCCGCGTTCGCTCGCCTACAATGGCTACTTTCCGGAAGCAGGGATTGCCGCCCGCATGTCCAAATCCAACGGTGAACTCAAGGAGTCGCGCAGATATTTCGGTACCGACGGCGTACGCGGCCGCGTCGGTGAATGGCCGATCACGGCGGAGTTCATGCTGAAGCTCGGACGTGCGGCAGGCGTGGTGCTGCGCGATGGCAGGCGCCCGCTGGTGCTGATCGGCAAGGACACCCGGGTTTCCGGCTACATGTTTGAAGCGGCGCTGGAAGCGGGTCTGGCCGCGGCCGGCGCCGACGTGGGCCTGCTGGGCCCCTTGCCGACCCCTGCGGTGGCGCAACTGACCCGTGAACTCGGTGCCAGCGCCGGCATCGTGATCAGCGCGTCGCACAATCCGTATCAGGACAACGGCGTCAAATTTTTTTCCGCGGGCGGCGAAAAACTCGATGACGCGGTGGAGAGCGCGATCGAACGCGAAATCGACGCAAACTTCACGACGGTTGCGCCGGAAGCGTTGGGCAAGGCCCGCCGCGTCGATGACGCGGTCGAACGTTATGCGCGGTTCTGTCTCGGCACGCTTGGCGCGCCGCCCGATCTTTCCGGCAAGCACATCGTGCTGGATTGCGCGCACGGCGCGACGTATGCAGTGGCGCCCAAGGTTTTCGAGTCGCTGGGTGCCCGTGTCACACGCATCGGCTGCGAGCCCGACGGCTTCAACATCAATCGCGAGATCGGATCGACCCATCCGGCCGCGTTGCGCGGCGCGGTGATCGAGCAGCGCGCCGATCTCGGGATTGCCTTCGATGGCGATGGCGATCGGGTGCAGATGATCGACCGCAACGGCGAACTCGCCGACGGTGACGACCTGTTGTACGTGCTGGCGCACGACTGGCTGGCCGACGGGCGCCTGCGTGGGCCGGTGGTCGGCACCCTGATGAGCAATTTCGGACTGGAACGCGCCCTCGTTGGCGCGGGCGTGCGTTTTGTGCGTGCCGATGTGGGCGACCGCTATGTGCTGCAGCAGTTGAAGGCACACGGTGGCGTATTGGGCGGCGAAACGTCCGGACACATCCTCTGTCTGGACAGGGCCAGTACGGGCGACGGGATCGTCTCCGCATTGGCCGTGCTGGACGCGCTGGCCCGTGCAGGCAAGGATCTTTCCGAGGCACGCGATGGGCTTGCAAAGCTGCCCCAGATCACCCGCAACGTCCGCGTGACAGGCGCTCGCGAGGCTGCTTCCACTGCGCCGGTGCAGCGTACGCTGGCTGAGGTACGTGAGGTGTTGAGCGGGCGTGGCCGCGTGGTGCTGCGGCCGTCGGGCACCGAGCCGGTGGTGCGCGTCACGATCGAGGCCGAAGACGCCGACGAGGTGCAGGCGCTTGCCGCGCGGCTGGCGGACGCAGTCATGGTGGCAGCGGGAACGAAAGCGGCTGCAGCCAAACAGCTGCGATGAGAGCCACCCCGCAACGATTGCCGCGGGGCGGTTTGCCTGCGGATGCTCAGGCCATCTGGCTGGCCGCAAAATCCCAGTTCACGAGGTTCCAGTAGGCGTCGACGTACTTGGCGCGCGCGTTGCGGTAATCGATGTAGTACGCGTGTTCCCACACGTCGCAGGTCAACAGCGGACGATCGCTGCCGGTGATCGGGGTGCCGGCGTTGGACGTGCTGACCAGGCCGAGCGACCCGTCGGCGCGCTGCACCAGCCAAGCCCAGCCGGAACCGAAGGTTCCGATCGCGATCTTGGCGAATTCAGCCTTGAACTTCGGGACGTCACCGAATGCCTTGCTGATGGCATCGGCGAGCTTGCCGGATGGATCGCCGCCGCCCTTGGGCGAAAGCGAGTTCCAGTAGAAGGTGTGGTTCCACGCCTGGGCCGCGTTGTTGAACATGCCGCCGGTGGCCTTCTTGACGATGTCTTCCAGGTTCATGTCGGCAAAGTCGGTGCCGTCGATCTGCTTGTTGAGGTTGTCGACGTAGCCCTTGTGGTGCTTGCCGTAGTGAAAGTCCAGGGTTTCCTCGGAGATGTGCGGAGCGAGCGCGTTGCGTTCGTACGGAAGCGGGGGAAGTTCGATCGCCATGGGATTCTCCTTGTGTCGATAGGCTGGAGTCAGGCGTGTTTGGATGGCGCGCCTGATACAATGCGCGGCATCGGTCCGACACCATCCTCCATTCTAGACCTATAACGAAGTTCTGAATAATCTGCTCGAGCCCGCCCTGCCACCGAACAGCTCGAGCACACACGACCCCCTCCACCAAACTCTGATGAAGCAACGGTTTGGTGGTTTCCTCCTTGATCCAAGGGGGAAATCGTCGCCGGTATTCCGCCACACACGAATCACGAATTTCAAAACACTATGGACGTCATCGAACGCATCAAGCAAACGCTCAGCGCGCACCCCGTCGTGCTGTACATGAAGGGCACTCCCGAGTTCCCGATGTGCGGCTTTTCGATGCGCACCTCGCAGGCGCTCAATGCAACGGGCGCCGAGTATTTCTCGGTGAACGTGCTCGAAGACCCCGAGATCCGCGCAAACCTGCCGCGCTACTCCAACTGGCCGACCTTCCCGCAGCTCTACATCAATGGCGAACTGATCGGCGGCTGCGACATCACGCTGGAACTGTACGAATCCGGCGAACTGCAGCGGATGCTGGGCGAAGCCGGCAAGCAGACGGCCACCTCGTGACGCTGCCGGTGGCGCGCCTGCCGGCGGACTGGGCGCCGGGCGCAGCGTCGCTGGCCGAAAGGATTGTGTTGATCACCGGCGCGGCGGGCGGACTGGGCCGTGCGTCCGCGCTCGCTTGCGCCAAGGCAGGTGCCACCGTGCTGCTTGCCGATCGCAAGGCGCGTGCGCTCGAACCTGTTTACGACGAGATCGCAGCACTGCCGGGTGCGCCGCAGCCGGTGCTGCAGCCCATGGATCTGCAGGGCGCGACGCCGCTCGAGTACCAAGGTTTCGCCGAGTCGGTCGAGCGCCAGTTGGGGCGCCTCGACGGCATCGTCCATGCCGCGGTGAAGATGGAAGGCCTGACGCCGCTCGCCATGCTGTCGCCGGAGGAATGGATCACGACGCTGCACGTCGACCTGTCTGCGCCATTCCTGCTGACGCAGGCGTGCCTGCCGTTGCTGCTCGCGCGCGAAGACAGCGCCGTGGTGTTCGTGCTGGACGATCCCGAACGCATGGGCCGCGCGCATTGGGGCGCCTATGGTGTCGCCAAGGCGGGACTGGAAGGGCTCGCGTCGATCCTGCACGAGGAAACCGATGCAACGAGTTTGCGCGTGCACGCGCTGGTACCGGCACCCATGCGCACCGGGCTACGCCGGACGATCTGGACGGGCGAAGATCCGGCCATGATCGCAACCCCCGAGGCCGCGGCCAACGCGGTGCTGTACCTGTTGTCGCCGGACGCGCGCGGTGCGCGCGGCAAGGTCCTGGATTTGCGCGAACCTGCAAACAGCCCGGGATAAAGCGATGCACACGCAGATCACGATCGTGTCGGCGTGTATCACCCTGTTCCTGGTGCTCGATGCACCGGGCAACGTGCCGTTCTTCCTGTCGATCCTGAAGGACGTCCCGCCCAAGCGGCGACGCTGGGTGATGGTGCGCGAATTGCTGATCGCGCTGGGCGTGCTCGTCGCCTTCCTGCTGGGGGGGCGTGAGCTGCTGTCCATCATGCAATTGCGACAGGAGGCCATCAGCATCGGCGGCGGTGTCGTGCTGTTCCTCATCGCGATCAAGATGGTGTTCCCGCCAAAGGACGGCGGCATCTTCGGCCCCGCCGGCCCGGGCGAACCTTTCATCGTGCCGCTGGCGATTCCCGGGGTCGCGGGTCCCTCCGCGATGGCGACGTTGCTGCTGCTGACCAGCGCGCAGCCGGGTCGCGAGGTGGAATGGGGCGTGGCGCTGCTGATCGCGTGGCTCGCCACCGCCGCGATCCTGATTGGCTCGACGTGGCTGTTCAAGTTCCTGGGCGAGAGCGTGCTGGCTGCAGTGGAACGGGTGATGGGCATGTTGCTGATCGCGTTGTCGGCGCAGATGATCCTGGGCGGCGTCGAAGCGTACTTACGGGCCGGCTAAAAGGCATGTGCAAATGAATGACGTCACCCATGTAATGCCCACGCGACCCGCGACGGTCAACGCCCAGATCGCACCCGCGGGGACGCTGGACGTACTGTCCCGTGACGAGATCGCACGCCTGCGCGATGCCACGGAAGCAGGCCTGCACGGCTTGCTGCGTTCCTGCGCGCTGGCGGTGCTGACGTCCGGGGCGATGCACGACAGCGCGCGCGCGCTGCTGGACCAGTACGCCGACTTCGACATCCAGGTGTTGCAGCAGGACCGCGGCGTCAAGCTGGATTTGCGGAATGCGCCAGCCCAGGCGTTCGTGGACGGCAGGATCATCCGCGGCACCAACGAGCTGCTGTTCGCGGTCGTGCGCGACATCGTGTACGAATCGAGCAAGCTCGAGTCCGGCGAGTTCAATCTCGAGGATTCGAGCGGAATCACGCATGCCGTGTTCGACATCCTGCGCAACGCGCGCGTGTTGCGCGCCCGCTTCGATCCCAACCTCGTGGTGTGCTGGGGCGGACACTCGATCTCGCGTGAGGAGTACCAGTACAGCAAGGACGTCGGCTATCAGCTCGGCCTGCGCGGCATGGACATCTGCACCGGCTGCGGCCCGGGCGCCATGAAAGGTCCGATGAAGGGCGCAACCATCGCGCACGCCAAGCAGCGGCATTACGAGAATCGCTACATCGGCTTGACCGAACCCAGCATCATCGCCGCCGAATCGCCGAATCCGATCGTCAACAGCCTGGTAATCCTGCCGGACATCGAGAAGCGGCTGGAAGCCTTCGTGCGCGTCGGCCACGGCTTCATCGTGTTTCCGGGCGGCGTCGGCACCTGCGAGGAAATCCTGTACCTGCTGGGCATCCTGCTCGACCCCATGAACGCCAATGTGCCGTTCCCGCTGGTATTCACGGGGCCCGGGACGGCCGCCGCATATTTCGAACAAATCGACAAGTTCCTGCGCCTGGTGCTGGGCAAAGCGGCCGCGGAGCGCTACCGCATCATCACCGACGATCCGGTCGCGGTCGCGCATGCAATGCAGCAGGGTATCGAAACGGTGCGCGACCACCGCGTCGAGCAGCACGATGCATTCTTCTTCAACTGGGAATTGAATATCGACCTGCAGTTCCAGCAGCCGTTCCAGCCGACGCACGCAGCGATGGCCGCGCTGGATCTGCACCGCGATCGGCCGCCGCATGAACTCGCCGCCGACATGCGGCGCGCGTTTTCCGGCATCGTCGCGGGCAATGTCAAGGAAGAAGGCATGCGCCAGATCGACAAGAACGGTCCCTACGAAATCCACGGTGATCCCGAATTCATGGCCGCGCTCGACACGCTGCTGCAGAGTTTCGTCGCCCAACAACGCATGAAACTGCCGGGCAGCAAGTACGTTCCGTGCTACCGAATTGTCCAGGGAAATGGCGCAAGTCGAGCGACGGAAGGCAAAAGCGAAAGCGCTTGACACGGATCAAAGCGGATCAACGCGGATAGCGAAAGCGATCGACGTCCAGTAGCGCTAAATGACTCGTGGGTTTTTCCTGAGCACCGCGAATCCCACACATAGGCGAGAACTGGCATGGATCCTTTGAAACGGATCCGCTCTTATCCGTGTTGATCCGTGTCCAGGGCTTTTGCTTCTGCTCTCCGTTATCCTGCGCGTGATGCCGCACATCCGACCGCTCGCTCCCGAACTCGTCAACCAGATCGCCGCGGGCGAGGTAATCGAGCGCCCGGCGTCGGTGGTGAAGGAACTGGCGGAGAACAGCCTCGATGCAGGCGCACGCCGGATCGACATCGAGATCGAGCAGGGCGGAATGCGCCTGATCCGGGTGCGCGACGACGGGTACGGCATCGCAGAAGATGACCTGCCGCTGGCGCTGGCGCCGCATGCGACCAGCAAGATCTCAACGTTCGAGGACCTGACGCACGTCGCCAGCATGGGCTTCCGCGGCGAGGCGCTGGCATCGATCGCATCCGTGTCGAGGTTGTCGATTACCTCGCGGCGCGCGACTGACGATCACGGCCATCGCCTCGACACGCACGGCGCGGGGAAGCCGGAACCCGCAGGACATCCCATTGGCACGACCATCGAGGTGCGCGACCTGTTCCATGCGGTGCCGGCGCGGCGCAAGTTCCT
>Ga0070737_10002381_pt1 | contig 22784 bp, 15 predicted proteins | sample Coa_R1_10_FD_66438 | JGI IMG/M metagenome (GOLD analysis project Ga0070737, IMG submission 66438) | Surface soil microbial communities from Centralia Pennsylvania, which are recovering from an underground coalmine fire - Coalmine... | ecosystem: Environmental > Terrestrial > Soil > Unclassified...
CTGCCCTCTGAGATTGCCTCTGCTCAGGAGGCAGATGTTCCCCACTCCGGGGACGCCTCCCACTCCGGGGGTGCTCCCCGCTCAGGGGCAGAAAGTGTGGCGGTCGACCCAGCGCGGAATTATCCACGAAAGTGAACATTCGGCGCTCCTCGATGATGGTGGACATTGCTCCTGTCTGGAGGGCGTGACAGCCTGCCGGAGTTATTTGCCACAAGCCCGCGCCGTTCTGGTACAGCAATCCGCTCCCTGTCAACTCCCGGACGAATTGGCCGAGCAGTTGAGGGTCCATTTGCAGATCGGTTAAGGAGCCTAAAAGCTCGCCGCTACAAGGAACGCGCGTACCAGCCAGGTGCAGCAGCGCCCGCTGCCAGCGGTCCAGAGGGTGAAACTTGCGAACGCGAACCAGAGCTTCGACACGATGAATGAGAAGATGGCTAAAGCGCAGTTGTTGCGGTCTCCGATGGGCCAACTCGCGCCACCACCCCAAAAGAACACGGCTGCCGGGCCAGGACAGGACGAAGGCAGCGCTCATACGCTCTCGGCTTTCCCTATAAGATGAAAACCACGAATCCCACGAATAAGAAAACAGCAATCAAAGGCGACGCCTGTGGATGTTCTTCCCCTTTTTGGAACCCTTTTGCCGAATGGTGCGGCCCCCCTTAAAACCTGTGCATCGGATGACTCCAATAGCCCATTGTGACGCTCGCTCGTCAAGTTGCATAAAGTCGGCCATCATGGACACAGGCTGGGACGAGTTACTGCACTCGGCTAAAAAGTTACGTTTTTTTGTCCTTATTCGTGTTAGTCGTGTGATTCGCGGTTTGATTCTTCTGGCACGTCGGACACGCGTTCGAGGAACGCGCGGGCGGTGGATCGAGACGATACGGCGTCGTCAGCAGCACGGTGCGTCCGGGCGAGCGGAGCCCAAGGCGTTCGGCGATCCATTCTTCGGCGCGCTGGCGTGTCCAGCCGGCGGTGCGCGCGAACTCCAGAGAACAGGTGTGCCAGTCCATACCGCCACTGGCCGGCAAACGGACGAGGCACTCACACACGCCGCTTTCCAGAGCGATTATCTTCGTCTCACTCTCGGCCCTCCGAGCGAACTCCAGAATCACTTGCTCGGCCGTCTCCAACCAGCATACGCTCCGGCCGCACGTCTGCACCGCCAGTTCCTCCAGTTCGCGGAAGATGAACTGCTTGGCCTCGCCGATGTCCATGTCGGCAGGGAAAAGAACTTCGACAATTTGCGGTGCCTGGCGCGGAACAGATAGGATGCGCAACTCAATGTCCGACCGATCGACGACCGGCTCGGTCTCGATCCACTTTTCCTGCCCAGCGGCGACGGGCCGCAAACGACACAGGAGCCGATCATCGTGCCGCATCCAGGCAAAGGGCAGACGGCACGGATCAGCGTGCAGGTTTTGCCAGAGACGCTGAAAGAAACCCAGACGCGACGAACGCTCCTCCGAACCGCGCCTGTGAGGGAGCGGGGCTGGGGCAGTTGCCCCTGCTCCCTTACGGTCGTGGCTTGGATTATCGGCTGCTGGTTCGCCGATCAGTACCCACCGGCGGGCGCGGCGGACAGCTGCGGCGAACTCCGGTTCGGTCATCTGATGGGTCTGTTCCAGAATCAACAGATCGAAAACCGGCAGTTGGCGAGAACCGGCATCACTGGGCAGCGCCGTGATGGTGGCGGCGATAACATTGGCGGAGTTGGCCAGCTTCTCCGGCAGCGTAGACACACCCTCTTCGACGGTTTGCAGCCATTGCTCGGCAGCGGCGGCGCGCTGGACCTCCTGCTCATGCAGACGCTCCCAGGCGGCACGGCCTGCCGCCACGGCTTGCCGCGATATCTCGGTGGGGACCACTTCACGGGACAGGACCGCACAGACTGTTTGCCATTGCTCACGCAAGGCGTCTTGCTCACGCATCACAGCAGCGATTTCGTTGTCCAATTCCGCACGACGGCGAGCGCTTTCTTCGTCTTGTAAACGCTGGCGCTGGGCAGCGTAGCGTTTTTCGATCTCAATGCGTTCGTTTCGCCGCGCCGCCAGCTCAGCTTCCAAACGCTGCCGGGCGCCGCGCAGTTCGGCGCGACGGGTTTCCAGGTCATGCACCTGTTCCTTCAAACTACTCCGCAGCAGAGCGCGCCACCAGACCCCGGTCCAGAGACGCCATCCTTGCCAGGCTTCAGCCAACGGTCGAATCGCTTCCCACTCGCTGTCCAGCTGAGCTTGCTTGGCCGTAATTGTCTCCAACTCCGCCTGGAGCCCGGCCAGCTGAATGTCCACGCTTTCCAGTGCTTCGTGCTGTTCTCGTTCCCAAACAGAATTTGGGAACGAGAAGACGGAGCGCGCAACTTCTGCGGCGATGCCGTTCCGGCGTTCGGTCAAGCTCCGCAGACGCTCGGCGAGCTGCTCGTGTTGCTCAGCCCATATTTCCAGCTGCGGCCAATACGCTTGCTCACGCAAACGGGTGTTGAGCGTCTGAAGAGCGGCAGCACGGGCCGCACGCGCAGCTGGCACAGTGGTTTCTCGATAGTGCCGCAATCGTTCCGGCAAGGTCAGACGGGCAATGGCCGGGGGCAGGTCGGCCGGATTCTCTTCAGCATTAAGGCAGCGGATAGGGCAGACGGCCGGGTGCTGCGATAATCGCTCCAGCACGCTATCGAGCGCAGCAGTGGTCGGAGCGAGGAAGAGAATACGTTCGCCGCGCTGGGCGGCTTGCAGAATGATTTCGGCGGCCAGGCGCGACTTGCCGGTGCCGGGCCGCCCCTGAATCAGACAGACATCCGGCGTGGCCACGGCCCGCGCCACCGCTTCGCGCTGCATTGGATCCAACTCGCCATCATGATATTCCAGGACCGGCGGATGCAGCGGGCTTAGCTCCTTGACTTGGCCATTGAGCAAGCTGGATAGAAGAGAGCGGAGCGGAGCCGCAGAAGAAGCGGGAGCGGTCAACTGGTGCGCGTAGAGAATGCCTTGGTGCATGGCACGCAGCAACGCCTCCTGCTGCTGAGCGGGAGAGGCCCGATAAAACCAGTCCGTCCACAGATCTGAGGGATCCAGAGCCCCGCTGGGACCGGTATCTCGCCGGTCGCGGGTTTGGACGGGCGAGACGCCGGTCCCACCGGAGACCGGAGGCGTCCAGGTCGCCGCGTGGGCAGGCGCTTCCTCGGAGGTGTGCCGTTCCCGGTGAGTCATTAAATCCCTCAGCTGCAATCGGTTGGGCGACCTTCTGGGTTATCCCGATTCGGTCGCCTCTGCCCTTCCCTGGATGTTATCATGCGGTTTCTGGCTCGATGCGCCTACGGCTCTTTCGGACGATCGATCCGCGGTTGAAGATACGGTTGTGCCCGGCGCTCTTCCGATCTCGCCCTCTTCAACCGTCTCGTAGTATAGACGGAATCCGTCCGGCAAGCTATGGAATTGCCGTAATTTTCTTCTTTTCCTCACCAACCCATAGCGCCAGCAAGGGCCAATCCTTCCTGTGCTGGCGCTGGGGACTGGTGAGGAAAAGAGCCTCACCGCTCCCTGGGAGGCGGCCCTGTATCCAGCTCAACGGCGACGCTTCACCATCGTTATCTGATTGCCGCGTTCGTTGTGTTCGACGTGATCCATGAACGTCTGAATCAACAACAAACCACGGCCGCAGACTCGTTCGAGGTTGGCCGGATCAGTCGGATCGGGCAACGATTCCGGATCGAATCCCTCGCCTTCATCACGGACCACGAAAATGGCCTCCTGTGGAGTCAGCGTGACGCCGACGTGGACGCGGCGCTCCTTCCAGGGCGGCTGCGTTCGCCGCTGGGCCGCCAAACGATAGTATTCCCTCTCATCTGTCTCGCGCAATTCCGAATTGAGTCCCAGGTTGCCATGCAGGATGGCGTTGGTCAGCGCCTCATGTAAGGCAACGCCGACCAGGACCAGGCCGCTTGGCTCGCACAGTCGCAGACGCTCCAGCTGATGCTCCAGGTGGCCCACCAGCGGAGCAACCAGGGCCAGATCATTGTCCAGACGATAATGCGTTTCGTGGTGGACCAAACAATCGAGAATGAGCTGCTCGCGGCGATTGCTTTGGCTGGCAGCCAACACGCTATCGAGTGTCTCGCCCAAGTCGCGGGCCAGAGTGTTCTTGGGCACGTAGCTGGCCGCTCCGTTGCGTAGCGCTTGCATGGCCAAGTCATCGCTGCCATGCGCCGTCATCAGGATGACCGGCACCAACGGATGCCCCGCGCGGATAGCCCGTACCAGTTCCAGACCGTCCATTTCCGGCATGAGCATATCGGTGAGAACAACGTCGGGTGTGTGTTGACGCAACATTTCCAGTGCTTCCTTACCATCTGAAGCGAACAGGGCTTGCCAGCCTTCGCATTTATGCACGATAGCGCCGGCCAGGTGGCGATCCATGGCCGAGTCATCGACGATCAGGACCGTATGTGCCGCGGAGGCGGCTTGGGATGCCGGTGTGGCCGGCGTTTCCGTAGAGAGAGGGGTAGCAGTCATAGCGACGCCTCCAGACCGTGATTTTCCTTCTTCTTGGAGCGTATCCGGCGGCACGGCGGCTCGCAAGCAAAAAATCCGTTCTGAATCCGGAGTCCTCCATCCTGCGAAGAAGCAACTCCTCTTCCTCTGAACTCAGAACGCAGAACCGTTTTTTGCTCTTGCAGCCGCACCGCTGTTTTCTTATGGAGATGGCCCTTCGTGGTCTGTACGGAGGACGATCCGTGTTTGGCTCGAGTGGTTCGCTGCCATTGTACATTTTTCTCGCCGAGGTGTGCGTGGTGACCCTTTCCACCATGCGCACTATCTTTGTGGCTCGCGGCATGAAGATCCTGGCGCCGCTATTGGGCATGTTTGAAGTGAGCATCTGGTTATTCGCCATTGGCGAGGTCATGAAACATCTCAACGATTGGCATTGTTCGGCGGCCTTCGCGGGTGGCTTTACCCTTGGCAATTTCCTGGGAATCCTCCTGGAAGAAAAGCTGGCCATTGGCAGCGTGGGCGTACACATGATTACGCACCGCGACGCCAGCCAACTCATCGAAGCACTGCGTGCTGCCGATTACGGCGTCACACGCATCGAGGCTGAGGGCGCAACCGGGCCGGTGCACGTAGTCTACACCGTCATCAAACGTAAGGAACTGGAGCGCGTTCTGACAATCGCACGACGTTTTCATCCGAATATGTTTTATTCGGTGGATGACCTGCACTCGGCGGCGGCGGGCGTGGCACCGCTGGCACGCCGCCGCTGGGGAGGGCTGGTGCCCAGTCTGTCCAAGTTGCAGCGCGCTATGTGAAAATCGTGACACAGCTTACACAATGAACGGCATCACTTCTTCGTGCAACAACGGCCGCACGAAAGTCCCGGCGATCAGATACCGATTGCCCACGCGCGTCGAGCGGACCACGTTCAAATCCACGTTTAACGAAGATGTATGTGCCTCATTGACGAGCAGAAGGTGCAAAAGGGTGCCGGGCATGTAACTTTTCTCCGCTTGCAGAGCAAGGCTCTGGCACGAGATGTTGTGAACCAACGCCGTCATCTGTTCCGTGCCAGGAGACTGAATCAGGCAAAGGGTATGATGGACAGGAACGATCCGTTTACTGTTGCGGCGCTCGATCAGGAGCCGCCGCTGAACGAAGGCAGATAACTGCTTGTGCAGAGACGATGGCATGAGCTTGCGTCCTCTTTCGGTATTGTTCACGCAAGCCTAGGATGTGGTTTGCTCCCCGTCAAATCGCTTCACAGCGAACGGCCAGCGTCAGTCGGCTGGTGGAGGCTGCACCAGCCGGCTGATACTGGCCGTTCGCCATTGTTCCTTGATGGCGATGCCGCTCAGCTGCTGTCGCCGCATCTGTTCCGCCAAGGCCAGGATGCGCTGTACCGCTTCCTCGGGACCGACACCCTGGCTGTGGATGTTCGAAATGAGATTGCGCTGAGCATCGGTGTGCCCCAGACGCGGCCGATAAGCGAGGTAAGCCGATAGGCTTTCCGCCGTGGCCAATCCCGGCCGCTCACCGATAAGTAATACAACGATTTCTGGATCGATAATATCACCAATATCGTTGAGGACGCCGACGCGGCAATAGCGGATGAAAAAAGGATGTCCAAAGCTCCAGCCGCGCCGCCGCACTTCTTCGTCAAGAAGCGGTAATAATCTGGGCGTCTGCGCCGCCACCGCCGCCGCCGACAGCCCATCGCCGATAACCACCTGGAAAGTACAGCCTGCTGGACATTCTTTGCGAATCCATTCCCGAGCTGTATCGTTGAGCCGCCGGCCGAGGTCGGGCCGTAAGAGATACTCTTCCTTCGAGCCGGCCCGCGTACGCACCTCGAAAATCTGAAAGCGCCGCACCAGATCGATGCCGAGATCGCGTTCCACATCGACTTCGGCATGGACCGCATCGAGAGCGGCAGCATGATCACGACGCAGTTCCAGTTGCGTTGCCGTGCGATAGGAAGGACCAGCCCGGCCAACGAGAATGCGCGCGGGAGTACGGGCGCGGATGACAGCGAACCCGTCCAAATATCGAGAAACAGGTGGTTCCTTCATCGTATGTTTGTCCCTCTTGACTAATATACCCATTTACTAGCATGGGGTAGCGGGATCAACCTCCACAACAAGCTTGACCTGTGCTTGCTCGCACATGGCTGCTCGATGACGAACGACATCTCGATCGGCCCCTGAAAACCCTTGAAACAGCATTCGGCGAAGGAGCAGTGGAAGAACGGGAAAAAGCCTCAATCCTTCAATGGTCCTTCTGTCTCCGCTTGACGGCGCTGGCTGCGCACCGTAGCCTGAACAAATCTGAATCACTCACCGGGACGCTGCACGCAGAGGCCGCGCTGATGCACCGCGAGATCTCCTACGCCGATCGCGCCTTTCAGCAAGAAAGCCGCCTTGGTCTGTACTTGCTGACTGGTCTGCTCGGCATCCTCATCGGCGCCGATGTTTGGCCCTTTGTTGCCCGCTGGATTGCTGCTTGGGGGCCGTCGCTGCCGACCTGGTCTAACGAACCGTATGGTTATCGCATCGCTCTTTTGGCCGCCATCCTCGGTGGCGCGCGGACACTTTATGGATCTCTTAATTCGCTTTTAGAAGGACGCATTGGCGCCGACCTGGCGGTGGCCATCGCCGCTGTCGCTGCCATTCTTGTGCAGGAGCCACTCGTCGCCGCCGAGATCATCTTCATCGGCATGGTTGGCGAGTGTCTGGAAAGTATCACTTTTGAACGTACGCAACGAGCGATCCGGCGCATTGTCGAGATCTGTCCCCGGCGTTGTTGGCGGCTGCGCGACGGGCAAGAAGAGCGCGTGCTGGTTGGCGAATTGCGCGTGGGCGATCGCGTTGTGGTCAAGCCGGGAGGGCGTGTCCCGGTGGACGGCGTGGTACTGGAAGGACGCTCGGCCGTCGATGTCAGCGCTCTGACCGGTGAAAGTTTGCCGGTGGACAAGGGACCGGGCGATGAAGTGTTGGCCGGCTCGCTCAACCAGTTTGGCGCCCTGACGATTGAGGCGCGGCGCGTCGCCGAGCACACCGTGGTTGGCCAGGTCATCGAAATGACGGCCCGTGCTCTTCAGGACAAGGCGCCGCTGGAGCGTACCGCCGACCGCCTGGCCCGTTATTTTCTGCCTGTGGTGCTTTCGCTATCCACGTTGACGTTTCTGGTCTGCTGGATCGGCTACGGCATGGGCTGGATGCGCCCGCCGGAAACGAACCTGAGTTTCCGCCAGCTGGTGACCCTGCCAGCCCTATCGGTATTGGTCGTGGCTTGTCCGTGTGCCCTCATCCTGGCGACGCCAGCGGCGATCATCGCGGCGCTGGGCCGACTGGCGGGCACTGGCATCCTCATCAAAGGCGGCTCGGCGTTGGAACGCCTGGCTGCTGTCAACGCTTTCGCCTTCGACAAGACTGGCACGCTCACCGAGGGGCGCCTGGAGCTGAGCGAGATGGTGCCGCTGGAAGGCGTCTCTGCCGAGGAGCTGTTGCGCACAGCGGCGACGGCAGAGCAACACAGCGAGCATCTGCTGGCCCGCCTGATCATGCAAGAAGCGGCCCGCCGTCAGCTGAATCCCGAACCGATCGCCGAATTTCGCTCTTATCCTGGTGTCGGCGTCACTGCCCAATCAGCGAATTTTGAGACGCTTATTGTAGGTAATAAACGCCTGTTGGAAGAACAGGGCTTATCGCTACCGCCCGAAGCACAGACGACCCTGGAACGCCTCGACGCCGCAGGGCAGACCGTCCTGTTCGTGGCCCGGCAGGGCCGCGTGCTGGGAGCCCTGGGCGCGCGAGATCGGCTGCGTCCCGAAGCGGCGAGCGTGCTGGCCCAATTACGGACATTGGGCATCGCCGACATCGCTTTGTTGACCGGCGACTGTCCCGCCGCAGCGGGGAGCGTGGCCGAAGCGCTGGCCCTGACGGAAGTGCATGCCGAGATGTTGCCGACCGAGAAGGCCGAGTTCGTCGCTGCCTGGCAGCAGGCTGGCAAGCGCGTGGCAATGGTGGGCGACGGCATCAACGACGCCCCGGCCCTGGCTCGCGCCAATGTCGGCCTGGCGCTGGGCGGCAGCGGCGCCGATATTGCTGCCGAGGCCGGCGATATCGTGTTCATGAGCGATCCGCTGCGGCACCTACCCTTGTTGGTACGGCTGTCGCGCGAAATGGTCCGCATTATCCAGCAAAACATCGTGATATTTGCATTCGGCGTCAACGCCGTCGGCATCCTTGTTACTGCCTGGCTGTGGCCGTTGTTGGCGCCGCCGTCGTGGTACGAGCAATCGCCGGTCGCCGCTGTCGTTTATCATCAACTCGGTTCGCTGGCCGTCTTGCTCAATGCCATGCGTTTGCTGTGGTTCGAGCGCACGGCGACCGGTCCGTTCTTCCAGCGTCTTTCCGCTGGCCTGCGCCATGCCAATGACTGGCTCGAAGGCCACCTCGACCTCGATGAAGGGGTGCACTGGCTATCGCACCAGTGGAAGCCGGTGCTGGCTGTTCTCGTTCTGCTGCTTGTGGGCGGCTGGCTTGTGAGTGGGTTCAACGCCATTGCCGCCGATGAAATTGGTGTGGTGCGCCGCTTCGGCCGGCCTTTGCCGGAAGACCTCGAACCCGGCCTGCATTGGTGTTGGCCGTGGCCCATCGATATGGTGACGCGCGTGCAGCCGCGGCGAATTCACACCATCGAGATCGGCTTTCGCACTATGGCCGGCCAAGGTGGGCCAAGCACAGGTTCATGGTCGAGTCTGCATGCCAACGCCGGCATCCTTCGCATGCCAGAAGAAAGCGTTATGATTACCGGCGACGGCAACCTCATCGAGCTGCAAGGGACCATCCGCTACACCATTGCCGATGCGCGGGCCTATCTCTTTGAGGCTGCCGATCCTGAGGCCCTCTTGCGCAGCGCTGCCGAGTCCGTGCTGCGCGAGACGGTGGCCGGACGGACCTTCGCCGATCTGCTGACCAGCGATCGCGGTCGTTTCCAGGACCAGGCACTGAAACGCCTGCGCCAGCGCTGCGATGAATACGGCAATAAGGGTATCGGCATTCGCCTGGAAGGTTTGGATCTGCACGACCTGCATCCGCCGCAGGACGTCGTGTCTGCTTATCACGATGTCACCCGGGCGATGGAGAAGCGCGATAAGCTCATCAACGAAGGCGAAGAGAATGCCCTGCGCAGCGAACGACGGCAGCAGGCTGAGGGACTGAAACAGATACGCGAGGCGGAAGCGGAAGCGCAAAAGAAAATCCTCTTTGCCCAGGCCAATCAGACGGCGTTTGAAGGACGTTATCAGCTGCGGCACCGGCTGGATTGGGCAGAAGAATGGCGATTGTTCCGCGACGCCTGGAACGAGATGAGCAGAGGCCGATCCGCCGCCGAAGTAGGGCCGGAGTATTTGCGCCGCCGTGAGGAAGCATTGGCCCAGCAACAAATGTTGATGGATTTTCGTGCCTACTGGGACACGTTGTCAGCCGCCTTGGCCAACCGCGAAAAGATCTGGATCGACGCCGACAAGGTGCCGGGACGACGAAACCTCTGGCTGATCCCGTTCGGCCCCTTGGGTTTTCCCATGCCCGGCATGATGCCCGCTCCCCGAACCCAACCGCCCGACCCACGCAGCGAACCCTAATCGACCCCATAATAAACTGCCAAGACGCCAAGAATGCCAAAAAGAGAAAGAGAGAAAAAATGAACCATAAGGAACAGTGCTTTCCTCTTTTAAGCTCTTTCTTTTCTCTTTTTCTCTTGCTACCTTGGTGGTTTAATTTTTCTCCGAGGGATACTGTATGTGCTGGAAACTTCTGCTCCTTCTTGTTCTGATAGCGGCGGCCATTGTCGCTCCAATGTGTGTTTTCACGGTGGACCGCACCGAGTATGTCTACCTGACGCAATTCGGCAAGCACCTGGCGACGTTCGACGGCGGCAACGATGAGCAGGCTGGTCTGCACTTCAAATGGCCGTGGCCGATCCAGTCGGTGCAGCGCCTCGATCGTCGTTTGCAGTATTTCGACCTGCCAGGGGCGGAATTGCTGACGCGCGATCCCAAACGCAATACCATCGATCGCACGCTGACTCTCGACGCTTACGTCTGCTGGCGCATCGCTGATGCCAAGGGCGTGGACCAATTCATCCGCAGTGTCGGCACCCCCGCCGGGGCGCAGGCTATCCTCGGTCAACGCATCACCAGCGAGCTGGGCGCCGAGATTGGCCGCATGGAACTCGATGACCTCATCAACACCAATCCCGAAAAAGTGGACGCCGCGCGCGAACAGCTGCGCCGCCGTCTACTTCACGGCAGTGCCAGCACGGCGTCTTTGGAAAAACAGGCTGAGACAGAATATGGGATCGAAGTGGTGGACATTCGCCTGCGCCGCTCCAATCATCCGCCGGCCGTGCGCGAGGCTATCTTTGAGCGCATCAAGAGCGAGCGCAGCAAAAAAAGAGCCGAGTATGAAAGCGAAGGCGAGCAGCTCAAACAGAACATTGAAAGCGAAGGCAAGCGGCGTGTCGAGATCCTCAAGGCCGAGGCGGAAGCCAAGTCGCGGGCACTGAAAAATGCTGCCGACGTCGAGGCGGAGCGCATCCTCAATGAAGCCCATAAAAAAGATCCACAATTTTTCACATTTCTCAAAAAGTTGGAGGAATACCAGCGCATCCTGGGTGACAACAAAAGCACGCTGCTGCTCTCCACGCATCGCGAGCTATTCGACGTACTGTTTAATCCGCCGATGCCCGGCAAAGGAAAGAATCACGAATCACACGAAGTACATGAATTAAAAAATACAAAAACTACAACAAATGGAATAAAAAGCCCGTGAATTATTTGCTTTTTTATTCGGGTACTTCGTGCAATTCGTGGTAGTTTTAGGAGTTTTACCATGTGGCGGTGGTGGTTGGTGTTGGTGGTGTTATTGGGAGGGTATGCCCTGACAGGCGTGGTGCAGATCCGGCCCGGCGAGCGCGGGGTGGTGCGTCGTTTCGGTCGGCTCTTGCCCCAGCGCTTGGAGCCGGGATTGGCATTCCAGTTGCCTTGGGGCATGGATCGGGTCGATCGCGTTGCTGTCGATCGCGTGCAGCATGTTGTCATCGGCTATCAGGGAGACGATTTCTCCAGCGAAACCATGCCAGCTGGCCAACTCCTGACCGGCGATCACAACCTTGTCAATGTGCAGGCGATCCTCACCTACAAGGTCCGTCCCAACGAGGAAGCCGAGTATGTCTTCCAGGCGGACCGCGTGGACGCGCTGTTGACCCGTGCCGTCGAGTCGGTCATGGCCCAATGGGTCGCTGGCCGCACGGTGGATGACGTGCTCCTCAACGGCAAAAATGAGATGCGCCCGGTGCTCAAAGAACAGACGCAGACGTGGATCGAACCCTATCGTCTGGGCGTGCAGATCCTCGATGCCCGCGTGGCCCTGATCGCACCACCCGACGACGTGAAACCAGACTTCGACAGCGTCGCCCTGGCCCAGACACGCAATACCACACTGCGCCACACCGCCGAACAGAACGTGGCCCACGACCTGCGCATGGCCGAGGCCGAGAAATATCGCCTCGAACAAGAAACCGCTGCCTATGTCCACGCCCGCAAACTGCTGGCCCAGCAAGAAGCGGATCGTTTTCTCAAGCGCCTACGCCAGTATGAAATCGGCCGCAAGGACAATCCGTATTATTTGCGACAAATCTGGGAGGAAGAACGCAGCAAGCTATTCGCCCGGCTCAAGCAAAATGGACAAATCGATTTGCTCGATCATCACCTCGGCGCGAATGGGCTGGATTTGATTACAACTCCGCAGAAGCAACCGTAACCGAGCCGCGAGCGTCAGCGAGCGGTGTCTGTCCTGCTCGCTGACGCTCGCGGCTCGGATAAGATAACCTTATCCTTGCGCAGCTCCGTAGAGCGTGGGCGCTGATTTGGATGGACCGGCCATGAGATTTCGCTGTTGGCTCGTGGGACTTCTCGCCCTTATTCCTTTTCTGCTTGTTGTGAATGGCTGCCAGCCCGACAAGCCAGGACAAAGACCAAGCACTGGGACGCCCGAATCGTTGCACCAGCAGGGGGCGTCTAGCAGTGCAGGTCATGGACTCGACACTGGGACACCCGAACCATTGCCGCCGGAAATCGTGACTGCTTGGCAGAAGGTAGGCGCGGAAGTCGGTTGGATGGGCAGCCGCGCCACATTCGACTTGTGGAACTTTGATGAGCGAGAGGATATATTTGAATCGTCTACGGTGGTGCCGGCGTTCCGTTTTACCCCAAACCACTTTGGCAAGTTGAATGGTCTACCGGATACCTTGCGTCCGTTCGGCTTGCAACTTGCCCATACTCGCATGACGAATGCGGGGTTGAAAGAATTGGCTGCACTGAAAAATCTTACCATACTCAACCTGGAAGGCACCGAAGTGACGGACACAGGATTGAAGGAACTGGCCGCATTGAAAAAACTCACCGCACTCAGCCTGAGCGATACGGAGGTGACGGATGCGGGGGTGAAGGAACTGGCCGCGTTGCAAAATCTCACCTCGCTCGATCTGAGCGGGGCCAACGTGACAGACGCAGGATTGAAGGAGTTGGCGAGTTGGCCGCATTGCAAAACCTCACCAGACTAGCCATGTGCAGTAATCGTGTGACAGGCGCGGGGCTAAAAGAATTGGCCGCGCTAAAAAACCTCACTATACTCGATCTGAGCCGTACCAACGTGACGGACGCGGATGTGAAAGAACTGATCTCCCTCAAAAACCTCGTCACGCTCGATCTGAGTGATACCCGGGTGACGGACGCAGGTGTGGCCGAATTACGGAAAGCTTTACCCAAGTGCAAAATCAGTGGTAAATGAATCCACGGAGAATCACGACATGGCCTCCCGGACGGATCACGAGCGCTGGATCGCTGAGCGCATGCAGTATATTGAATCTTCGGGTATCCGTAAAGTCTTTGAATTGGCCCGTTCGCTCCCGGATCCCGTCAATCTCAGCATCGGCCAGCCGGATTTTGATGTGCCAGAAGAGATCAAGGTCGCTGCTCATGCTGCTATCGACCGCGGCGCCAACGCTTACACCGTCACGCAAGGTATCCCGGAGCTGCGCGCCAAGATCCAGGCCGATATCCACGCTCGCTATCGCCATGCCGACCGCGAGGTTTTCATCACCAGCGGCACCAGCGGCGGATTGACGCTGGCGCTGTGCTGCACCGTCAATCCCGGTGATGAAGTGATTGTCTTCGATCCGTACTTCGTCATGTATCCGCACCTGGTCACGCTGGCCGGCGGGACCGCTGTTTTTATCGATACCTATCCCGATTTTGCGATCGATGTGGACCGTGTTCGCGCTGCCCTGACGCCGCGCACCAAGGCCATTCTCGTCAACAGTCCTGCCAATCCAACGGGCCGCGTTCATCCGCGCGATGTACTGCGCGACTTGGCAGCCCTGGCTGCCCAGCGCGGCGTGTTGTTGATGAGCGACGAAGTGTATCGCGTTTTTTGCTACGATCAGCCGTTTGTCAGTCCAGCAGAGTTCAACGAAGACGTACTGGTTTTCGATGGCTTCAGCAAAGCGTATGGCATGACCGGCTGGCGTCTGGGTTTCGCGCACGGCCCGCGGCGGCTCATTCAGGAAATGATTAAACTGCAACAATTCACATTTGTCTGTGCGCCGAGCATCGTGCAGCATGCTGGCGTTGTCGCCTGGGATTACGATGTTTCGCATATCGTTGCCGAGTATCGCCACAAACGCGATCGCATTTATGAAGGATTGAAAGATCGTTACGATCTGGTCCGCCCGGAGGGAGCGTTCTACGCCTTTCCCAAGGCGCCGCGTGGTTCCGGCAGCGAATTCGTCGCCGAGGCCATTCGCAACAATCTGCTCCTTATCCCTGGCAATGTCTTTAGCAAACACGATACGCATTTTCGTCTCAGCTATGCTGCGGATGAGCGCACGCTGGATCGCGGCATTGAGATCCTGAATCGCATCGCGCAGGCTTGATTGATTGTCCTTTCTCGCGAGAGCGTGATGAGACTATAATAGGGTCAAATAGGCACAGAAATTGCTCCCAAAAACAAGGACGTCTTATCCAACAAGGAATTGTCTAATCAGGAGAATCCTGCATCATGGACGAAACAACCCAAACGAAAACGATCGCAGAGTTCGCCGAGGGGCTGTCCGTCACGCAGAGAGCCGATAACAACGGATTAATCCTGACCATCGCGCTTCGTCATTGTCCCGATGGCATCTTGCATTGGGGCTTGAGCCGGCGTCTTGGCGGAGCGTGGGAGCGTCCCCCGGAAAACTGCTGGCCGCAGGGAACAATGCCTGCCGACGCCGGTGCTGTGCGGACGCCGTTCACCGGGGATGGCCGTAAGGAAGTGATCATTCATCTCCCTTCACCCCGTTCGTGGCGCAGTCTGGCTTTCGTCGTTTATTCGCCGAAGGAAAATCGCTGGATCAAGAACGGTGGCAAGGATTTTCTGGTGACGCTGCCACGCAGCAACGGCCGTTCGCCGGAGGAAGCACTGTCGGCTTGGCTGGGACAGGAAGAAGCTGCCCGACAGACGTATACACTCGACAGCGGCGAGCGGCTAGCATCGGCGGTGCAGAAGACGCCGCAAGGCATGCATGTGCGACTGGTTTGTGATGCTGGGGGGCCGCTGGTGCTGCATTGGGGGCTGGCCTGGCGCTATCGGCACGATTGGCAAGCTCCACCGGAGCAGTATCGGCCGCAAGGGACCACCTTGGCGGACGACAAAGCGGCGCGCACTCCCTTCACAGAGCGAGACGGTCTGCAATATCTGGAATTGTACTTCCCCAAGCCGGCAGAGGGACCAGGGCCGCGCGGTCTTTGTTTCGTTTTGCATCAAGCGGATGGCGACTGGCTCAAAAGCGGCGGCAAAGATTTATTCCTTCCGCTGTTCGAGGCTGAGCGTGACGCCCGGCTTGCTGCGCCAAATTTGGCTGCTCTTGCCGAGGAAATCATCGGTGCCGAGATGGGGGCCGGTTCGTGGACGCTGATGCATCGCTTCAACCTATGCCACGACCTGCTGGACAAAGCCCGGGACGACAAAGAGGCGCTGGCGCTGTTGTTCGCTTGGCTTCGCTACAGTGCCATCCGCCAGCTCGATTGGCAGCGGCGCTACAACACCAAGCCCCGCGAATTAAGCCACGCCCAGGAACGACTGACGATGCGCCTGGCGAACGTGTGGCGCCGTGGGACCATGCAGTGCAGTGAGACCGGCGACTCGCCGGTCAGCTGCCGCTTCTGGGCGCGGCAGATGCTCACGACACTGGGCCGCGGCGGTGATGGGCAGCGTGTGCGCGATGAAATACTCCATATTATGCATCGTAATAATCTTAAAGAGACAGCCGGACACTTCATCGAGGAATGGCATCAAAAACTGCACAACAATACCACCCCCGATGATGTGGTGATCTGTCAGGCGTATCTCGACTTCTTGCGGAGCAACGGCGATGTCGCCGTTTTTTACCGCACTCTGGAGCAAGGCGGTGTGACTCGCGCCCGGCTGCACAGTTTCGAGCGGCCTATTAAGACGGATCCGGTGTTTTTTGCCGACCGCAAAGATGCGTTGCTCGGCGAGTTCGAGCATTTCCTGACCATCCTCAAGTCGGTGCATGCGGGCACGGATCTCGATAGTGCCATTGCGGCGGCGCGAGGTCGGCTCGATGGCGGTCTGAACAAACAACTCGACGATCTGCTCGCTCTACGCGGCCGCCAGCCGAATGTTTCTGCCCTGGCGAACACTGCTGTGTCGGTTCGCGAGGGATTGGCAAAAGCGATGACTGCAGCCCATGATGATGCTGCGTTGCGTGATCTGCTTTTCCTCGATCTGGCGCTGGAAGAGTGCCTGCGAGCGGCAGTCGAACGACAGAACGTCAGTCAGCTTCACCGTGATGAGCTTGCAGAGTTGGTTCAATCAGCGTTGCGCAATCTTCGTCTGACCGTCAATTCGGCGGAGCTGGCCATTTGTGCTGATCACTGGTCCGCGCTACTTGCTTCACCCCGCGATAGCCGCGATTGGGCACTGCACGCACGCAGCATTGTCGAACGCGCCGGCCGCTGGGTACAGGAATTCACCAGCGATATCTATCAATGCCTGCAGCCCAAGGCCGAAGCGCTGGGGACGGCATTTCATGCGGAATCATGGACTATCGAGTTATTCAGCGAGGAAGTGATCCGCGGCGGTCCCGCCTTCACGTTATCGCTACTGCTGCGGCCGCTCGATGCCAAGCTGCGCGAGCAAGCGGGGCTGGGCGGCTGGCAGATTATCAGTCCCGCGCGAGGCGGCGGCAAGGTCCAGCCGGTTCAGCGCCTCCTCGATGTACAGAGTCAGCGCTTCAGCGAGCCAACTGTACTTATCGCCGATGAAGTGAGCGGCGACGAGGAAATTCCGGAAGGCATAACAGCCGTTCTCACGTGCGATGCGCCGGACCTGGTTTCGCACGTCGCCGTTCGGGCACGCAACATCGGCGTCCTGTTTGCTACTTGTTTCGACACAGAGGAATATCAGCGGCTCAAGTCATTGGCCGGCAAACCGTTGTTTCTCGGGGTCACGCCGAGCGGCGATATCGAGTATCAGGAAGGCGAGATGGAGGGGCGAACGGCTGGCATAAGCCGGCTGATGGGGTGGCTGCCAGCTGGTTTACGCCGGCCATTCGCCGCTCCCTCCGCTTGGGTGATTGGCCAGGACGAGTTCAAACCAAATATTGTAGGGAGTAAATCGGTTAATTTGAACGGTCTGCGTGGCCGGCTGGCAGATTGGATTCACGTGCCGAAATCGATCGCACTGCCGTTCGGTGTCCTGGAGCGCGTGCTGGCTGATGAGCACAATCGGCGTCTGCGCGAGGAGTGTCAAGCACTGATCACAGCCATCGGAGAAAATCCCGCCGAGACATTGGCCCAGGTCCGGGCGAAACTGCTGCAATTATCCACACCGCCGGAGCTGCAGCAGACATTGCAACAACGTTGGCAACACGCCGGATTACCACCGGTGCCGTGGTCGCAAACGTGGCACGCCATCTGCCGCGTCTGGGCATCGAAATGGAACGATCGCGCCTACCTGTCGCGCCGTGCGCGCGGCATCCCGCACGATAGCTTGCAAATGGCCGTGCTCATTCAAGAAGTCGTGCCGGCTGAGTATGCTTTCGTCATCCACACTGCCAATCCCCTCACCGGAGCGCGCGAGGAGATCTTTGCCGAGGTTGTCCTGGGCATGGGCGAAACGCTGGTTGGCAATTATCCCGGCCGAGCACTCAGCTTCCTCTGTCATAAGAGTGATCTGCAACCGGAAATTCTCTCCTATCCAAGCAAGAGCACTGGCATCTACGGCAAAGGCGTGATCTTTCGCTCCGATTCCAACGACGAAGATTTGGCGGACTTTGCTGGCGCGGGACTTTATGATAGCTTTTTGGCTGAGGAGCCGGAACAGCGCCGGCTCGACTACCGCAACGAAAAGCTCGTCTGGGACACCAGGTTCCGCGAGGAGTTGTTGCGTTCCATCGCTCGCATCGGCGTGGAAGTGGAGCGTTTGCTCGGTTCGGCCCAGGATATTGAGGGAGCCGTTGCGGGTGGACGCTTCTACGTTGTCCAGACGCGCCCGCAGGTAGGATTGAGTAAGGATGATTCTGCCGCGGCGTGAAATCTCATTACTGGCCCGCAGGGCAAGCAAGGGAATACGCTTCCCCGGGCTGGTAATCAATGGAGAGGTCGCTTGGTGATTCCTCGCATCCGCATCGGCAATCAGACGGCTATTTCTTGTGCCGACCCACTGGAGCCGTTCCTCTTCGCCATACAGAACGGCTTCGACGCTTTTGAATGGTTCGCCGATAAGAAGGAGCACAAAGATGGCAGCGTCGCTGGCTGGGACGAGTCGGACATGGATACTGATATCCGCCGGTGGATTCGTGATACCGGTGCGGCCCACGATATTCTTTTCACCGTTCACGCCCCCTGGCAGGCCAATCCTCTGGATACCCAGGGCATTCCCCTTCTGATTCGCAGCATCGATTTTGCCCGCGACATCGGTGCTGCCCTGGTCAACCTGCATCTGTACATGGACGATGGCCCGCAAGGCTTTGTGGGGGCGCTGGGGCCGGTGCTGCATCACGCGGCGGCAGCGAAGCTGCGTATCAGCATCGAAAATACGCCCCAAACGACCCCAGATGATTTCAACGCGACTTTCGCTTGTTTGGCCGAATTGCCGGACTTCCTCGCCGGTACGGTCGGCATGTGCCTTGACATCGGCCACGCCAATCTGTGTTCTCTGACGCGTAACAACTTCATCCATTATCTCGATCTGTTGTCCGATACGGTGCCTATTATTCACATCCACGCTCACGAAAACCGCGGTGACTATGATAGCCATTTAACACTGTTCACAGGTCCAGCGCACGAAGATGACGCAGGCATTCGTGCTTTTGTGGAGCGCTTGCAATGCCGCTCGTATCATGGCGCCGTGATTTTGGAGCAATGGCCTGATCCGCCACAACTGCTCCTCGAGGCCGCCACACGCTTGCGCGCCCTTCTGGAAGAAAAATCAGCATCGATGAGAGCATCTGATTAGCGGCGCTTCGTCGAAATGTTCGATTGTGACGCTTCTGCGAAGTAAAGCGAACCCAGATGGCGAAATGGGCAAGTTTTTTCTCATTCTCTTTTTTGGTAGTTCCGATGCTTGCCAAGGGCATTCCCTACCCAACTGCGTGAGAAAACAAGAAGAAAGGAGAAAAATTAAGGACCGAAGCGGCTAAGAGGGCCAATGGACCAAATTCTCCGCAAAAAAGAGCAGATTAACTACCGCAGAGTGCGGGTTAATCAGCCAAATTTCCCTTGGAAAATTCTTTTGGCGCGCCACATGCTCTACTGCTAATCAGAAAGCTTCTGGCCCTCTGGCCGGGAGTCATTTCGAGCCGTGGAGACGGCGCCTCATCAAAAGGGAAGGCTCGAACGGAACGGGTCTTGGTTGAGGCACTCCGAGAGCGGGCGTGCAGCCAACCGTGGACAGGCTGCGCCCCAACTTAAGGGACGAGAGAAATGCAACAAGAACTCAAGTTTCCGTGGGTAGCGGTCGTTTCCTTCCCTCAGGGCCAAGCCCCGGTGGAAGCGAGACAATATATCGGTAATGGGCGAGAAATTCTTTTGGAGGGCTTTCACTGGGAGTCGCACCTGGGAGGGCGCGAGGCGGCTACCGGTGCGCACAAAAGCTGGTATCGCATCCTCGAAGAAAATGCGGCGGCAATCAAGGCTGCTGGCTTCACCTGGGTATGGTTTCCCCCCTCGTCCGATTCGCTGGCACCGCAAGGCTACATTCCACGGCGCTGGAACAAATTCGATACGGCATACGGCAGCGAGGCAGAATTGCGTTCGGCCATCCGCGCTCTGGAGCCGGTGCGGGCGTTGGCTGACGTGGTCATCAATCATCGTGTCGGCATCCACACCAGCGGCGCCGATTTTGACGATCCGCCCTTTCCCGATAATCGGGCGGCCATCGCGCGCGACGATTCTTCCGGTGTGGGCACGGGGCATCCCGATTCGGGTGAACATCACCCCGCCGGCCGTGATCTGGACCACCGGAACCCTGATGTTCGCAATGCTGTCAAAAACTATCTGCGTAGGTTGAAAAGTCTCGGCTTCCAGGGATGGCGCTACGATTTGACCAAGGGCTACGCCGGCCAGTTCATCGCCGAGTACAACGATGCCACCGCGCCGGCCTTTTCCGTCGGCGAATTCTACGACGGCGACCGTCAGAAAGTCACAAGCTGGATCGATGCTACGGGCGGCAAGACGACGGCGTTCGACTTTCCGACACGCTATCTTCTCTACGAAGCCTGCCTGAACGAAGATTATGGCCGGCTGTGTTCGATCCATAATGGCCGAGCGTCGCCGGGCGGACTCTTGGGTATTTGGCCGAGCCGTTCTGTGACGTTTTTAGATAACCACGATACGGAATATCGCCGTGACTACGAGCACAGCTGCCACAACGACGGCACGCGCCATTTCCCCGGCGAAACAGTGGCAATGGGCTATGCCTACATCCTGACGCACCCCGGCACACCGTGCGTGTTTTGGCCGCATTTCTTCGATTGGGGCCAGCCGACGCGGCAGCGCATCGAGCGCTTGCTGCATCTGCGTAAGCACTGCGGCCTGCACTCGCGCAGTCATGTGGAGATCAAGGAAGCTGGCCGGGGTTTGTACGCGGCGATCATCGACGGCAAGGTGGCAATGAAGCTGGGACGCCGCGGCTGGTCGCCCGGCGGTGGCTGGCACCTCGCCGTGGATGGCGACCGCTTCGCCGTATGGCTGCGCGGCCACTGATTCCAAGTTCAGGGCTAATAGAAGACACGGCAGGGCATGCTGTCATGCAGCCCTGCCGTGTCTTCTATTAGCCCTAATGCTGTTGCCAGCCAGCTCCTGCCAGCTGTTCGCCAGCAAGCGTCGAAGCGATGTTGATTTCCAAGCGAAGAGGGCAGGACGGCAATTGAACTTTTTGTCGCTGGCGTTCGGGGCTGGGATGCTGAATTGTGGCGGCATTTCCCCGGGAAATCATAGCAAGAATGCACCGGCCTGGTTTATATGACCCTCCAGAAAACTCCCCAGGGCTTTCTCCGTTTTCACCAAGGGTTTGTGGAACCAGGAAGGTCAACGGCTCCAGGTGCTCATGGATTCACTGAACATGTCCGAATTGCGTCCGATTCCCGACCGGCCTCTTCATTTTTCCAGGGTTTTCGCAGCCCTCATCGCTTAACCTTCGGACATTTGATGTCCGGTTGTGTCCGGATGCCTGTTTCACGAAATGGCAAGTAAACGCTCCCGAACGGTCAATAAAAGATTGTTGCAAAGCTGTTCAGGACATTGCTCGCCGAGTTCCTTCAGCACCTCTTGAACGAGTGGCTGGCTCAAGAACGTGTCACTGGACGACCACAGCGCCACATTCTGCATTTGGCGTCGAGCATTTTCCATGAACTTTGGCGTGGGTTCATTGTGGGCGACGTCGTTGCGGAGCTGCTTTACCTTTTCGACAGCGTCGAGCAACGACTTGAGCGGCTGGCTCTTTACATAGTCCCGGGCAAAGCGACCGGCCCCGTCTTCAAAGAAGAGATAGTTTCCATTCTCCAGCCTCTCAAACGGACAATTTCGTTTCTCTTTCTCATCACGCTGTTCGTTGCGTAAGAGCTTCTCCCCAGTTGGCACCGGTACCTCGGTCTTGAGGCGAAGCTCTTCCAAGCCGCGTTGTCTCTGACCTGTCCGCTCGAATCGATCGAGCAGATGATCCCATAAAGCAGATTCGTAAAATGCTACCGTTCCATGCACCGCTCTTGGAATATCGCCCGCGCGCAGCGCGAGTTCGACACGAAGAGCGGCTCGTACGGCCATGCGTGGATGCTTCAAGACTTCGATTTCGCAGCCCTCGTTAGGCAACGAAGATGCGAAGTTGTACAGCCACTTCACCACCTTGACCCAGTCCTGGCCTGGAGCATCTACAAGATGGCTGACTGCCCCCCACGCGCCGATGAAACTGCCCTTCTCAATGAGTGACAGAGCGTGCCAACGAGCTCGGTAGCCGGCTGCGGGATGGAACTTCTCCTCGACAGCGATCATCCGGTTCTCGGGTGTGTCAAGTGCTACAACTTCCGCACGCCCAACAGCGTGCAGTCGAACTAACTCATTGATGACATCAGTGACAGGAGGTGGGCCGCCGACGGTTGCGAGCAGAACTTTCGTGGGCTTGTGTGTTGTGATTTCTTCAGCGATGACTTTGGAGAGGTCAGCAACGACGGATCTGCGGACAACGGCATCCTCAGGTGTGTTTCGGTCATCGTAATCCTCCTGATCGCGGAGGTAAGTATGGAGTCGCACCGCAATGCCACAGTTTTCCTTAAGTTTTTGTTCCAAAACGCTTCCTGCGAAACGTGGGTCGGACTTACGAGTGCGGCGCGTCTCGAGTACTAACGCATTCGTCGGTAACGTCTCGCCGAAGTATCTCAGCACAGCGTCGAGCTTTGGTGTGCAGATGGAGAGGTCACCTTCGGGTAGCGAATGCCGTGGTGATTCCTTCTCCGAGTCTTTCTTCAATTCGGGAGTATCGACAATTGAATATTTGCGTTTTATCAGTTCATCATGCAGCACACCGCATGTGTTGCCGTCGAGCTTGTGTCGCTGGCCGTCTACGACTAACTGCACGTCGGTCTGGCCGACGGTCATGATAAGCAGCGTTTTCATTGCGAGTCATCCTTCTTGTAGCGGCGGTTGCGCGAGTGCTCGGCGCGCAAACCCGTGTG
>Ga0070737_10002382_pt1 | contig 22779 bp, 22 predicted proteins | sample Coa_R1_10_FD_66438 | JGI IMG/M metagenome (GOLD analysis project Ga0070737, IMG submission 66438) | Surface soil microbial communities from Centralia Pennsylvania, which are recovering from an underground coalmine fire - Coalmine... | ecosystem: Environmental > Terrestrial > Soil > Unclassified...
GCAGCGGCTGGAAGCTACCGAGCCGCGCGGCGAGCGCGCCGCCCACCAACACCGGCACGATGGCCGCCACCAGGGTGGCCGGGCGGGCCGCCAACAGCCAGACGCGCACGCCATCGGCCGACGGCTGGTGGTTGGGCACGGCCGCGGTGCTCATCCGTCTCTCCCTCCCGCCAGGCTTCTTCTGAGGATACCGCGCGGCGGTGCGCACGGCGTAGTGCGCGGGGCGACCGACTGGTATACTTCCGCATACTGCGTCGCACGGGCCGCGGGCGTCGGCATCGCGCGGCAGCCACCAATTGGATCCAAGGGCTCCCGAGCCAGCCGCATGGAAGCGTATGCCCTGGAATGGCTGACGCTATTGGTCCGCTGGCTGCACTTGGTCGCGGCCATCGCCTGGATCGGCACCTCGTTCTACTTTATCGCGCTCGACTACGCGCTGGTCTCGCCACGTGACGCCCGCGATCTGGCGCGCGGGGTGGGCGGCGAAGCCTGGGAGATCCACGGGGGCGGCTTCTATCGCGTGGAGAAGTTCACGCTGGCCCCGGCCGAGCTGCCCGAGCGGCTGCACTGGTTCAAGTGGGAAGCGTACACCACCTGGCTGAGCGGCTTTGGGCTGCTGGTGCTGCTGTATTACCTCCGTGCCGACGCGTACCTGATCGACCGGCAGGTGGCCGACCTGGCACCCTGGCAGGCGGTGGCCATCAGTCTCGGCCTCCTACTCGGCGGCTGGTTGGTATACGACTGGTTGTGCCGGCGGCTGGGCCACCGCCCTTGGGTGCTCGCGGGCCTACTCGCGCTGCTGATCGTAGCGGTCGCCTGGGGCAGCAGCCACTGGTTCAGCGGGCGCGCGGTGTATCTGCAAGTCGGCGCCATGCTGGGCACCTGGATGGCGGCCAATGTGTTCTTCGTCATCATTCCCGGCCAGCGCGAGATGGTCGCCGCCAAGCTGGCCGGCCGCGAGCCGGACCCGCGCTACGGCTGGGCCGGCAAGCAGCGCTCCGTGCACAACAACTATCTGACGCTGCCGGTTCTGTTCGCGATGATGAGCAACCACTTCCCGCTGACCTACAGCCACCCGCATGGCTGGCTGGTGCTGGTGGCGCTCATGGGCATCGCGGCGTGGTTCCGGCACTTCTTCAACCTGCGCCATCAGGGCCGCACCGTCTGGGCGATTCCCGCCAGCTCGGCCGCCGCGCTGACGCTCCTCGCCCTCTGGATGGCGCCGCTCGACCGCCTGCGGCCGCCAATGGCCAGCACGGCGCCGGCTGTCGAGTTCACCACGGTGCAGCGGATCGTGCAGCAGCGCTGCGTGACCTGCCACTCGGCCCAGCCTAGCTATCCGGGCTTCCCCGCGGCGCCCAAGGGGGTCGTGTTCGACACGCCCGAGCAGATCCGCGCGCAAGCGGCGGCGATCTACCAGCAGGCTGTGCAGACGCAAGTCATGCCGCTGGGGAACTTGACGCAGATGACGCCCGCGGAACGCGCCCAGCTCGCCGACTGGTACACGCACGGCGCGCCGGGCCCCTAGGTCTCACCGAGCCGACAGCCCGACGAGCGGTGCCACTGCTAGGCAGACGAGCCCCAACAGGCTCCGCAGGCGGGCGGGACGCAGCCAGCGGGCGAGTTGCGCGCCGATGCCGATGCCGACGAGCAGGCAGCCGGTGAGCACCAGCGCCAGGGCCACGTCGACGTCGCCCAGCCAGAGGTGCCCGGCTGCCCCAGCGGCCGAGCTGACCAGCCCGATGACTTGGTTGATGCCGACGGCGGTCGCCACGGGGATGCCGAGCATCAGCAAGAGCGGCCCGAGCAAGATCGGCCCTCCTACTCCCAGCAGCCCGGCGGCCAGCCCGATCAGCGCGCCGAGCGCCACCAGAAGCGGGCTGGGCAGCTGGCGCTGCCGTGGGGGGGGCGCGGCGGCCGGCCACAGCGCGTCATAGAGAATACGGGCGCCGGCCAGGGCGAGGAAGCCGGCCAGGAGCCAGCGGAGCAAGCCGGGGTGGAGCGCGGTGCTGAGCGCGGCCCCGGTCGGCGCGCAGGGCACGGCGCCGGCACAGAGCCACAGCGTGGTACGCCAGTCGATGGCCCCACGCTGCGCGTACAGCCCCACGCCGACGGTCTGGGCGCAGGCAAAGCTCAGCAGTAGAGTGCCCACGACCTGATGCACCGGCCGGCCCTCGACGACCAGCAGCAGCGGCACCAGGAACACCCCCCCGATCCCGGTCAGCCCGACCAGCGCCCCAACCAGCAGGGCGGCAATCGCGGTGAGGGGGCTGACCATCGCGGGGCTCACGCTCTCCGTTCGCGGCGCGTCGAACCCAGGGCGCCGCGACGGTGGTGGCACGGTGCAGGCGCATTACGAGCCGATCGCCCTAACGCCCCGCGCAGCGCGGGTGCAACCACCCGCGGGGCGGACTAGCAGCGACCAGGGCAAGCAACCAGATAGGGGCAGGTGGGCGCGCAGGGACTCGAACCCCGGACCTCACGGATGTGAACCGTGCGCTCTAACCAGCTGAGCTACGCGCCCGGACCATCGCAACCAACGGAAGCTATTGTACGCGACAGATGGCCCGCCTGCCAAGCGCTCGCCGGGGCCAGGGACAACACCGGCCCCGGGCGAAAGCCACAGGCCACGGAGTGGTGCCGCCTGTACTGGGCGGCAGCGCTCAGTCGGGCTTGTCGAACCAGCGAGTGTGCCGCTCCCAGCTGAGCCGCTTCGCCGCGGTCGGCGCCTGCGAGTAGCCCAGGAAGATGCACGCCACCGGCACCTCGTTCTCCGGCAGCCCGATCGCCGGCCCGATCGTGTTCAGGTCGATCCACGCGCCGGTGCTCGGGTAGCTCGCCAGCCCCCGCGCCGTGGCTGCCAGCAGGATGTTCTGCACCGCGCACCAGCACGCGGCGTAGTCCTCCTTGCGCGTGATCGGGTCGTCGGCCAGCACCTGCGACACGATGATCAGCACCGGGGCCGAGTACACCTTCTGGCGCGCAAACTCCAGGTCCTCGGGCGTGACCTCCTGGCCCTTCCGCTGTGCCTGCTGCCGCACCGCCTCCTGCCGCGCCGCCACCAGCTTCTCGCGCCCCTCGCCCATGAACACGTTGAACCGCCAGGGGTGCGTCAGCCGGTGGTTCGGCGCCCAGCGCGCGGCATCCAGCAGCTCCTCGATCCACTCGCGGGGGATGGGGGTCGGGTCGTACTCCTTGACCGCGCGGCGGGTGCGGATCGCGGTCAGGGTGTCCAGCAGGGGGCGCTCCGCCGCCTGGGGCGCGCCCGCGGGGCTCACGTCGGTGGCCATCGCTACTCCTCATGTCTGGCGCCCCCGGCGCGCTGGGGCGAGGGGGCCGCCTGGGGCCTCAGACCAGGCCCGCGTCCAACAGCTCGAAGATCAGCTCCTCGATGGTGGGATCGACCTGGCCGGTCAGGCGCGTGACGGGCGGGCCGCCCTGGAGCTGGGCGACGATGTCCGGCACGTCGGCCAGGGTGACCCCGGAGTAGAAGCACTTGTCCGGGTAGATCACGACGTTGGGGCCGAAATCGCAGCCGCCGAAACACGGGTAGGCGGTCACTCGGACGTCGCCGAGCGCGCCCGCCGCGACGCGCGCGCAGAGGGCCTCGCGGATCGCGTCGGAGCCGCGGGCACGACAGTCGACGTTGTTGCAGACGAGCACATGGCGCTGGGCGTCGGGCATCGGTACCTGCTCGCGGGCGGCGGGCCGCCCGGTGGACTCGCGCGCTGGCCTGGGCCTGCACGCCGCTATTCTACCATCTCGGGGACCGGTGGGCTTGGCGGGTCCGCCGACGCGGGGCGATGGCCGGCTGGCGGCGTGTTCAGGCCGCGTGCTGGGCGAAGGCGATCGTCAGCAGGTACAGGAGGCGGTCCTTCAGGTCGGCGTAACGGGGATCGTGGACGATCGCGCGCTTGTCGCGCGGGCGGGGGAGATCGACCGCCAGCACCTCGGCGATCGTCGCTGCCGGGCCGTTGGTCATCACCACGATGCGGTCGGCGAGGTAGATCGCCTCGTCGATATCGTGAGTGACCATTACCACGGTCTCCGTGCGCGAGTCGTGCTGCCACAGCCGCAGCAGCTCTTCCTGGAGCTCGGCGCGCGTCAGGGCGTCGAGCGCGCCGAACGGCTCGTCGAGCAGCAGCACTTGTGGGTGGATGGCGAAGGCGCGGGCGACGGCCACACGCTGCTTCATGCCGCCGGAGAGTTGGTGCGGGTGCTTGTCGCGGTGGGCATCGAGCCCGACCGTGCGCAGCGCTTGCTCGACGATGGCGAGCTTCTCGGCGCGCGAGCGGTCGCGCAGCGCGGCGTCCACGGCCTCGTACACGTTGTCGCGGACCGAGAGCCACGGGAGCAGCGAGTAGTTTTGGAACACCATCCCGCGGTCGGGCCCCGGCCGCTCGATACGCTGGCCGGCCAGCCAGATCGTGCCCTGGGTGGGCGGGAGTAGGCCCGCGATCATGTTCAGCACGGTCGACTTGCCGCACCCACTGTGCCCGATCAGCACGACGAACTCGCCGCGCGCGATATCCAGCGTGAACTGCTTGATGGCCACGAAGCGCCCACGCGGGGTGGTGAATTCGCGGGCCACGTCGCGCAACTGGAGATATCCGTTTGCCGCCATGGTGCCTCCCGGTGTCTAGGTCGCGTAGCTGGCCCGGCGCGCGAGCAGTTCCAACACGCGGTCCATCGCCAAGCCGACGGCCCCGATCAACAGCAGCGCGGCGATGACCCGCTCGACATGGAGCGTGTTCCAACTATCCCAGACGAAGAAGCCGATGCCGACCCCGCCCGCCAGCATCTCGGCGGCCACGATCACCATCCACGCCACACCGAGGCTCAGCCGCAGGCCGGTGAGGATGTGCGGCAGGCTGTAGGGCCACAAGATCTTGCTGAAGTACTTCCAGCGCGAGAACTGGAACACGCGCGCGACGTTCTTGTGGTCCTCCGGCAGCGACGCGATGCCGAACGCGGTGTTGATCACCGTGGGCCACAGGGATGTGATGCAGATGACGAACACGGTGGCCGTGGGCGCGGAGTGCAGCGCTGCCAGGCCGATCGGGAACCAGGCCAAGGGGGAAACGGGGCGGAACACCTGCACCAGGGGGTTGAGCAGGCCGCGCCCGAGCCGGCTCGCGCCCATCACCACCCCGAGCGGGATGGCGATCAGCGAGCCTAGCGCGAAGCCTAGAAAGACGCGCTGCAAGGAGCTGAGCAACTGCAGGGCGATGCCTTTGTCGTTGGGGCCGCGATCGTACAGGGGATCGCGGATCAACTCCCAGAGCACCGGCAGGGTGCGAGCCGGGCCGGGCAAGTCTGTGCCGGCCAACACGGTGGCGAGCTGCCACAGGGCGAGCAGCAGCAGCGCGGCGCCCACCAGTTCCAGCGAGGTGCGCCCCCAGGGGGCCGTGGAGAGCGCCACTGGCGGGGGCCAACGTATGGCGCGTAGGGGCTCGCCCCGGCGCATGATCCGCATCATCATTCGGGTGCTCCTTCAGCTTGCATCTTGGCGTGTATCGCTCAGGTGGCCGTCCGCTGGTACGCCCGCAGCGAGCCGGCCGGATCGTTCGGATCGAACGTTACCTGGTCGAGTTGGATGGTGAAGGGGCGCATGTCATCGTCTGGGACCCTCACGCCTAGGTCCGCGGCCACCTCGCGGTAGCGTTGCTGGTAGATCAGTCGGTCGACGATCTGCGAGTAGTCCGGCGGCTCGCGCAGGTAGCCGAACCGTACATACTGCGCGAGGAACCAGATGCCATGCGCTTTGCGCGGGAAATTCACCAGCCCGTCGTGGTGAAATAGCATGTAGTCGTCGCGGTAGGTATACTGCTCGGGCGCGCATCCTAGGTCGTACTGGCCGCGCAGGCGGGCGGCGATGACCGACGCAGGCGCGTTTACGTACGCTTGCTGCGCAATCACCTCTGCGGCGCGCGCCCGATTATCGAGGTCGTCCAACCAGATCGATGCCTCGAGCACTGCCCGCATCACCGCGCGGACCTCGGCATCGTGCTGATCGTTGAAGTCCTTGTTGAGGACGAGTGCCTTCTCCGGGTGATGGCGCCAGATATCCTGGGTCGTCACGTGCGTGTAGCCGATGCCTTCCTGGACGGCCACACCGCCCCACGGCTCGCCCACGCAGAACCCATCCATGTTGCCCACTTTCATATTGGCGACCATCTGGGGCGGTGGGATGGTGATGATTTTGACCGTGCTCTGGTCGATGCCCGCCGCAGCCAGCCAGTAGCGGAGCCAGAGGTCGTGGGTGCCGCCGGGGAAGGTCATGGCGAAGGTCACTTCGGGCTTGCTGGCACGCAGCTGCTCGATGCCCGCCCGTACGAGTTGGACCTGTTTGAAGCCCACCGCGCCACACAGGTGCTTGGGCAGCGTGATCGCCTGGCCGTTGACATTGAGCATCATCGCGATGGGGAGCTCGCGGCCGGCGGTGCCGCCCACGCCGGTGTACACGGAGAAGGGCATGCCGAACAGGCAGTGGGCCGCCTGCAGGTCGCCACTGAGGAGCTTGTCGCGCACGGCTGCCCACGAGGCCTCTTTGCTCAGCTCCACGTCGACGCCGTGCTTGGCGTACAGCCCGAGCTCGTGGGCCATGACCACCGACGCGCAGTCCGTCAGTGGGATGAAGCCGATCTTGATCCGGTTGCCGCTCGCCCTGGGCGATCCGGCCGGTGGGGCCGCGCTGGGCGCCGCGCTGGGCCGTCCGCCGCAGCCCGCGAGCGCGTTGCCCGCGGCCACGGCGGCGGTCACGGCGAGCGCGCCGCGCACGAAACGCCGGCGGGACACCCGCGACTCCCTGGCCACCGCGCACCTCCTGTTCGCGCTGCTCGTTGAAGGAAATACCGGGGCCACGGCATGGCGCACACCGGCTCGGCGCACGAAATCGGTGCCTCGCGCGTTGGGCGCCAGCGCTAAGCGCGAGCGCACAGGAGAGCGGGGGAGATTTTTGTACGCCGCGTCCGCACGGTGGGGGCGTGCCAGCTGGCTATCCTTGGCCGAGCGGCGGCGCTGCGGCCAGAGCGGGCAGCGTCGTCGGACCGGCTGGCGGAGAACTCGCCCGTGTTGGCTGACGCCGGGCTACCCACGATCCCCCCGCACGCGCACGCGGTGCACACGGTGTGCGCCTACTGCGGCGTGGGCTGTGGCATGCGGCTGGACGTGCATGGCGGTCGGGTGTGGCGCGCGAAGGGCGACCCGCTCCACCCGGCGAACTGGGGGCGCCTCTGTCCCAAGGGGGGCACCTTGCCCCAGGCCCTCGAGACGGCCGATCGGGCGCGCTACCCGCTGTGGCGGCCGCGCCGTGGGGAAGCACTGGTGCGCGTCGATTGGGCGACGGCGGTCAGCGCGATCGCGGCGCGGCTGCAAGCGATCGTGGCCGTACATGGCGCCGACGCGGTCGCCATGTACGGGTCCGGCCAACTCCTGACCGAGGACTACTACGTTGCCAACAAGCTGGTGAAGGGGTTTCTGGGCACCAACAACTTCGACGCCAACTCGCGGCTGTGCATGTCCAGCGCCGTGGCCGCCTACGCGCACGCCTTTGGCCACGACGGTCCGCCCACCTGCTACGCCGACATCGACCTGGCCGATCTGTTCCTGATCGTGGGTGCCAACATGGCCGAGTGCCACCCGGTGCTGTACCAGCGCGTGCGGCGCCGCAAGGCACTGGCGCCCGACCGCGTGCGGGTCGTGGTGGTCGACCCACGAGCGACCCCGACCGCTGCCGAGGCCGACCTGCACCTGGCGATCGCGCCGGGTACCGATGTAGCGCTCATCCACGGGCTGCTCTACCTGCTGCTCACAGCAGGCCAGCTGGACCAGGCGTTCATCGCCGCGCACACGACGGGCTTCGAGCGCCTGGCCGCGGTGGTGCGGGAGTGGCCGCCCGAGCGTGCCGCGCGCGTGTGCGGCCTTCCCGAGGAGCAGCTCCGCCTGGCCGCCCAGTGGTATGCCCGCGCCACCGCCGTACTGACGTTCTGGAGCATGGGGGTGAACCAGAGCACACAAGGGGTGGCCAAGGCCGGCGCGCTGATCGACCTGGCGCTGGCCACCGGCCAGGTGGGGCGGCCAGGGGCCGGCCCGTTCTCGCTCACCGGGCAGCCGAACGCCATGGGGGGGCGCGAGGTGGGCGGGCTGGCGCACCTGCTACCGGGCTACCGCCAGGTGACGCGCCCCGAGGACCGGGCGGCCATGGCGGCGCTGTGGGGGGTGCCGGCCGAGCGGCTATCCGCGCGGCCCGGCTTGCCCGCCGTGCAGCTGTTCGAGGCGGCGGCCGCGGGGCACCTCAAAGCGCTCTGGATCGTGGCTACCAATCCCTTGGTGTCGCTGCCGGACCTCGCGCTGGCACGGCGCGCCCTGGAACGCGCGGAGCTGGTGATCGTCCAGGATGCGTACCATCCCACGGAGACCAGCCAGTACGCCGATTTCGTGTTGCCCGCCGCGCAGTGGGCCGAGCGCACCGGCACGATGACCAACTCGGAGCGGCGGATTACTCTGCTGGACCAGGCGGTGGCGCCGCCCGGGGAGGCGCGGCCCGATTGGGCCATCTTCGCCGATGTGGGCCGCCGGCTGTTCGGCGCCCCCTTCGCCTTCGCCAATGCGGAAGCGGTGTTCGAAGAGTACAAGCGCTGCACGCGCGGGCGGCCCACCGATATCGGAGGACTGAGCTATGCCCGGCTGCGTACGGAGCACGGCGTGCAGTGGCCCTGCCCGACCCCCGACCACCCTGGCACCGCGCGGTTGTACGCGGACCGCCGCTTCGCTACCCCCGATGGACGGGCGCGGTTCGCCGCCCTGCCGTACCACCCCCCGGCGGAGCCGCCCGACGGCGAGTTCCCCTTCGTGCTGACCACCGGGCGCGTCCGCGACCAGTGGCACACTATGACCCGCACGGGCAAGATCGCCGTGCTGCGTCGCAGTTGCCCGGCCCCGTTCGTCGAGCTGCACCCGAGCGATGCCGCCGCGCTGCGCATCGCGGATGGCGCGCTGGTCGAGCTGCGCTCGCGGCGAGGCACGATCGTGGCGCCAGCGCGCCTGTGTGCTACGATCCGGCCGGGCACCGTGTTCGTGCCCATGCACTGGGGCGAGCTGCAAGAGACGGCCGCGCCGGTGAACGTGCTGGTCCACCGTGCGTGCGACGCCCGCTCGCACCAGCCGGAGTTGAAACACTGCGCGGTAGCGCTGCGGCCCGTCGGCGGCCTCCGGCCCCACTAGCCGCGGCACGTGCCGGCGCCTCGACGGTATACTGCCCCATGGCGGGGCCGTACGCTGCTTCTTATCGCCTTCTAACGCGGACTCTAACGGAATTCCAGCGCGGGTCTGGTATCACCAAAGCAGCACAAATCGCCTCTGAGGAGTGTGCCTCGTGCCTGCCAAGCAGCTCGTCTTCGACCAGGAAGCGCGGCAAGCGCTGCGGAACGGAATCGACAAGCTCGCGGATGCGGTCAAGGTCACGCTCGGGCCGCGTGGGCGCCACGTGGCGCTCGACAAGAAGTGGGGGCCGCCCACGGTGACGCACGATGGCGTCACGGTGGCCAAGGAGATCGAGCTGGAGGACCCGTTCGAGAACATGGGCGCCCAGCTCCTCAAGCAGGCCGCCACTAAGACGCAGGACGCCGCGGGCGACGGCACGACCACCGCCACGGTCTTGGCGCAGGCGATGGTCCAGGCAGGCCTGAAGCTGGTCACCGCTGGCGCCAGCCCGATGGCGCTGAAGCGGGGCATCGACGCCGGGGCCGCGGCGGCCGTGGCGGCGATCAAGGAGATGGCCACGCCGCTGAAGGGCCGCGAGGATACCGCCCACGTGGCCACCATCTCGGCGGGCAGCGAGGAGATCGGCAACCTGCTCGCCGAGGTGCTGGAGAAGGTGGGCAAGGATGGCGTGGTGACGATCGAAGAGGGTAAGGGGATCGGCCTGGAGGTCGACTACACCGAGGGCATGGAGTTCGACCGCGGCTACATCTCGCCCTACTTCATCACCAACGCCGAGCGGATGGAGGCCGAGCTTAGCGAGCCGTACATCTTGGTCACCGACCGCAAGATCAGCGCCGTCGCGGACCTGCTGCCGGTGTTGGAGCGGGTGGTGCAGAGCGGCAAGCGCGACCTGCTGATCATCGCCGAGGACGTCGAGGGCGAGGCCCTGGCGATGCTGGTGGTGAACAAGCTGCGTGGCACGCTCAACGTGCTGGCGGTGAAGGCGCCAGGCTTCGGCGATCGCCGCAAGGAGATGCTGCGCGACATCGCGGTGCTCACCGGCGGACAGGTGATCAGCGAGGAGTTGGGCAAGAAGCTCGACCAGGCGCAGCTGTCCGATCTGGGCCGCGCCCGCCGCGTGGTGGCCAACAAGGATAAGACCACCATCGTCGAGGGCCGCGGGAACCCGCGCGACATCGAGGCGCGCAAGAACCAGATCCGCACGCAGATCGAGGAGACTACCAGCGACTACGACCGCGAGAAGCTGCAGGAGCGCCTGGCCAAGCTGTCGGGCGGTGTGGCGGTGATCCGTGTCGGCGCACCGAGCGAGGTGGAGCTGAAGAACCGCAAGTCGCGCGTGGAGGACGCGCTGTCGGCCACCCGCGCGGCCGCGGAGGAGGGGATCGTGCCGGGCGGCGGTGTCGCCTACCTGCACGCGGCGGCGGCGGTGCATGCCCTCAAGCTGCAGGGTGAGGACGAGCAGGCCGGCGCTCAGATCGTGGCGCAGGCGCTGGAGGCGCCGCTGCGCCAGATCGCCAGCAACGCCGGGCTCGACGGCTCGGTGGTGGTGCAGGCGGTCCGTCGCGAGGGCGAACGCAACAAGCACTGGGGCTTCGACGCCGCCCGCGAGGAGTACTGCGACGTGATGCAGCGCGGGATCATCGATCCGGCCAAGGTGGCCCGCGCCGCGATCGAGAACGCGGCCAGCACCGCGAGCATGATTCTGACCACCGAGACGCTAGTGACCGACGTGCCCGAGAAGGAGAAGGAGAAGGGCGACGCGCACGGCCACGGGCACTAAGCCCCAGCCGAGCGCGACGACGCGACAGCGCGGGGGCTGGCCAGCGCGGCCGGCCCCCGCGTACGTTTCAGGGGTCCGACGGCGGGGCGAGCGAGCGCTCCAGGAGTTCCGCCACATCGAGCGCCTGCAGGCGCGCGCCGCCCTCCACCGCTTTCGTGGCCTCCTCGAACATCTGGAGGCAGAACGGGCAGGCGGTCGCTAGCACCGCCGCGCCGGTGTCTAGCGCCTCGCGGGTCCGCAGATGGTTGATGCGCGCACCGCCGCGCTCCTCCAGCCAGGCGTGCCCGCCCCCTGCCCCGCAGCAGAACCCCTTCTCACGGCAGCGGGGCATCTCTACCCGCTGCACCCCGGGCAGGGCGTCGACCACATCGCGGGGGGGACCATACACCCGGTTGTATCGCCCCAGGTAGCAGGGATCGTGGTAGGTCAGCCGCACGGCGAGCTCCTGGCGCGGCGCGAGCTGGCCCGTGGCGACCAGCTCGGCCAGCAGCTGCGTGTGGTGGACTACCTCGAACTGGCCGCCCAGGGCCGCGTATTCGTGGCGCAGCGTGTGGAAGCAGTGCGGGCAGGCGGTGACGATTCGGCGCACGCCGTAGCGCGCGAACGTCTGGAGGTTCTTGCGCGCTTGTACCTGGTAGAGGAACTCGTTGCCCAGCCGTCGGGCCGGGTCGCCCGTGCAGGTCTCCTCGTCGCCGAGTACGGCGAAATCCACCCCGGCCGCGTGCAGCAGCCGCGCCAGCGCCCGCGTGGTCTGAACGTTCCGCTCGACCAGCGCGCCGCTGCAGCCGACCCAGAACAGCCACGCCGCCTGCGGCCGGTCGGCGAGCAGGGGCACGTCGAGCCCCGCTAGCCAATCCGTACGCGTAAGGCGCGTGCCCGACCAAGGGTGGCCGCGCTTCTGGAGGTTGAGCAGCGCGGCCTGGGCGGTCGGGGGCAGCTGCCCCTTGGTCAGCACCAGGTGGCGGCGCATGGCGAGGATCGCCTCCATCGGCTCCACCAGCACCGGGCAGTGGTAGGTACAGGCGCCGCAAGTGGTGCAGGCCCACACGCCCTCCTCGCTCAGCGCCGCGGTGAGGGGGGTCGCTTCCACGGCCGCGCGGTCGACTCCCTGGGCCCGCGCCGCGAGGTGTTGGAGATTGACGATCAGCGCCTTGGGGTTGAGCGGCTTGCCGCTCAGGTGCGCGGGGCAGTTGTCCTGGCAGCGGCCCGCGTGGATACAGGTGTCGGCGCTGAGGCGCTGGCGAAAGGTCAGGTCGGCGAAGGTGCCAGCGCCCAGCTGGCGGGGGTCCTTGAAGTCGGTGATCGGCGGCAGCGCGCCGAACGGCCGACCGGGGTGCAGGAAGGCGGTCGCCGGGGCCAGCAGCACGTGGCGCATCTTCGACCACCCCCAGTAGCCGAGGAACACGAGCGCCAGCAGGCCGTGCCCCCACCACAGGATGGCATGCAGCGGCCGGAATGCCTCACTGGGCAGCCCTAGGGCGATCAGGAGCTGGGCGGTGAGCAGGCCCAAGGGGGACCAGCGCGCCAGCGCCGGGTCGTCGTGCAGCTCGGTGGCGCCGATGCGTAGCCCCTCGATGAGGTAGCCCGTAACCAGCAGCACCGCCAGCATGGTCAGCACCACGGCGTCCTCGGGGCGGTGGTCGAGGCCGCTCGGACGCTGGATGTAGCGGCGCCAGGCCAGCCCGGCCACGCCGACCAGGGCCACGGCGCCGAATAGGTCGAGCACCAGCGAGTAGCCGAGGTAGAAGGCGCCGTGCAGGAACGGCACGCGCAGATCCTCCTGCACGGCGATCATCAGGGTGCCTAGCAGGAGGGTGGCGAAGCCGGCGTACAGGAGCAGGTGCATGGTGCCTGCGAAGGGGCTGCGCACCACCTTCGCCTGGCCCACCCCGTAGGTGAGTGCCGCCCGCAGGCGCCGCGGTAGGTCGTCGCGCCAGGGATCGAGCCGGCCACGGTGCCAGACGCGCCAGCGCCGCCACAGCCCGCCGACCAGCACCACCGCGACCAGCAGCGCGAGAGGATACAGCAGCCAGCCATGGCGGATGTTCCAGTAGATCTCGCGGGTCGGTTCCACCCCCGGCCTCCAGCGCCCGTGCTCGCGGCAGTATACGCGCCGGCCCGGCGGGCGTGCACACGGCAGGGGCCGACGCCCACGCTGGCCGGGGGTTAGCCCTCTAGCTCTTCTAGAACTCTAGGCTACACTGGGGGACACCCTGGACCATACGGTCCGGGGCCGGCCGTTGCGAGTGGCTGCGATAGGAGGTCCACCATGCGCGTGCTGCTTTCCGCTGCCTTGCTGCTCTGCCTGCTTGCCCTGCCGCTCGCCCCGCCTGCGGTGGCCAGCGGCGAGAACGTCGAGTTCGACGCGGTGCTGCTCGTGGCTGCCGCCGACCTACCGGAACTTCTGGCGTCGGGCGCGCTCGGTGACCACGCGCTGCTCGCCGGTGGTGCCGAGCAGTTCGCCGAGCACGCTGTGCTCACTCCCGCCGACCTCGGCCTGGACCAGGCGGCGCTGTTGGGCGAGCAGGTCGGCCTCGTTGGCGTGCCGCGGCACTTCCTGTTCGGGTTCTCGCCCTTCTTCCCGTTCTTCCGCGGCTTTGGCACGCTCAACGGCACGCTGACGTTCATGTTCGGCGGCGCGACGATCACCCAGATGTTCACTAACGTGCGCGTGCCGGTGTTCCGCTTCTTCCCGGTCTTCAGCAGCTTCGGCCTGTTGCCCTTCCGCTTCGGGCGCGTGCTCGTGGTGCCTGTGCGGTGAGCGGTCAGGAGGGGGGCGAGCTGGCACCGAGCACCACCGCCGCTAGCCCCGCGAGGCCACAGGCGAGGAAGAACGCGGCGCCGAGTACGGCCTGGGGCGCCTGGGGGACGTAGCGCGCGATCTCCCAGGCGCCCCACAGCGCGAACAAGGCGACCGGCAGCCCCAGCGCCGCGAGCAGAGCGCGCTGGCCCATGTTCGGCTCATCCCTGGCGCAGCGCGCGGCAGGCGGCGGTGAGGGCGGGGAGCACCTTCTTGAAGTCGCCGACGATGCCGTAGTGCGCCTTCTGGAAGATCGGCGCGTCGGGGTCGGTGTTGATGGCCACGATCGTGCGGGCGTTGGCGCAGCCGGCCATGTGCTGCATGGCCCCCGAGATGCCCACCGCGATGTAGAGCTTGGGGCTGGTGATCTTCCCCGTGAGGCCCACCTGGCGATCGGGCGCGATCCAGCCGGCGTCGACGGCCACCCGGCTGGCGCCAACCACCCCGCCCAGCACCTCGGCCAGGTCCTCGAGGTAGCGGAAGTGCTCGGGGCCGCCCAGCCCGCGCCCCCCAGCCACGACCACCTCGGCGTCTTCCAGACGCTGAGCCGTCGCTCGCTCGCGCACCCGTTCGAGCACGCGCGCGCGCGGCTGCACGCCGCTGAGGTCGACGGCGAACGGCTCGATCCGTCCCAGGTGACCCGGCCGCGACTCGGGCGGGGCCTGTGTCTTGGGCCGCACGGTGACCAGCTGCGGGGTTCCCTGGGGCACCTGCTCAGCGATGGCCAGGCCGCCCGCGATCGGCTTGCTGGCCACCACGGCGCCCAGCTCGGCGTCCCAGCGCAGGCTGCTGACGTCGGGGGCCAGCCCCACGCCGAGGCGGACCGCTAGCCGCGGCGCCAGCTCGCGCCCGTTGGCGGTGTGGCCGAACAGCACCGCTCGCGGCTGGGTTGCTCGCACGAGTTGCTCGACGGCCGCTAGCGCCGTTTCCACTAGGAACGGCTGGAGCGTGGGGGCGTCCAGGAGGTACACGCGGTCGGCCCCCGCGGCGACGAGTTGTTCGCCGAGCGCGCGCTCGCCGATCAGGGCCGCGCCGAGCGGCTCGCCGAGGGTGTCGGCCAACGCGCGCCCGGCGCCCAGCAACTCCGCCGATATCGCGGCCAGGCGGCCCTCGTTCTGTTCGGCCAGCACCAACACGCCCTGCGCTGCTGCCATGCTCGTCTCTCCCACTGCCCTCTCCGTCTCTGCCAGCCCATGATAGGGGATCGAGCGGTCGCTATGCGGCGCCACTGGCCTCGGTGGGCCGCGCGGCGCGCGCAACCCCGGTCAGGCGGTCGCCGAGCACCTGGCCGTGGCCCAGGGCAAGGGTCTTGATCCAGCGTTGCTGGCCGAGCGTGAGGGCGATGAAGAAGCCCAGTTCGACCAGCTCGGGTTCGGTGAAGTGTTGGTGTAGCTCCGCCCACAGCGCGTCGTCGGCTAGGCTCGCGTCGAGCACGATCGCCTCGGTCCAGGCGAGCGCGGCGCGCTCGCGCGGGCTGAAGCGGTCCGACTCGCGGAAGCGCGTGAGGTCGCCGTACTCCGATTCGGTCACGCCCTGCTGTTCAGCCTGAACAGACCGCTGCACACCTCAATAGGTGCAGTCGACGAGCTGGGAGACGTAGACGCGGCACAGCTCCTTGGTGCGGTGCTCGACGATGCCCTGCTTGAACACGGCGTTCCAGGTGCGCGTGAAGTGGCGCAGCACCTCGGGCTGGTGCGCGCGCACAGCCTGGCTCTCGGGCCGCGGCGTACCGTGTAGCCGTGCGTCCTCGAGGTACTGCCGCAGCTCGGGGTCGCGGATGGTCGTCGGGTCCACATAGCTGATCCGCGGCATGGTGCGCTGCTCCCACGTGTGGTGGCCGTGCGGGACGGCCTATTCTCGCCAATCCTCGTGGATGCCCACCGACAGTGTCTCGGCGGATGTGGCGCCGACCCCCCGCCGATGGCGAACAGGACGCTATAGAGTGGCGGATAGCCGCCGCGGTGGTCAACCGTGGGGGCGTGGCGCCTGCTTGAAGGCGGGATCGACCCAGGCGTGGGAACGCCGCGCGCGCCGCGCCAAACGCGGCAGGCTCCGCGTGGCGTGTCTGCCCCGCCGCTCGCTGCTCCGCGCGGAGCAATCCCTTGTCGAGCAGCGCATGGGTGAGCAGCCGCAGCCGCCAGGTGGAGTCGCGGAGCGGCGCTTCCAGGCGCGTCACGCGCTCTTCGTAGCGTGCCCGGGTAGGGGGGCTGCTGATGCGGAAGGCCGCGTCGTAGTCGCCGCGCTCCTTGCGCGTGTCGTCGAGCACGTAGGCGTGGCCCGGCAGGGCCGTGGAACCGAGCGCGATCCCGCGCACGTGTGCGTCTAGCTCCTCTTCCAAAGCGCGAATGCAGCTGTCCCGCGAGCCGCTGGGAGGGGCGCCCGCGGGCCCGCGGGGGACGCGCGCGGCCGCCGCCGACGGGGGGCACGCCGCGCCGGTGAAGCCGGCACACGCGTGGCTCGAGTCGTTTGGCGCGCCCATGCTCGAGGGCCTCTTCGATGGCGTGGACGCGGGGCGCGTGGTCGTGGTTGGGCCTCGGTGGGCGCGGCCCGTGCGTCATGTGGCGCCTCCCAGCACGGGCGCACTGGCTGCACCTGATGAGAGACGACGACGCGATGCTGCGCCGCCCGGTGATCTGGGGACACCGCCCGCGGACGGGAAGCCTGGTGGGCGCGTGGCCATTGGCAGGCGGGCTTGACGCGGCCCGGCCCGGCTGATACCATTGCGCAAACGATTGCGGAAATCGTTTGCGCGGGGTGAGCCGCATGGTGCGGTTGCGTGACCTGGCCCGGCAGGTGGGAGTGCATCCCTCGACCGTGTCGCGGGCGCTCAACGGCGCGGCCGGGGCGCGACTGGCGCCGGCTACCCGCGCGCGTATTCTGGCGTTGGCGGCGCAGACTGGTTATCGCCCCAATCGCCTGGCGCGCTCGCTGAAGACCCAGCGCACCCGCCTCTTGGGGGTGCTGGTCCCGGACATCAGCAACCCGTTCTTCGCCATCCTGCTGCGCGCGGTCGAGCAGGCCACGCGGGCCGCGGGGTACAGCGTGATCCTGTGCAACACCGACGATGACGCCGAGCACTTTGCCCAGCATCTCCGCGTGCTCGGCGAGGGCCACGTGGATGGGCTGCTGGTGGCCACGGCGCGGCGCGGCGACCCGACCCTTGCGCTGCTGCCGACGCTGCGGTTGCCATACGTGCTGGTGAACCGCCGCGGCGACCGCGACGACGAGGCGTTCGTCGTGTCCGACGATGCGGCCGGGGGGCGGCTGGTGGCCGAGCACCTGGTGGCACTGGGCCACCGCCGCATCGCGCACATCGCGGGCCCGCCCGATGCCAGTAGCACGGCTACCCGCCTGGCGGCGTTCCGCGCGCGCCTGGCCGAGCTGGGGGTGCCGCTGGCCGACCACCTGGTGGTGCCCGGCGGGCTGACGGAGGAGGCGGGCGAGCGCGGGATGGCGGCGCTGCTAGCGCTGCCTGCCCCGGAGCGGCCGACGGCGGTGTTCGCGGCCAACGACCTGGTGGCCATCGGCGCGATGGCGGTGGCGCGCGCCGCGGGGTTGCGGTTGCCGGACGACCTGTCGGTCGTTGGCTACAACGATATCCCGCTGGCGGCGCGCGTGGCGCCCACATTGACTACCGTGCGGGTGCCGTTGGGGGAGATGGGGCGGCGCGCCAGCGAGCTGCTGATCCGCCGGTTACAGGAGAGGCGCGCCCCGCTCGACGGCGCCTGCCAGACAGTGCTGCCCGTGGAGCTGGTGGTGCGCGCGAGTACGGCGCCGCTATTGCCGGGCGGGGCGGACTAGCGGGGGATGAGGCCAGCGGGGAGACGCGGGTAGCTTGGGCGGGGAGGGGGCAGCGCCTGGAAGAAGGGGCAATTGCAGGCCGAGCGGGGGCAGAGGAGGAGGCCACGATGTATCGGGCTGAGCGTTTCCATATCGCACGCAGTTTCGGCGCGCTGTTGGCCGCCGTGGTACTGCTTGCCGCGGGCTGCGCGCCGGCCAGCCAGCCGGCGGCCAAGCCGGCGGCTTCTAGCGCGCCGCCGCAGGCGAGCCCCGCCACCCAGCAGAACCCGACGGTCGCGCAGGCCAGCGCGCCGGCCAGCCAGGCGAGTCCGGTCGCCACGCGCCCGGCGGCCGCGCCGCCTGACAAGCTGAAGCTGGTGTACGGCAATCCCGTCACGCCGCCGAGCATGGTGCACTTGCCGGCGTACGTGGCCAACCGGCTGGGTTTCTTCGACGAAGTCGGGCTTGAAGTCGAGTTCAAGAGCTTCGAGGGGGGCGTGAGCGCCCTGCGGGGTGGCATCAGCGGCGGGCTGGACGTTATCGGCACGAGCTCCGACCCGCTGTTCGCGGCCATCCAGGCGGGGGCGCCGATCAAGGCGATCGGGACCTACGCGCCGAAGCTGAGCGTGGTGATCACCACCGCGCCGGACATCCACACGGTGGCGGACCTCAAGGGACGCCGGATCGGCATCCAGGATGTCGGGGGGTTCAACGAGGTCATGGCGCGGCTGCTGCTCCAGAGCGCTGGGCTAACCCAGCGCGACGTGCAGTATGTCAGTATCGCCACTGCCAACCGCGTGCCGGCGCTTATCAACGGGCAGGTCGATGCCACGGTGTTGCACATCGACCAGTACTACGCGGCCATCTCCCAGAAGCCAGACCTGGTCAACCTGGCCCAGATGTGGGAGGTGGTGCCCGATTGGTGGTACTCGGCGTTCGTGAGCAACGAGACGACGATCCGCGAGAAGCGCGAGGCGCTGGTCCGTTTCCTCACGGCGGTGATCAAGGCGCAGCGGACCCTGTATCTCGACCCGCAGGCCGTCAAGCCGATCGCGGTCGAGGAGACGCGCCGCAAGCCCGAAGAGGTGGAGCGCGCCTACGAGGACCTGGTGCGCGGCGGCGTGTGGAACGTCAATGATGGCATGCCGCGGCACATGATCGAGTACACGGTGGAGAAAGAGGCCGAGGTGGGCATCATCAAGCCGGAGAACAAGCCGACCTACGAGCAGATCGTCGAGCGCTCGCTGGTGGATGAGGCGGTGCGCCGCAACGGGGGCCCTTGGACCGGCGACCCGCGCTGGTACTAGTCGCTGCGGGCAGCGGTGCTGCGGAAGGAAGGAGGCGCGCGTGACCACCGAGACCCGGCTGGCGCCCTCCCCGGGGGCGGCGGGAGCAGCCGGCCACCCGAAGATGCGGGTGGAACGAGCCACCAAGCTGTTCGGCGACGGCGCGGTGATCGCCTTCGAGAACCTCGACCTGGCGGTCGGCGCGAACGAGTCGCTGTGCATCGTGGGCCCGTCGGGCTGCGGGAAGACGACCCTGCTGCGCTGTCTGGCGGGGCTGATCCAGCCCACTGTCGGACGCGTGCTGCTCGACGAGCGGCCGGTGACCCAGCCCAGCCCGCAGGTGGTGATGGTGTTCCAGCACTTCGGCTTGTTCCCCTGGAAGACGGTCTGGGAGAACGTCACCTACGGGCTGAAGCTGCGTGGGGTGCCGAAGCAGCAGTGGGAGGCGCGGGTGCGCCCCTACCTCGACCTGGTCGGGCTCACGGGGTTCGAGCAGATGTACCCGTACCAGCTGTCGGGCGGCATGCAGCAGCGGGCCGGCCTGGCCCGCGCGTTGGCGGTCGAGCCCGAGGTGCTGCTGATGGACGAACCGTTCGGCGCGCTGGACGCCCAGACGCGCGAGCTGTTGCAGGAGGAGCTGCTGCGCATCCTGGAGCAGCATCGCAAGACGCTAGTGTTCATCACCCACGCCATCGATGAGGCGATCCTGCTGGGCGACCGCATCGCCATCATGACGGCGCGGCCGGGGCGCATCCGCGAGGTCATCGACGTCGGGCTACCGCGGCCGCGCCAAATCGAGGTGTGCCGGCAAACCGAGCGGTTCGCGCAGCTCCACGCGCACATCTGGCAGCAGTTGCGGCCGGAGGCGGCGGCCGCAGTGAGGTAAGAGACTGTGGCACAGGCAACGACGCCCGAGACCATGGCGGCGGTCGCCGCCGATATCCAGGCCGAGCGGGCCGCGCTGCTGCAGCGGGAGCGCGCCCTGGCCGCCGCCCGCCGCCGCCGCGAGAAGCTGTTCGAGTGGGCCGTCCGCGGCGGCGCGCTGCTGGTGCTGTTGATCATCTGGGAGATCTTCGGCCGCCAAGTGAACCGGGCGCTGTTCGCGCCGCCCTCGGCGGTGGTGGCCGCTGCCGCCGAGATGCTCGGCAGTGGCGAGCTGTGGCAGTATCTCCAGGGCAGCCTGATGGTGCTGGCCATCGGGTTCGGGATCACCCTGCTGATCGGCATCCCGCTGGGCTTCGCCATGGCCCGCTCGCGGACGGTGTACTACGCGCTCGACTGGTACATCGACGCGTTCAACTCCACGCCGAACGTGGCGCTGGTGCCGCTGATCACCCTGATCTTTGGCTTCGATATCACCGCCAAAGTGATCGTGGTGGTCATCGCCTCGTTGTTCGCCGTCGTCGTCAACACGGAGCAAGGCGTGCGCCACGTCGACGCGCGGCTGCTGGAAGTGGCACGCTCGTTCCGCTCCAGCGAGCGGCAGCTGTGGACCGATGTGATCCTGCCGTCGGCGCTGCCGTACATTGCCGCGGGGGTGCGCATCGCGGTCGGCCGCGCGCTGGTGGGCATGGTGGTCGCCGAGTTCTTCACCTCCGTTACCGGGATCGGCTACCTGATCGTGCGGTACAGCAACTCCTTCCAGCCGGACCACCTGCTCGTGCCGATCGTGGTCGTCATGGCGCTCGGCATTCTGCTTACTGCGGTGACGCGCGCCGTCGAGGTGCGGATCGCGCCGTGGTCGCGGCAGGCGGAGGACAAATAGGTCGACGTCGAAGTGGCGGCGCGAGGGGCGCCGCGCGAGGGGGATAGAGGATGCGACTCGTCGATCTCACCCAGCCTTGGGGCGATCGCATGCCAACCTGGCCCCAGTTCCAGTCGGTCGAGGTCACCGATATCACGACGCACCATCGCGATCGCAAGAGCACGATGCTCGTGAAGACCAACATGCACACGGGCACGCACATCGATGCGCCGCTGCACTACTGCGAGACCGGTCGGCACCTGGGGCAGATCGACATCAACGAGCTGTTCGGCACTGGGCTGATCATCGACCTGCGCCCGATCACCAAGCCCTGGGCGTACTACTCGCTGGACGACGTGCTCAAGCACCTGCCGCCGGGCGAGGAGATCCGCGAGGGCGACATCGTCGTGCTGTACACTGGCTGGGAGCGGTACAACTGGACCAAGGAGACGCGCGACGACGTGATGTACTTCGATCGCCACCCCGGCCCGCAGCCCGAGGTGATCGACTACCTCATCGAGAAGCGCATCAAGTGGATCGGGGCCGACCTGGCGTCGATCGACCACTCGCTGTACACGCGCGTCCGCTGGATGCGGCCCGATCTGGTCAAAGAGTACGAGGAGATGACGGGCAAGCCGATCGAGGAGACGCTGCCCGAGAAGTACTTCGAGTACATCCACTACAAGACGGCGCGCAACGACGTGTCGATGCTGGAGAACCTGGGCGGGGAGATCAGCCAGGTGGCCGGCCGCCGCGTGACCATGGGCGCGTTCCCGTGGCGCTGGGTCGGCGGCGAGGGCTGCATCTGCCGCGTCGTCGCTTTCCTCGACGAGTAGCGGTCTCCTCCCCTGTCTCCCTGCGGGGCGGGGGCGCGGCCCAAGAGCCCCTCTGCCGCTGCGAGAGGGGGAGTTAAGAGGGGGAGGGTTTCCTCGCCCAGATTCGGAGAGAGGCTGATGGCGACCACTGCACCTGCCGCGACGGAGAGCGAGCCGATTCCCGCCACCATGAAGGCGGTGGTGCTCACTGGCCCGCACCGCCACGAGATCCGCGAGGTGCCCGTGCCCGAGCCGGGGCCGATGGAGGTGCTGTGCAAGGTCGACGCGGTGGCTATCTGCGGCACCGACCTGCACATCTACGAGGGGATGTTTCCCGGGCGCTGGCCGAAGAGCTATCCATTCATCCCCGGCCACGAGTGGGCGGGCGTGGTAGTCAAGGTGGGGCCGGGCGCCGAGCTGCTCGGCTGGAGGGTTGGCGACCGGGTGGCGGGCACCTCGCACGCCGGCTGCGGCTACTGCCGCAACTGCCTGACCGGCCGTTACAACCTCTGCGAGCTGTATGGCCAGGAGCCGCTGCACCACCAGTACGGCCACTACAGCCAGGGCGCCGACGCCCAGTACGTGGTCCACTCGATCAAGTCGGTGTACAAGCTGCCGCCCGAGCTGGACCTCTCGCTGGGCGCCATGGTGGATACCGCCAGCATCGCGCTGCACTCGGTCAAGCGCGCGCGCATCGTGCCGGGCGATGTGGCGGTGGTCGTCGGCTCGGGGCCGATGGGCTTTCTCACCGCCGACTGCGCCTACGCGCTGGGAGCCGGGCGGGTGATCATGACCGGCAGCGGTGAGCGGCTCAAGAAGGCCGCGGCCATGGGCTTCGAGACGGTCGACTACCGCGAGGGCGACCCGGTGGAGGCGGTCCGCGCGCGCACCGACGGCAAGGGGGCGCACGTGGCGATCGACACCGCCGGCACGCGCGACTCGGTGCTCCAGACGATCCACGTGCTGCGCAAGGGCGGCCGGGCGTCGTTCACCGGTATCCCTGCCGAGCCGGTGTCGCTGCCGATGCAGAAGATCGTGCTGGAGGAGATCGACCTATTCGGCGTGCGCGCCAACCCCAACGCCATGGAGGAGGTGCTGCCGCTGATCACCAGCGGGCGCGTGCGCGTGAAGGAGCTGGTGACGCACACGTTCCCCATCGAGGAGTACGGCCGCGCGCTGGAGACGTTCGCCAAGCGGCTCGACGGCGCGCTCAAGGTGCTCATCCGGCCCAACGCCTAGCCGCTGGGGCCGCAGCGAGAGGCGACGACCATGAGCGGCAGCGGTCTGCCGACCACCATGCGCGCCGTCGTGGTGGCGGCGCCGAACCAGTTCGCGGTGCGCGACGACGT
>Ga0070737_10002383_pt1 | contig 22777 bp, 15 predicted proteins | sample Coa_R1_10_FD_66438 | JGI IMG/M metagenome (GOLD analysis project Ga0070737, IMG submission 66438) | Surface soil microbial communities from Centralia Pennsylvania, which are recovering from an underground coalmine fire - Coalmine... | ecosystem: Environmental > Terrestrial > Soil > Unclassified...
GTGGCTGGCGTTCGCGGAACTGGCCATGGCTGTCCGCGGCGTGCAGGCCGTCCGCGCGGGCCGCTCGCCGGCCCTCCAGCTAAGGGCCGCGCGGGTGGGGGCCATCCAGCTAAGGGCCGCGCGGGTGGGGGCCATCCAGCTGAGCGCGTATCCGGAAGGCCCGCATAACCCAGCGTGGGGTCGCCGGCGCCGGGGCCGGCCGGTCAGCACAGCCAGCCTCTGGTTCCCGTCTCAGCATGCAGGGCCTGTGGAATGCCGCTCAGGCGCCTCGCGGGCTGGGGATGCCGCAGCTGAGCTGCGGAGAGCCGAAGTCAGCGTTGTCGTAGCTGATGCCGTCGCCAGCGTCGCCGACGTACAGCTCGAGGATCTGAGCACCGCTGACGCTGACGTCGGCGTGCACCGTGGGGGTGGAGTTGGTCACCACGCCGCTGTCGTAAACCTTGGTGCCGTCGGCGTAGATCTGGTAATCGACGGTCCCGCGCCCGGCGTCGGAGCCGTCGAGCCCGAGATCTGCCGTGAACCGGCTGCAGTTCCCGCCGAGATAGTAGTAGATCGTCGCGACGGAGTTGGTCCACAGCCCGTGCGGGTAGACCACCCCGTGGATGGTCAGCGGGCCGCCGTAGTAGTTCCTGCCGATCAGGACCGGCCCATAGCCGTTGACCGCGGACAACCATGCCAGCTGGTCGAGGTAGGGCGTTCCCGTTGGCGGCACGAGCACGTCGATGCTTCCTCCACCGCTGCCGGTGGCCGCCTGCCCGCCGTTCCACCGGTAGGTGGCGGTGCCGGTGAGCGGGTAGCTGCCGGATGCGGTGCCCGGCGGTACGGTGACCTGCCAGGTCCCGGTGAGCTGGCCGCCGGCGGGTACGGCGGCGGCAGTTGCGGGCGCGCCGCGGGCATCCCAGCCGCCGGGGGCGGTCAGCGACAGCGCCGCGTGTGTGACGGCTGCCCGCCCGTCGTTGCGGAACGTGGCCGGGACCGTGATGGACTGCCCTGGCTGGGCGATGCGGAACTGGGAGCCGGGATAGGCCGGCGGGACGCTGGGGCTGACCGAGACGTCGGTGAGCGGGGCGTACCGGCCCGCCCCGGCGCGCAAAGGCGACACCCGGTAGAGCATGGCGCTCTCGGGCGGCACCGAGGCGGCGATCCGGCCGGCCGACTCCCGTGTGGTGTGCGCCCACAGATCCCGGACGGCGTAAGCGCCGGCGGGCGGCAGCCCGGCGGCTCGCGCGGTGGTGGCGATGTCCAGCGGGGTGTCCCCGCGGTTGAGCAGCATCACCGCCCGGTCCCCGTTCGCGAGCGGCTTGACCCACACGTCGGCGCCGGGGGTGTGTGACAGCCGGGTGGCCTGCGCGCCCAGCGGGTCCTGGTCGATGGCGATGACCGCGCGGTTGGTCAGGATGGCCCGGGTCGCGGCGGACATCGAGCGCAGGTCGTTGCCGGCCAGCAGCGGCGCGGCCAGCATCGCCCACATGCTGAACTGCGCCCTGTCCTCGGCGGTGGTCATGCCGCCCAGGCCGACCTGCAGGATGTCCGGGTCGTTCCAGTGCCCCGGCCCGGCGTAGGCGGCCAGCGGCGTCTCCTGGTCGAGGTTGCCCAGCACCTGGCCCCAGGTGTCGCCGTAGTCGTTGTTGGTGCGCCACATGTTGGCGATCGCGGGCGCCCACGTCCACGGCCGCAGGCTGGGGTTCCACTCGCAGACGCTGAACACCATCGGCCGCCCGGCCGCCCGCAGCGCCTGCGAGTACTCCGTGTACAGCTTCTCGGCCACCTGCTGCTCGGTCATTCCGGGGAAGTCGCCGAACGGCACGTTGCACCAGTCAGCCTTGACGAAGTCCACGCCCCAGGAGGCGAACGTGTCAGCGTCCTGCTGGTAGTGGCCGAAGCTGCCCGGGTAGCCCGCGCACGTCGCGGTCCCCACATCCTCGTAGATGCCGAGCTTCAGCCCCAGGGAGTGCACGTAGTCGGCGACGGCCTTGATCCCGCCGGGGAACTTGGCCGGGTCGGCCTGCAGGTTGCCGCTGGCGTCGCGGCTGTGCGCCAGCCAGCAGTCGTCGATGTTGACGTACTGATAGCCCGCCGCCTTCATGCCGGTGCTCACCATCGCCCGGGCGGTCTGCTCCACCAGCTGGGCGTTGACGTCGCAGTGGAAGGCATACCAGTCGTTCCAGCCCATCGGCGGGGTAGCGGCCAGGCCGTCCGGCGTCACCGGCCCGCCCGCGGCCTGAGCCGCGGGAGGGCGCGCTGCCGGTGTGGAGCCGCCCGCGGCGGGCGCACGGCCTGCTGCCGCCGCGGGCGGAGAATACGCGCCGGCCATGAGGCCGACAAGCAAGGACGCAGTGAGCGGGACGCGCAGCAACCGCAGCAGCCGGGACAGCGCGCGAGGCGTCATGGTGACCTCCCTGGGCGTGGCGACGGCAGGCTTCCGGCCGCCGGAGACCGGGCGGGTGCTGGTAGATGCCGTTGCCTTACTATGACCACAGTGTGTATGTGTTGAATAGGCAAGTCAAGATATTTTGTTAATTAATGAGAACCTGCTTGCCGTTACCCCGCCGTACCGCCTGCGTGCCCAGAGGGCCAGGCGCCCGCTCGCATGGCAGCGCGGCGGTCCACACGCTGCCAGCCCCTGCCGCGGCCCCCTGCGCGATGTCCGGTTCCGGTCACCAGGTGCCCGCACGGCGCGGGCACGGGCAGCGCAACGGGCCAGCCTCGCTGCGTATGCCGCTGAGCCGGAAGCGCCGGCCCCGGTGTCCCGGCCTCACGCCGGCCTTGACACGCCCAGAGTGTGCGCAGAAAACTCCAGAAGAGCCGACAACGTTGTCGGGCATTGTGCGCCGTGCCCGGCGGCGAGGCCGCCCGGCGCAAGCGCACCCCGGATGGGACCGATGAGGCGGGAGGCATCCTCGTGGGCAGTCACGTTCTCCGGCGCCGTGACGATCCCGGCGGGCGGCGCAGCCGGCTGGCCCGCCTGCCGGCCGCCGCCACCGGGGCCGCACTCGCCATCCTGGGCATCGGGCTCGGCCCGGCCGCTGGCACGGCGGCCGCGCGCACAGCTCAGCCGCCCATGCCGGTAACCGACCCGGCCGCGTACGTCGATCCGCTGATCGGGACCGGCACCGGGGGCAGCGTCGTCGGGACGATCAACACGTTCCCCGGGCCGGACGTGCCGTTCGGCATGCTGCAGTGGTCGCCGGATACCACCAGCGGTGCCAGCGCGGGCGGCTACTACTACGGCGATTCGCGGATCAGGGGGTTCTCGCTGACGCACCTGTCCGGGGTGGGATGCTATGCGATGGGTGACATCCCCTTCCTGCCCACGACCGGGCCGGTCGGCAGCGATCCGCAGGACGCCACGTCCTCGTTCTCCCACTCCACCGAGCAGGCCTCCGCCGGCTACTACGCGGTGACGCTGGCCGATTCCGGGATCCGCGCTGAGCTGACCACGACGCTGCGGACCGGGATCGGGCGCTTCACCTACCCGAAGACGACGGCAGCCAACATGCTGATCAAGGCCGGGGACAGCCTGGCCGGCAATGACGCGGCCACCGTCCAGGTGATCGGCCCGGACGAGGTGGTGGGCTCGGCGACCAGCGGCCACTTCTGCGGCATGCCCAACCAGTACACGGTGTACTTCGCCGCCGTCTTCGACCACCCGTTCACCTCCTGGGGCACGTGGAACGGCGGCACGGTGACACCCGGCAGCACGCGGATCGCCACCGCCGCGCCGTCCCGGGCGGCCCGCACCCGCGCCGCCCGCGGCGCGGACACCGCGCCCGGCGCCCCGCAGGCGAAGCTGTCCCCGCGGACGGCGGAGGCGGCGCAGCAGGCGTCGGGGCCGCACGTCGGTGCCTACGTGACCTTCGACACGACGGACAATCCGGTCGTGCAGGCGAAGGTGGCGGTCTCGTTCGTCAGCGTGGCCGGCGCTGAGGCCAACCTGGCCGCGGAGCAGCCCGGGTGGAACTTCGGCGGCACGCACGCCGCCGCCGTGGCGGCGTGGAACCATCTGCTGTCCCGGGTGCGGGTCAGCGGCGGCACGCCCGCCGAGCTGACCACCTTCTACACGGCGCTCTATCACACCCTGCTGCACCCGAACGTGTTCAGCGACGCCGACGGCGCCTACATCGGCTTCGACTCCAGGATCCACCATGTCCCGGCCGGGCACGCGCAGTACGCGAACTACTCAGGCTGGGACATCTACCGCAGCGAGGTGCCGCTGCAGGCGCTGCTCGTCCCGCACCGGGCCGCCGACATCGCGCAGTCGCTGGTCAACGACGCCGAGCAGGGCGGGTGGCTGCCCAAGTGGGGCGAGGCCAACGACTACACGGGGGTCATGAACGGCGACGCCGCCGACCCGATCATCGCGGACATCGCCGCCTTCGGCAGCACCGGCTTCGACACCCATGCCGCGCTGGCCGCGATGATCAAGGGCGCGACCGACACCTCCAGCCCGCCCGGGCAGTGGGGTTACGTGGAGCGCCCGGATCTCGCCAGTTACCTCAAGCTCGGCTATGTGCCCAACACCGGCGCCACGTCGATCTCGCCCGTGCCCAACGGGGCATCGGAGACCCTGGAGTACGCCACCGCCGATTTCGCGATCTCCCAGTTCGCCAGGTCCCTCGGCGAGACGCCGGCGTACAAAACCTTCCTGGGCCGCTCGCAGAACTGGACCAGCATCTTCAACGTGGACTCGGGCTACATCCAGCCCCGCGACGCCCACGGCCAGTTCCCCGCAGGCGATCCTGTGACGGCGGGGATGGGCGGCTTCGGCCAGTCCGGGTTCCAGGAGGGCAACGCCGCACAGTACACCTGGATGGTTCCCCAGGACCTGCACGGCCTGTTCACCGCCATGGGCGGGAACGCGGCGGCCGTCAGGCGGCTCGACGCGTTCTTCAGCCAGCTCAACGTCGGCCCGAACGAGCCCTACATGTGGGCGGGTAACGAGCCCTCGCTGGGCACGCCGTGGGAGTACGACTACGCGGGGGCGCCGTACAAGACCCAGCAGGTGGTCCGCGAGATCATGACCCAGCTCTACGGCGACACCCCCGGCGGCATGCCCGGCAACGACGACCTGGGAGCGATGAGCGCCTGGTACGTGTGGGCCGCGCTTGGCCTGTACCCCGAGACGCCGGGCGTCCCGGAGCTGGTGACCGGCAGCCCGCTGTTCCCGCACGCCGCCATCACCCTGCCGACCGGCCGCACGCTGGCGATCGACGCCCCGGGCGCCTCGGCCTCCGCCCCGTACGTGCACGCCCTGACCCTCAACGGCCGGCCCTGGCCCAGGACCTGGCTGCCGGCCTCGGCCATCCGGGCCGGCGGCACGCTGTCCTACACCCTCTCCTCCAGCCCCGACCCGTCGTGGGGGGCCGCGCCGCAGGACGCCCCGCATTCCTACCCCGCCGGGCCACTGCGCTTCCCGCCCGGCCTGCTCCCCGCCACGGTAGCCAGCAGCCCCTCCCGCCTCGCCGTCACCGCCGGGGCCCGGGCCACTGCCACGCTGACCTTCGCCGCCGGAACCGGGGCGGGCGCGCAGAGCCCGCCCGCCCCGGCGGTGCGCTCGATCACCTGGAGTGCCACGCCGCCGGCCGGCGTCACCCTCACCCCCGCCTCAGGAACGCTCGCTCTGGGGCCGGACGGGACCGCCGCGACCACGGTCACCGCCTCGGCCGCGTCCGGCATGGCCCAGGGCTTCTACGCCATCCCGATCACGCTGGCCTCCAGCCCCGCCGCGCCGCTGCCGGCGCTGGAGCTGGACATCGCCGTCGTCGGCACCGGAGACACCGCCACCACCTGCACGACGCTCGGCGCGACCAACACCGATCACGGCCTGCAGCAGGTCGAGTTCAGCGGCGACGGCGTCACCACGCCGGTCACCGAGGACGGGCTCAGCGGCCGGGAGACCGTCCAGGAGGTGCCGGACGACCTGAACATGTACTTTCTCATCGACCCGCGGATCGCCTCCGACGGCGATTTCACCGCGACCTTCACCATCACCTACTACGACACCGGGACCAGCACCTGGACCCTGCAGTACGACTCGGCCAACCCCAGCGGCGGGCCGGTGAACGGTGCCTATACGGCCGCCCTGACCGTGGCCAATCACAACACCGGCACGTGGCAGACCGCGACCGTCACCGTGCACGACGCGCGGTTCGCCGAACGGGAGAACGGCAGCACCGACTTCCGCATCGCATCCCCCGGCCCCGTGACGGTGCACAGCGTGCAGGTGCAGGTCAGCGGCCCCGGCGTCCTTCCGGTGAACCTCTGCGGGTGATGGGGCCGCCCGGTCCCGGCGCCGCTGTCATCATGATGAGCGCCCGCATAAAATCCGCGCCTCGTCCGGCACCGTGTTGTGGCTTCTCACCCACCGGAAGATGTCGCTGGTCCCGTACTGGCCGCCGCACACCGGGAGGGTGACCCCGGAGATCCAGCTCGCCTCCGGCGAGCACAGGAAGACGGCAGCCGCTGCCACGTCCGCCGGCGTACCGATCCGGCTGATCGGGTAGAAGGAGGCCCGGTCTGCCCGCTGCCCGGGCGTGGCAAGCCACGGGGCGGTCATCTCCGTCTCGATCACCCCGGGCGCGATCGAGTTGACCCTGATGCCGTGCGGGCCGAGCTCGTACGCGAGGGTCCCGGTGAAGCTGAGAACCGCCGATTTCGCAGCACCGTAGAGCGCCTCGGTGGGTGCCGGGGCCAGGCCGTCGACGGAGGCGATGTTCAGGACGCAGCCGCCGGTGCCCTGCCCGATCATGGCCTTCGCCGCGGCGATCGTCAGGAACAGGGGAGACCGCACGTTGAGGCGGAACACGAAGTCGAACCCCTCGGGAGTTGCCTCGAGGATCGGGCCCACGGCCCCGGGCGTGTCGCCCCATCCGCCCGCGTTGTTGACCAGGATGTCGATACCGCCGATCGCCGCGACCGTCTCGCCGACGAGCTGCCCGGTCTGCGCGTCATCCGTCAGGTCAGCCTGGATCACCGCACTGGCCGCGCCAAGTTCCCCGAGGTCCCTGGCAGTCTCCTGCAGCGGGCCGGGCGTCCGGCCCGCTACCGCCACCGCTGCCCCCCGTGCGCCCATCGCCAGCGCGATGGCGCGCCCGATCCCGCGCCCGCCACCCGTCACGAGCACCCGGCGGCCCGCGTATGACGGGGCCGGTGACGAGCCCGGCCTGCCTTCGCGCTGATCGCTGTCACAGGTATCCATAGGCGGTCCAGCCTCCATCGACGAGAACCGAGGACCCGGTCATGTAGCTGGCATCCTCGCTGGCCGCGGCCAGGACCGCCGCCGCCACCTCCGCTGCTGTCCCGAACCGCCCCATGGGCGTGCGCCGTTCGATCGCCGCATCGTCGTACCCCGCTGTGGCCTGGTCCTGCGTGTCGAGCGGGGTCTTGATATAGGCGGGATCGACCTGCAGGACGCGGATGCCAGCCTCCGCCCAGTCGACCGCGAGAACCTTCGTCAGGCCGAGCAGCCCGTGCTTGGCCGCACAGTAGGCTGCACGCATCGGCAGCGCCACGTGCGCGGCGACGGACCCGATGTTGACGATCACGCCGCCACCCCGGGCCTTCATCACCGGGTAGGCGGCCCGTGCGCAGAAGAACGGGCCGGACAGGTTTGTCGCGATGGCGCGTTCCCACTCGGCCGGGCCGAGTTCGCCGGATGGCGCGATCATCGAGATGCCGGCGTTGTTCACGAGGATGTCCGCGCCGCCGAACGCGCTGACCGCACCCCCGACCAGGATCTTCGCGCCGTCAAAACTGCGGAGGTCAGCGCCGACGGCAGCAGCGGTCCCGCCGGCGTTGCGGATCTCCTTGGCGGCCGCCTCCGCCCGCTCCTGCGTCCGGCCGTTGGTGACGACCTTTGCCCCTGCTGCGGCGAAGCGCTTCGCGATCTCCAGCCCGATGCCGCTGGTCGAACCGGTCACCACGGCGACCTTGCCGCCAAACTTCCCGCCGGACGCCGGTCTGGTGTCTGCCGTCACGTCTCCCACCTTTCATGTGACTCGCGTCATGCGGCCCGGGGACCGGCCGGGCCGGTACGGCCTGCCCGGTTCCCCGTTCCGTCACCGCGGCCACGCACCCGCCGGCCAGGCCGCCTCACCACCGTCCCTTGGTGAGCATCACGTCAAGCGCCTGGTAGAGATGCTCCCGGACCGCTGCCTCCGCCGCCTGCCCGTCGCGGGCGCGCAGCGCGGCGAGCAGCCGCCGGTGGCCGTCATACGCCTGGCGCAGTTCCTCCGCCGTGTACAGTGACGCGACGCGGTAGTTGAAGTAGAACTCGGCGTTCGCCTCGATCAGGTGCAGCAGGCGGGGGCTCCGGCAGCTCCGGAAGACAACCGAGTGGAACTGCAGGTTCTGGTCCGCGACGGCCGCGCTGCGCCGTGGGCCCGGGTCCCCCACCTCGGACCTGAGCACTTCCTCCATCGTGTCCAGCTCCCCGGGCGTCGCCCGCAGGGCCGCCAGGTGTGCCGCGTACCCTTCCAGCGCCGCCCGCGCCTCGTAGATCGCCACCAGCTCGTCCCGGGTGTGCTCGTGAACGGTCCAGCCCCGCCTGCCGCTGTCCACCAGGCCGTCGGCGGCCAGCCGCATGAGCGCGTCCCTGACCGGCGTGCGGCTGATTCCCAGGCGATGGCTGATCTCGGTCTCGACCAGCCGCTCGTTGGGCCGCAGGACGCCTGAGACGACCTCCCGGCGCAGCCGCCGGTATGCGGCGTGCGAAAAGGACTCGCCCTCCCGCACGTCGAGCGGCCCGTCCTGCGCAACCACGGGCTGCCCATCCCCGGTTAGCTGACCCACGGACACCCCACGCCTCCTTCTGCGCCCTGCCCAGGCCGTTGTCGCTGCTGTGCTTGTCCCGCTTTCACGGTGCCCGGGTTTCCGCGACAGTCCCCGCCGCCTCCCCTGCACCTGCCCGCTACCTGCCTGGGGTTCACCGGGCCCAGCCGAGCAGGCGCACCCGCTCCAGGGCCGCGATGCGCGCCTCGGCCAGCCGGTTCGCCGCCACGTACGCGGACACCCGCTGCTCATCGGCGAGAGCGAAAACCTCCTCGATGCGCTCGTAGATGCGCCGGACGTCTGCCATCGCACGCTCCCGCTGCAAGCCGCCCTTGCGCAGCCGGTCGGTGTCCAGGATGGTGCCGCCCGAGTTGGCGATGTAGTCGACGGCGTAGACGATGCCCCGCGCATCCAGCAGCGCGGCATCGCGGGCCTCGTCCGCGAAGATGTTGTTCGCCGATCCCGCGACCACCCGGGCGCGAAGGCGCGGCACCGTGCCGGGGTTGATCACGCCTCCCAGCGCGTACGGCCCGAAGACGTCCACGTCCTGGTCGTAGATCTCCTCCGGGGCGACCGACTTGACGCCGTAGGCGCTGACGGCCTCGGCCACCTTCTCCTCGTCGACGTCGCAGACGACCACCTCCGCACCCTGCCCGGCCAGCATCTGCAGGGCACTGGAGCCGACCGCGCCGAGGCCCTGCAGCGCGACCCGCCGTCCCCGCAGGTCCGGGCTCCCGAAGGCCCGCTTCAGGCACGCCCGCGTCGCCTGCACGGATCCCAGGGCCGTCGCGGAGGAGATGTCGCCGGCACCCCCGCAGTGCACAGGGAGCGTGACGACGTGGTCGGTCTCGCTGTAGATCACTTCCATGTCGGCGAGGGTGGTGCCGACATCCTCGCCGGTCTGGAACTCGCCGCCGAGCTGGTCGACCATCCGGCCGAACGCGCGCAGCAGCGCCTCGCTCTTGTCGCGTTTCGGGTCGCCGATGATGACCGCCTTGCCGCCGCCGAGGTCGAGGCCGGCTGCCGCGTACTTGTAGGTCATCCCGCGCGCCAGCCGCAGCGCGTCCATGATCGCATCCTGCTCGGAAGGGTACGTCCACATCCGGGTGCCCCCCGTCGCCGGCCCCAGCGCCGTGGAATGGATGGCGATCACCGCCCGCAGCCCGCTGTCGCTGTCGTTGCACAGCACGAGCTTTTTGAACCTGTACCGCTGCATGTAGTCCAGAACCGGGGCATCCATCCGGGCCTGCGCCTCCCTGCTCGCCGTTTACGCTTCCGTGGACTGGGCGGTGTCCGCCGGCCCCGTTGTCACCTCACCCGCAGAGAACGGGGCCGCCTCACGCGGGACCTTCCGTGGCTTCAGCCGTGACCGCACGCCCCAGGGCAGGAAGACGAAGGCGCCCACCGCCGCCACGACCGCGGTGCCCGCCGGCAGGCTGAGAAGACGAAGCTGGCCGACGTCCCCGATGGCGGACATGAGCGTGAGGAACATGCCGAGTGCGATGAACCACACGGCGTTGCCGGTGAACCCGGGACGCCGCCACACCGCGAGCGCGGCGGACACCACCGCGATGACGATCATGCTGTAGGGGACGGACGGCCACCCGCTCCAGTAGACGATCAGGCAGGCGACCGCGATCGCCAGCGCCGACCACAGCCGGTCCCACCAGCCGGGGCGCCCCTTCTCGTATCCGACGGCGAGCAGGATGACCGGCATCGGGACCAGGGCCATGTACCCTGCCGCGACAGCATCGTTGATAAGGCCGTAGATCTTCGGGACCGGCGCGGTGAGGAACGCGATGATCACCCCGATGACGGTGAACATGATGAGCGCCCTGCCCGGGATGCGGTGGCGTTCGTCGATCGCGCCGATGTACTGCCCGGCCAGCTCGGTGCGGCTCATGGCGACAACCGTGCGTGCGCCGGAGCCCTGGTAGATGTACCCGGTGATGAAGGGGCCCAGGATGGCGACGGCTGCCACGATCGGCACGAGCCAGGTATAGGTGCTGTGCCTGGTGATCACCAGGAACGGGTTGCCCGCTATGCTCGCGGCGGCCGCCCAGTCCCCCGGCTTGATGCCGATCCGTGCCCAGTTCAGCCCGAATACGAACCCGAGCCCGAACAGCACGTTCAGGATCAGCTGCCCGATCAGTGACCCGGTCACGGCCTTGGTGATGTCCCGCGGCCTGCTCATCTCCTCGGTGAAGTTGATGATCGCCCGGACGCCCCCGACGCCGAACGCGGCCAGCGGCAGCGCCCGGAAGATCCCGCTCCCGCCGAACGGGACGAAGCCGCCGTACCTGGTGAAGTTGGCGCTCAGCGCGAAGGTGACGAACGCGAGCGGGAGAAGAAGGTACAGGACCAGCTTGATAACGCCGCCCACGTTGGACACGTTCGCGAACAGGCGTATCCCGTAATAGTTGATAGGCAGCATGAGGATGACGACCCCGACCGCGGCCAGCGAGCCGGCGAAGGTGGGATTGCCGGCGTGGTTGACGAAGTGGGGGTAGAACGAGTTGATGCCTTCCACCAGGGCCAGGGCCTCGATGGGCGGGATGAACAGGAACCACACCAGGTCTGCGACGGAGGTCAGCAAGCTCAGGACCGAGCCATGGCTGTAGAAGGGCCAGCGGGCGGGACCGCCGGCCTCGGGATAGCGGAGCGCCAGCCGGATCATGACGATGGCGACGGGGACGTAGATCAGTATGGCCAGGAACCAGGCCAGGACGACCGCCGGGCCGGCGACCGCGGCCATCCCCGCCGTGCTGAACAGCACCCCGGTGCCTACGGCCCCGACGATGCCGATGAGTGCGAGTGATGGCGCGGAGACACGCTTGTCGAGAGAAGCCATTGCCGTCACCTTTTCCTTGGATTCTTAAGCTGGTACCTCCCGCCAGGTCCGCCGTCGCCCGCCAGGGCGCGACCTCGCCCGCCTCGCCGGCCTTGAGCAGCTCGACGGGACCCGCGCCCAGCTTCCGCTGGAGAGCGGCCGCGGCGGCCAGCCGCGCCATCACGTCCGCCCGGCTCGTCACGAACAGGTAGCCGAAGCGCCAGAAGGGGCACGGCGACGACAGTTCCTCCTGGCAGTTCTTCCAGAACGCCAGGCCCCGTTTCGACAGCTCGATCTCTGCGGCGGTGCTGAACTGCTGGCGGACGCCGGCGAAGGAGGCCCCCGTCATGCCGTCACCAAGCTGGCCGCGTTCCAGCAGCACGACGCCCTCGGCGCCCTCCCGGGCCAGGTAGTAGGCGAGAGCGGTGCCGGCGATCCCGCCGCCGATCACCGCGATCTGGGCCGGCTCGGCTGCGTCGCTCATGAGCGCCTCCCTTCCGCTGCGGTTCCCGGTGCCGGGGACGGGACCCGCAGGTCAGTACACGGGCCGTTCATGGCTGCCGCTGCGGGCGTCGTGCCAGGATGCCACCGGCGGGACGTCATCCATCGGGGACGGGACCGTGACATCGGCGTACACGGGCCTCAGGGACGCGGCGGCTTCCGCGGCGACGGCCTTCAGCTCGCCCAGCGAGGTGACGTGCACCCCCTCGATGCCGGCGGCCCGCGCGACCTGCGGCGCGTCGATGGGGCCGGGGTCGACCCCGAAGTACCGCTGCCCGAAATACAGATGCTGCAGCATCTTGATCCAGCCGAGGCTGAAGTTGGTGAGCTGCACGAAGATCACCGGCAGCCCGAGCCTGGCCACGGTCTCCAGCTCGCCGCAGGACATCGCGAAGCTCCCGTCGGCGGTGATGGCCAGGACCGGCCGGCGCGGCCTGGCGAATGCGGCACCGACCGCGGCCGGGATCGCATAGCCCATCGGCCCGTGGCCGCGCGGCACGATCACGGTGCGCCCGGCCCGTGTGATCTCCCAGAAGGCGGCCACGTTGGGCGTGGGCGTGCCTGGGTCGGCGATGACCAGCGTGCCCGGCCCGAGCGCCTCGCCCAGGGCCCGGACGACGCGGGATGCTGTGAGAGTGCCCGGCTCACCGTCCGGTCCGGGCGCGTGCTCTGCATCCCAGCGCCGCCTGGCTTCACGGATCGCGCCGGTCACCCGCTCACGGCGCGCGGCGTCAGCGGGCACCGCCCCGGCAAGCTGGCCGAGCACCGTGCCGGCGTCACCGGCGAGCCCCAGCGATCCGGGGAAGTTGCGGCCAGCCCGCCCGGGCTCGATGTCGATCTGGATGACCGCTGCCCGGCCGTCACGTGCCGGCCCCCGCCACATGTTGGTGTCGGTCGCGTTGGCCCGGGTGCCGACCAGCAGGACGGCATCGGCTGAGCGGAGATAGCTGTTGGCGTAGGGGCGGCCCCCGTTGTTGCCCGCCACGCCCAGCGCGCACGCTGAGGAGTCCGGGATCGCGCCCTTGCCGTGGATCGTGGTCGCGACGGCGATCCCGGCGCGCTCGGCGAGCAGCCGGAGATTCCGGTAGGCCCCGGAGACGTGCACTCCCGACCCGGCCAGCATGGCGGGCCGTTCAGCCCGGGCAATCTGCCGGGCCGCTTCCCCGACTGCGGCGGCCGGCGCTGCCGGGCGGCCGGCGGGCAGCGTGACGGCATCACCCCGCAGCCGCTGCCGGGGGGCCGCCGGGACCGTGGCGTCGAGGACGTCCTCGGGGAAGATCAGCGCGGCCGGGGCCGGACGGCCCGACGTGGCCTGGTGGAGCGCCTCCGCCACCGCCTCCGGGATCTGGCGCGCGTCGCCGACCGTGAGCCGCCACTTCGTGACCGCGCGCAGCAGCGTCTCCTGGTCGATCTCGGTCAGCGCCCCGGTGCCCCTGCTGCGGGTGTGGATGTCGGACGTGATCACCAGCAGCGGCACCGACGCGGCGTACGCCTCGCCCAGGCCGCCGACGACGTAGGTGACGCCACCACCGCTGGATACCTCCACCACCCCGGCGGTGTTGCTCACCCGCGCGTAGGCGTCCGCCGCGGCGGCGGCGTGCCGCTCGTCGCGCATGAGCACGTGCCGGATCTCGCTGGCACGCCGGCGGAGCGCGTCGTAGAAGGTTACGCCGGTGTCCCCGGGCACGCCGAACAGCGTCCGCACTCCCGCCGCGATCAGGCTGCCGGCCAGGACGTCGGCACCGCGCTGCGCCGCCGGGCCGGTGTCCGTCTCGCCTGGCATCGGCATCGCCGCCTCATCCGTTCTCGTTTCGCCGCTGGTCAGCGGCTCAGAACACCACCTGTTCGCGGCCGCTCACGTGCTGGCTGAAGCGGCCGGGGCACAGGGGTGTCATGTCGAGGCCGGGGGAGCCGTCCAGGAGCCAGTCGCTGACGGCCTGCCCGACCGCGGGCGCCTGCATGAAGCCGTGGCCGGAGAACCCGGCGGCCACCCACAGGCCGCCAGCCTCCGGCACCGGCCCGACGATGGCGTGGTCGTCGGGGGTCATCTCGCGCAGCCCCGCCCAGCCGCGGGTGACGCGGGCATCGGCCATGGCGGGGATACGGCCGGCCAGCGCCGCGATGAGCGGTTCCAGCCCGCTCCAGTCCACTGCCGTGTCCGTACCCACCGGGGTGTGCCGGTCGGTGCCGCCGATGACGCCGCCGCTCACCCCGGGGTGCACGTAGGCGCCGCTCGCCAGATCCACCGTGAGCGGCATCTCCGGCTTCAGCCAGTCCATGGGCGCGATGGCGAACGCCTGCCGGCGGTGCGGCTCGACCGGCAGGCAGGCTCCCGCCAGGCGGCCGACCTCGGCGGTCTGCGGCCCCGCGGCGATGACGACGATGTCCGCCGGCAGCCTCCGGCCGCCTGCGAGGACACCGCGGACATGGCCGTCCGCGTCCCGCTCGATCGCGGTCACCGGGGCATGCTGCAGGATCGTGACACCGCCCCGCCGGGCGGCTGCGGCGAATCCCGCGACGGCGTCCGCCGGGGAGGCGGAGCCGTCCGTGGCGCAGTAGCTGGCGCCCGCCACGTCGTCGGTCCGCAGCGAGGGCACGAGGTCCCGCGCGCGTTCGGCCGTGATGATCTCGGTGGGGATGCCGAGTTCGTTCTGCATCGCCGCCGCGTCGCGGAAGGCGGTGAGCTGGGCGGGATCGGTGATCAGGAACAGGTAGCCGTGCTGGCGGAAATCCAGCGGCGCCCCGGTCCGGTCGCTGAACGCGCGGAAGAAATCAACCGACCGGCGCGCGAGTTCCGCGTTGATCCGCGAGGTGAACTGCTGGCGGATGCCGCCGGTGGCGCGCGCCGTCGCGCCCTCGCCGGGCAGCCCCCGCTCGGCGACGGTGACGTCGCGGTATCCGCGTTCGGCGAGGTGGAAGGCGATGGACGTGCCGATCACGCCGCCGCCGATGATGACGATGGGGCCGCCCCGCGCGGCATCCCCGGTCACGACCGGGCTCCCTGTTCCAGCCAGTTGATGAGGGTGAGGGCATCCCACACGGGGCGCCCCGTGGCCGCGCGGATGGCGCGCGAGTATGGGGGCAGGTTGGTGCATTCGAGAACGAACGCCGCGATGGACGGCTTACGCTTGACCGCCCCGGCCGCGGCCGCGACGACTTCCGCTTCGGCCCGCCGGACGTCAAGATCCCCCTTGCCGCCGATGATCACGGGATAGAAATGCTCGGTGTGCTCCAGCCCGATCACCGTGACCCGGCTGAGCTCCGCCTCGGTGATCCCCGCGCCCGCGAAGTGCGCCGGGCCGAGGCTGGCGCCATTGATGGTGATCAGCCCCACCCGCGCGTCATCGGCGAGCATCCGCAGCACCAGCGGAACCTGAAGGAGGCTCGACGTAGCCACGGGGACGTCAAGCCTGGCAGCCAGTTCCCGCTGGTAGATGGCCAGGAACCCGCAGCAGGTGGTCAGCGCCCTCGCCCCGCGGCCGGCAAGCCGGCGGCCGGCATCCACGAAGTGCTCCAGCAGGCCGCTGGCCGACAGTTCCACCACCCGTTCGGGCGAGGCCCCGGGTGCCACCTCGTAGTGGACGGGGAAATCGAAGCTCCGCGCATTGCCCACGTCGCCGGGGGGCCGGGGCAGGTCGGTGTCCAGGAGGATCACGCCCACGTCCGCACCGCTGGCGGGACCTCCCCGGGCGATGCAGCCATCGGTCATGGGCTGCCTCCAGCGCAGGGCCGCCGGGACCCCTGCATATGCCGGGATCTCTGCATATGCCGGGATCTCTGCATATGCCGGGATCTCTGTATACAAGGCAGTATGCGCTTCGGCATCCAGGCCGCCAAGAGATCGGCATGTAACACGTTGATAACGGTGCCCTGGCGGGCGGGTCAGGGAATCTCGCCTGTTCACGGGGGCGGGATGCGCCGCGCTGCCGGCATGAGCGGCCCGGGAAACCCCGGTCCCGTGAGGGAAGCCGGTCGTCCCCGGGCTACGAGGGGCCGTGGGCCTCGTACGGCTTCACGGGATGGCCGGGCGCGGCGGAACGGTTGGCGTACCGTAGCTACGGGTTCGGCGCCGCCGTGGCGGAGGCCGGGCGTTTCCTGCCGAGCTGTGAGACCGGCGGCCACCAGGCCGGCCAGTGAGGAAGTATGCCCATGGCGAAACCCGAATACGAGTTCTTCCCCGTCGGCGAGGTCGGCTTCACCGCATGCCCTGGGGCCGTTCCTTCACTTACCGAACGGGTGCTGGCGACCGACCCGGAAACCGGGGTGTCCACCCGGATGCTGCGTTTCGGGCCGGGCACCGACACCACGCCCAACGGGGTGCAAGAACACGACTTCTGGGAGGAGGTGTACATCCTCGAGGGGGAACTCACCGACCTGCGGCTGAACGAGACCTTCACCGCGGGAAGCTACGCATGCCGGCCGCCGGGGATGGAGCATGGTCCCTGGGTGTCCGGGCCCGGCTGCCTCACCTTCGAAGTCCGGTACCGGGCATAAGGCGATCGGGTACCGGGCACAGGGCGGTCAGGCAGCCTGTGGCCGCGGCCCGGCCGCGTTCGCGTATGCTGCCAGGACGGCCCGGCGCAGCAGCACGCCGGCGAGGTGCAGGCGGTAGTCCGCCGTGCCGTGCAGGTCACCGCTGGGGTGCAGCATTGCCTGCTCTGCCGTCACCGCGGCATCGAGCACGTCCGGCGCGGGCGTGGCGTCCCGGAGCACGTCCTCGGCCGCCGTGCAGCGGTGCGGCACGCCGGCGACACCGCTGAGGGCGAGCCGCACGTCGCTGAGCGTGCCGCCGTCCACTGTCACCTGCGCCGCGACCCCGGCGATCGCGAAATCGCCGCGGCGCCGCGCCACTTCACAGAACGCGCTGCCGGTCCGCGGCGGGCACGGCGGGACGCTGATGCCGGTCAGGATCTCGTCGTCGGCCAGGTCGGTGGTCAGGTAGGAGTGGAAGAACGCGGCGGCCGGGATGTCACGCGTGCCGCGCACGCTGACCGCGTGGAACGTGACATCGAGCGCCCGCGCCACCGCGGGAAGCTCGGCCGCCGGGTCGGCGTGCACGAGGCTGCCCCCCACGGTGCCCCGGTTGCGGATCGGCGGGTGCGCGATCTGCGGTATCGCCGCGGCCATCAGGGGGCAGTCCCGGGCCACTGCCGAGGAACGCTCGGCGCAGGCGTGCCGCACCATGGCGCCGACATGCAGCCCGGAGGCGTCCCGGCCTATCCCGGCGAGGCCGCCTACGCGGTCCAGGGCGATCAGGTGCTGCGGCCGGGCCAGCCGGAAGTTGAGCAGGGGCAGCAGGCTCTGCCCGCCCGCCAGGATCTTCGACTCGTCCGGGTGCGCGGCGAGCAGTTCCGCGGCCTGGGCGAGCGCCGCCGGCTGGTGCAGGGTGAAGTCGACCGGTTTCACCGCGGGCCCTCCGTGGCCGGTGCCCTGAACAGGCGGGTGGCCGTCTCCCCGAGGATGAGTGCCTCGTCCCCGGCTGCGAGGCCCGCCTGTTCGATGACGCGGCGCGGTTCGGGGTCGCCGATGGGGAACGGGTAGTCCGAGCCGAGGAGCAGCCGGCCCGCGCCCGCCCGTGCCAGCAGGAGCCGCAGCGCCGGCGGGTCGAAGACGACCGTGTCGAAGTACAGGCGGGCGAACGATTCCAGCGGGTCGGCGAAGGCGCCGCCGGAGACGAGGTGGTTGCGCACCAGCCGGCCGAGCACGTAGGGGAGGGCCCCGCCGCCGTGCGCCACGACCAGCTTCATCCCCGGGAAGCGCGCGGGCACGCCGGCGTAGAGCAGCCGGGCGGCGGCGACCGTGCTGTCCTCGATCCGCCCCAGCCCGTTCAGCAGGCCAAACTTTGCATACCGGGGGCTGGCTCCCCCGAACCCGGGGTGGAGATAAACCACCGCCCCGAGCTCGTCTGCCGCCTCCCACAGCGGCACGAACGCCGGGTCGTCCAGCTCACGGTCGCCGGCACGGGTGGCGATCATGATGCCCGGCATCCCGTCGCCGTGCCGATCGCGCAGCGCCTCGGCTGCCCGGGACGGGTCCTGCAGCGGCACCGTGCCGAGGGCGGTAAGGCGCGGGTCTGCCGTCGCCTGCTCCGCCAGGTGCGCCGACAGCAGTTCCGCCCACGCCGCCCCCTCGGCCGGGGGAAGCTGGTAGCCGAAGATGTCCAGCCAGCCGGCGATCACCTGGCGGCTGATGCCGTGGCACCGCATCCACGATGCCCGCTGCTCGGGATCCATCAGGCCCGGTGCGACGGGCCTGGTCGGCGGCCCGCCCGCGAACGAGACGGTATAGGTGCCCTCGTGCGGGATGATGTCCACATGCGGGAACGTCTCCCCGCCGTGTGCCAGGCCGGCGAGCAGCGCCCTGGGCACGGCATGTGCGTGGATGTCGACGGCGCGGGCCCGCTGGGCCTGGCGCGGCCCGGGGCGCTGCCGCGGGTGCCCGGTCACGTGCTCGCTCCCTTCGTCACGTCCCGGCTCCCTCTGTCACCTGCCGGCTCCCTTGTCACGTGCGGCTGCCCCCTTGTCACGTGCGGCTGCCCCCTTGCCACGTGCGGCTGCCCCCTTGCCACGTGCGGCTGCCCCGCTGTCCTGATGGCCTGCCATACGTCGCCGGGCTTGATCGGCAGCGAGCGGACCTGGGGGGCGCCGATCGCGGCGAGCGCGTCGTTCACGGCGCTCGCCACGGCCGCGGGCGCGCCCATGTACCCGGCTTCACCCGCTCCCTTCTGCCCCAGGGTGGTGAACGGGGACGGCGTGCAGTGCTCGATGTCGGCGATGCCGGGTATCTCGTGCGCGCTGGGCAGCAGGTAGTCCATGAAACTCCGGGTCAGCGGCTGGCCGTCGGGGTCGAAGGCGAACTGCTCGTACAGCGCGGCCCCGATGCCGTGCGCGACGCCGCCGAGGACCATGCCGCGCACGATGGCGGGATTGATCACCGTCCCGCAGTCGTGGGCCACGCAGTACCGGCCGATATCGATGACGCCGGTGTCGCGGTCGATCGCCACCAGCACGACGTGCGATTCGAAGGAATAGCACGGGTACATCTGGACGGTGCCGTCCGGGCCGGCCAGCCGTCCCCCGCGCGGGACCTGGGCGACGTGGGTGACCTCCAGGCCGGGCTGCGCGCCCGGGGGCATGAGGTGGTACTTGCGGTGCGCGATCGCCACCAGCTCCTCCCAGCTCATCCTGCGCTCAGGCGCCGACCGCAGGAACGCGCAGCCGTCCGCGTAGCCGACATCTGCCATCGCGGCACCGAGGTTGTGGGCGGCGATCGAGCGGAGCTTGTCTTTGAGCTCACCGGCGGCGGCATGGATGGCCTGCCCGAGCACGATCGCCATGCGGCTGCCCACCGGGCTCTGCGACGGCATGCCCGACAGGGAATCGGCGCGTACCACGGTGATCGTCGCCGGGTCGGTGCCCAGCTCCTCGCCGAGCAGCGTGGCCACCATGGTGTCGTGTCCCTGCCCTGCCGAGGCGATCGAGATCACCGCCGTGATCGCCCCCGACCCGTCGACGCGCAGGCGGCACGCCTCGGGAAAGGTGCTCTTGTCGTTCACCGGGTTCATCACGTTCTCGAACAGCGCGTTGCCGCCGCCGGGCTCCAGGCAGGTGGCGAAGCCGATCCCGGCGAGCATGCCGGACTCCCGCAGCTCGTCGCGGCGGCGCTCCAGGCTGGGCAGGTCCGCCAGGTCAAGCGACTTGTCCAGCACCGCGGGGTAATCGCCGGAGTCGTATTCGGTGCCGCTGGGGATACGGTAGGGGAACTCATCCGGCCGGATGAAGTTGCGGCGCCGGATCTCCGTGCGGTCCATGCCGAGGCCGGCGGCGGCGGCGTCCACGGCTGCCTCGATCGCGTAGTTGGTCGGGGCCTGCCCGAACCCGCGCACGGCGACCTGCCCCGTCTTGTTGGTGGCGACCGCGGTCACGTGGTAGGCGACGCTGCGGATCCGGTAAGGCCCCACGATGGCGCCGATGGGCTTGGCGAGCTGCAGCGGCGAGCGGCCGGGGTAGGCGCCCTCGTCGTCGATGACATCCATCCGCATGCTGGTAAACACGCCGCCGGCCGTGCAGGCCAGCTCGACGTCGAAGATACGGTCCGGCCCGTGGAAGTCGCCGCCGTGCATGTTCTCCGCGCGGTCCTCGATGAACTTCACCGGCCGGCCCAGGAGCCGGGACAGGTGACCGGCCAGCACGGCGTGCTTGATGCCCCGCTTCACCCCGTAGCTGCCCCCCACGTCGGTGTCGAAATGCACGCGGACCTGGTTCCCGCGCAGGCGCAGCGCGGCCGCGAGCTGGTCGGGGAACTGCGGCATCTGGATGGATGCCCACACCTCCAGCATGCCGCGGCTGGCGTCCCAGCTCGCGACCACGCCGAAGGTTTCCAGGGGAACCGTGGAGCTGCGGTTCCACCGCACGCGCACGCGCGTGGTGAACGCCGCGGCGGCGAAGTCACCATCCACGTCACCCCACGTGAACCGGCGTTCGGTCAGCACGTTGCTGCCGTGCGAAGAGTGGACGAGCGGGGCGCCGGCGCGTGCGGCGGCCTCCGGGTCCAGGACGGCTGGCAGCGGATCGTAGTCGACGTCGACCAGATCGGCGGCATCCTCCGCCGCTGCACGGTCGGCCGCGGCCACCGCCGCCACCCACTCGCCCGCGTAGCGGACTTCACCAGCTGCCAGCGGCCGCCACCGCACGTTCGGCAGGTTCAGGTACTGGCGCAGCGGCTCGGTCTCCCTGGCCAGCTCCTCACCCGTCAGCACTGCGGCCACGCCAGGGGCACGCAGGGCGGCTGAGGTGCCGATGCCGGTGATCCGGGCATGCGCGTGGGGACTTGTCACCAGCGCGACGTGCAGCATGCCAGGCAGGGTGATGTCGCCGGCGTAACGGCCGTTGCCGGTGACGAACCTGCGGTCTTCCCGGACCGGGCCGGGGCGGGACACCCAGCGGTATGCGCGTTCCTCAGCCATCGGCCACCTGCACCTCCCCGCCCCGGCTGCTGCCCAGCGTGCCCCGGCTGCTGCCCGGCTCGTCCCGGCCCGGCGCGCCGGGGACGGGGGGCGGGCCGGCGCGCTGCCGCTTCCGCGCGGCCAGCTCGATGGCCTCGCGGATCTGCACGTAGCCGGTACAGCGGCAGATATTTCCGCCGATGGCCTCGTCGATCTCGGCGCGTGCCGGGCACGGGGATCGTTCGAGCAGCGCGTGCGCCGCGATGAGCATGCCGGGTGTGCAGTAGCCGCACTGCAGGGCGTGGGTCTCGCAGAAGGCTTCCTGCAGGGGGCTGAGCTGCCCGCCCGGGCCGGCCAGCCCTTCCACGGTGATGACCTCGTGGCCGTCGGCCTGAGCCGCCAGGACGATGCATGAGCGCACCGGCTCGCCGTCGAGCAGCACCGTGCAGCAGCCGCAGACGCCATGCTCGCACCCCAGGTGCGTGCCGGTCAGGCCGAGCTTCTCCCGCAGGAAGTCGGCCAGGCTCGTCCGCGCCGGTGCCCGGCAGGTGCGCGGCGTGCCGTTGACCGACACCGTGATCTCGTGGATGCTGCCCATCTCGACCTCAGCTCCCGCCCGGTGGGGTTCTACGGCCCGACCGTACCGCGCTCGCCCGCAGGCTGCCGAGGCCCCGGTGCTCCCCGCCGGGCAGTGCACTCCGCCAGTCTTGACATGAATTGCACGATGAGTCTGTAATGTTCAATAAGAAGACTATTTGTTCGTTAATTGAACACATTGGCCGGGCGAACAAGCCGTGCGGAGGCGGAATGCTCTCACGGGAAGACAACGAGCTGCTCACGCGCACCGGCCCGGGCACGCCGTGCGGTGGCCTGCTGCGCGCCTACTGGCAGCCGGCGGCGCTGGCCGAGGAGCTTTCCGGCGAGCGGCCCGCCACGGCGGTCCGCCTGCTCGGTGAGGATCTCGTCCTGTGGCGAAACGCCGACGGCTCGTACGGCCTGATCGGCCGGTACTGCTCGCACCGCGGCGCGGACCTGGCCTTCGGGCGGCTGGAGGACGGCGGGCTCCGCTGCCTCTACCACGGCTGGCTCTACGACGCGGCCGGCCGGTGTCTGGAGCAGCCGGCCGAGCCACCGGGCAGCCGCTTCCGCGAGAAGATCCGGCACCGGTCCTACCCGGTCCGCGAGCGGGGCGGCGTCGTCTTCGCCTACCTCGGCGGCGGCACACCTCCGCCGTTCCCGCAATACGACTGCTTCGTCGCCCCGGACCGCTACACGTTCGCCTTCAAGGGCCTGTGGGAATGCAACTGGCTGCAGGGCCTGGAGGGCGGGATCGACCCCAGCCACGTGTCGTACCTGCACCGGTTCCTGGCCGACGATCCCCGCGAGACGTACGGGCAGCAGTTCGGCGACCAGGTGACAGGAACCGGCCGCCGGCTCTCCAAGCTGCTCGGTGAGGAGGCCCGGCCGGACATCGACGTCGAGCCCACCGGGTACGGGCTGCGGGTCTTCGCGGTCCGTGACCTCCGCGACGAGACCTGCCACGTCCGTGTGACGAACCTGGTGTTCCCGAACGCGTTCGTGATCCCCTTCGGGAACTCGATGTCGATCGCGCAGTGGCACGTGCCGGCCGACGACCTCCACCACTACTGGTACATGATCATGTACGACTTCTGCCGGGAGACGGACAAGAAGACGCTGCGCGAGCAGCGTCTTGCTTCGTGCACGCTCCCGGA
>Ga0070737_10002386_pt1 | contig 22728 bp, 19 predicted proteins | sample Coa_R1_10_FD_66438 | JGI IMG/M metagenome (GOLD analysis project Ga0070737, IMG submission 66438) | Surface soil microbial communities from Centralia Pennsylvania, which are recovering from an underground coalmine fire - Coalmine... | ecosystem: Environmental > Terrestrial > Soil > Unclassified...
GCTATCCCCTCGCGCACCTGCGCCACGGCGTCGTGCATGACTGTGGGCAGCTCGCCGGCGCGGGCGATGAACGCGTAGGTGATCATGAAGACGTGCACCACCACGAAGGCGACGAAGATCGGCAGCAGCGCCATCACAGATTCCTTGATGCCGCGCAGGTTCATCCCGACCATCACCAGCACGATGCCGATACAGAACAGTAGCTTGTAGTGATACCAATGAACGGGCAGGAAGCTGAAAATCGCGTCGGCGCCGCTGGCAATCGAGATCGACACCGTCAGCACGTAGTCCACCACCAGCGCGCTGCCCGATATCACGCCCGGATAGCGCCCCAAAAGCTTGCTCGCCACCAGGTATCCGCCGCCGCCGGTGGGAAACAGGTCGATGGTCTGCGAGTAGGAGGCGGAGATGACGAACACCGTCAGCGCCATCATCAGCGCCAGAAACACCGCCAGGTACTGATGATGCCCCAGGGCGAGGAAGGCCTCCTCGGGTCCGTAGCACGACGAACTCAGCCCGTCGGAGCCCAATCCCACCCAGGCTAAAAAGGCGATCAGGGACAGGCGATGGAAGACGTTGGGGTCGCGGATATCGCGCGGCGGTCCAATCAGCAGATGAGTAAAAGTGCGCTTATTTCCCGCCTGGTCTTCAGCGGCATCCAAATCATGCACAGGATGCGGCTGCGAACTGCTATTGCCGAGTTTGCTCATTCGAAATGGTCTGGAAAATTTTGCTTGAGAGGCGAATCGCGCCGGAGGCGTCTGGCAGCGCTGCTACCATTTAACTTTAAACTCGCATCTTATTACCACGCGCCGCGAACCGACTCCAGAGCACCCGCGCCGCCGCGCTATGCCCTATTCTATCGAATAATGCGCCCGCGCCAGCCCCATCTGATAACGGGCCGCATCAATCAGGTTCTGCATCAGGGCCAACACGGTCATCGGCCCGGTGCCGCCGGGATTGATAGTCAGCCAGCCGGCGACTTCCTTGACCGCGTCAAAATCGACGTCGCCCACGAAACGGCCGGGCGCGATGCGCCGGAAACCGACGTCGATCACGCAGGCACCCGGCTTGACCATGTCGGCGGTGATGAAAAACGGGCGCCCGACGTCGGCACCCACGCATGAAACCAGCAGGTCGGATTGCCGGCAAATCTCTTCGATGTTGCGGGTATGGCGATGGCACCAGGTTACGGTCGCATTGCACATCCGCCCGCCCAGGATTATCGCCAGCGGCTTGCCCGCGATATCGCTGCGGCCGATAACGGCGGCGCGCGCGCCGTCCATCGGCACGCCATAGTAGCGCAGCAGGGTCAGCACTCCGCGCGGCGTGCAGGGGATGAAGTTGCCCCACTGCGCGCGGTAGAATCCGGCCACGCTGGCGCGCGAGACGCCGTCGACATCCTTGAGCGGCGCAATCGCGTCGAACAGGGCGAACGCGTCGACCCCTTCGGGCAGTGGGAGCTGAATCAGAATGCCGGCGATGGCGGGGTCGCGATTGAGTCCGTCGATCACCCCGAGCAGACGCTCGGTGGATGCTTCCTTCACCGGCACTTCGATCAGGCGGCTGGCAAAGCCCAGCTCCGCCGTATAGCGCTGCTTGTTGCGCACGTACTGGCGTGAGGCGGGATCATCGCCCACCAGCACCGCGGCCAAGCCGGGTCTCACCCCGCGGCCTAACAGCTCGCCGGCGTGGCGGCGCAATTCCGCCATCAGCTCGGCGCTCACCGCCCTTCCGTCCATTATTATCGCGGCCATATGCATCACGAGCATAGCACGCGCGCGCAGTCCACAGGCGATACCTGCCCGCCAAAATCGGCGTCTCAAAGGCGCCGCAGTTAACTTTTCGCACCAACCCGTTCTGCGCGCCTGGCGCGTCTGCTAAGTTGATGGCCACCGGTTGAGTTCGATGCGCACCGTGCTGTTCCCCCTCCATGTCAGGCTCAACGCCCGCATGACCGAGTTTGCCGGCTTTGAAATGCCGGTCAGCTACAGCGGTATCATCGCGGAGCATCTGGCGGTGCGCGCCGCCGCCGGCCTGTTCGACCTAAGCCACATGGGCGAATTCGAATTGCGCGGCCCGCACGCCTTGGACCTGTTGGAGCGCGCGCTGACCAACTCGGCCGCGCGGCTGGCCGAGGGGCAGGCGCAATACACCCTGATGTGCCAGGAAGATGGCGGGGTGATCGACGACCTGATTGTCTACAAGCTGGAGTCCGAGCGCTACATGTTGTGCGTCAACGCCGCCAACCTCGCGGCCGACCGCGAGCGCCTGGCCGAACTTAATCGGAGCGGCGCGGATTTCCGCGATGTCAGCGAGGAAACCGCGCTGGTCGCGGTCCAGGGCCCCAGGGCACCGGCGATTCTCCAGACCCTCACCAGCGTTCCGCTCGCATCGGTCAAGAGGTATCGCGTCGCAACCGGCCTCGTCGCAGGCGTGCGCTGTCTCATCGCACGCACCGGCTACACCGGCGAGGATGGTTTTGAGCTGTTCGCAGCCGCATCATCGGCAGCCGCCTTGTTTGAAGCGCTGCTGGAGGCGGGACGCGATCAAGGCCTGCTGCCGTGCGGACTGGGCGCCCGCGATACGCTGCGGATGGAAGCAGGATTGCCGCTTTACGGCCACGAACTGGACCGCGAAACGACTCCGCTGGAGGCCGGGCTGGGCGCCTTCGTCAAGTTCGGCCGCGACTTCGCCGGATGCAAGGCACTGGCATCGGAACAAGCCTCCGGCCTTAGAAAGCATCTGATCGGGCTCAGGACCAGCGACGGCCGCAGCATCGCGCGCCAGGGCTATCAACTGCTGCGCGACGGTGCCCGAATCGGCGTGGTGACCAGCGGCAGTTTTGCGCCCAGCTTCAACCGGCCGCTGGCGATGGCCTATGTAACCGATAAGGACATTTCCGCGGGCGCTGTGGTGGACGTTGTGATCCGGAACCGAACGGTCCCAGCCGAGGTGGTTTCACTGCCCTTTTATCGGCGTCCCAACCGATGAAACTGAGATAGGATTTTTTCTGCGAGATGAGATTTCTTCCACAGACCGAAGCCGAAATTGCGCAGATGCTCCAGACCGTGGGCGCCGCCTCGATGGAGGATCTGATCGCACACATACCGGCGGAGCTGCGTCAAAAGGCCGCCCTCAAGCTGGCGCCCGGACTGAGCGAGGCGCAGGTCACGGCGCAATTGCAGGCGTTGGCCGCGCTCAATCCGGGCGCCGGCCAATTCCGCAGCTTTTTGGGCGGCGGCTACTACCGTCATTACATCCCGGCCGCCGTTCGCGCGATCATTTCGCGGGCCGAATTCGCGACCTCCTACACGCCCTATCAGCCCGAGGCCAGTCAGGGCACGTTGCAGGCGATCTTCGAATTCCAAACCCTGATTACCCAGCTCACCGGCCTGGAGGTTGCCAACGCCAGCATGTACGACGGCGCGTCGGCCGCCGCCGAAGCGGTGCTGATGGCGCGCCGGGCGGCGCCGCGCAAGGATGTAGTTGCCCTGTCGCGTGCGCTGTGGCCCGACTACCGGCTTGCGATTCGCACCTACCTGAGCGCTCAGCCACAGATCAAGATTGTCGAGATTCCCTTCGATCCCCAAAGCGGCGCGATCGACCTGGAGCGGCTGCGCGCCGCGGCCAACGATCGCCTGCTGTGCACGGTAGCGGGCTATCCCAACATGTTCGGCGTGGTCGAGCCGCTGGAAGCGATTTCCGAAATCGCCCACCGCGCCGGCGCGTGGTCGATCAGCGCCACCGCCGAGCCGCTGGCGCTGGGCTTACTGAAAGCGCCCGGCGAAGTCGGCGCCGATATCGCGGTGGGCGAGGGCCAAAGCTTCGGGCTGCCGGTAGAATATGGCGGCCCGGGCGTGGGTTTCTTCGCGGCGCGCCTGACGCACCTGCGCCAGATGCCGGGCCGGTTGGTGGGCCAGACCCGCGACCGCCAGGGGCGGCGCGCCTTTTGCCTGACGATTGCCACGCGCGAGCAGCACATTCGCCGCGAGCGCGCCACGTCCAACATCTGCACCAACCATTCGCTATGCGCGCTGGCGGTGGCGGTTTATCTGTCGCTGCTGGGCGCGCAGGGACTGCGCGAACTGGCCGAGCGCAACGTCGAGATCGCGCACTACGCGGCCGAGCGCCTGGCAGCGGTTGGCGTCGGGCGGCGGTTCGCCGGGCCGTTCTTCAACGAATTCGTGGTGGAAGTCGGCGATGTGCCCAAGGCTCTGCGAGCGGCCGAAGGGCGCGGCCTGCTGGCGGGCGTTGCGCTGGGCCGCGACTACCGGGAGTTGCAGCGCGGCTTGCTGATCTGCGCAACCGAAACGAATCAGCCGGCGGACATCGATCTGTTGTGTGAAACGCTACGGGAGGTGGCTTGAGGATGGCGCGGGCAGACAGGACCAAACCGATCGAGATGGAAGTCCACGAACAGCACCAGGCGCAGGGCCAGGCGCGTATCGAGCAGTCGCTGGTGCCGCTCATTTTCGAAGAATCGGTGGCCGGGCGCCGCGGCGTCGACTTGCCGGCGCGCGGCTTTCCAAGCCGCCCGGCCGTCGAGCTGATTGGCGCCGACCTGTGCCGAAAGAATCTGCGCGGATTGCCCGAACTCAGCGAACCGCAGGTGATGCGCCATTTCCTGCGCCTGTCGCATCTGAATTTCGCGCAGGCGCTGCAATTTTATCCGCTCGGCTCGTGCACGATGAAGTACAATCCAGTGCTCAACGACGAATGCGCGGCGATGCCCGGGTTTGCCGACCTGCATCCGCATACGCCCGACCATCTCGCGCAGGGCGCGCTGGAGCTGATGGCGCGGCTGGAGCAGGCGTTGGCCGAAGTCAGCGGGATGGACGCCGTGTCGCTGCATCCGGCGGCCGGCGCCCAGGGCGAACTGGCCGGGCTGTTGATCATCCGCGCCTGGCATCACAAGCAAGGCCGGCCGCGCACCAAGGTCATCATCCCCGACACCGCGCACGGCACCAATCCCGCCAGCTCCACGCTGGCCGGCTTTGAGGCAGTGGTCGCGCGCTCGGGCAAGCGCGGATATCTTGAGGCGGCCGAGATTAGGCGCCTGATGAGCGACGACGTCGCCGCCCTGATGGTGACCAATCCGAGCACGCTGGGAATTTTCGAGCCGCAGATTTGCGAAATCGCCGACGTGCTGCATCAACACGGCGCGATGCTTTACGTGGACGGCGCCAACTTCAACGCCCTGCTGGGCGTCGCCAAATTCGGCGACATGGGCGCCGACGTGGTGCACTTCAACCTGCACAAGACGTTTTCCACCCCTCACGGTGGCGGCGGCCCGGGCGCCGGGCCGATCGGCGTCAAGCGCCATCTGGAGCCGTTTCTGCCCGTGCCGCGCGTGGTCAAGGACGGCGGCGGATGGCGTCTGGACTCCGATCGTCCCGATTCAATCGGCAAGCTGCGCTCGTTCCACGGCAACTTCGCGATGCTGGTGCGGGCCTACGCGTATATCCTGGCGCTGGGCGCCGACGGTCTTGCTCAGGTCAGCCGGCGCGCGATCCTGGGCGCCAATTACATCCGCGCGCGGCTGCGCGAGCATTTCCCCACCGCCACCGACGAACCGGTCCTGCACGAATGCGTGCTCACCCACGACCTGGAGGAAAAAGGCGTCAGCACGCTGGACATCGCCAAGCGTCTGCTCGATTTCGGCATCCATCCGCCGACCATCTATTTTCCGTTGGTGGTCCACGGTGCGATCATGGTCGAACCCACCGAAACGGAAACCAAACAGACGCTGGACGAGTTCGTCGCGGCCATGGAACACATCTACAACGAGGCGCAAACCAACCCCCAACTATTAAAGGACGCGCCGCACACGCTGGCGCTAAGCCGGGTGGACGAAGCGCAGGCCGCCCGCCATCCGGTGCTGCGCTGGCAGCCCAAAGACTGACCATTGCGCTCTCCGAATCTCGGCCAGTGGGGCGGGCATCCCGGGCGGCTCTGCCCCCCTCTTTATATTGCAGTGCTAACCCACACCCATGGCCAAAATGGCGAAGGCGGCGATCCGCCCCACTGGCAGAGGAGGAGAGCAGCGGCAACGGAAAGGTTCTATTGCTTGTTGGCCTGATCGCGCGCCATCTGAATCCCCACAACGAATCCACGGACGAGGCATGAGACGACCGCAAGGCGCGATACGCCCACCGTAACCCTGCTATCATAGGTCGTCACCTGACTTTCGCGCCGAATCAGCCCAGCGCTCTGGCGGTCAGTATCGCGGCTTGTCGTGTCAACCGTTGTCTGCTTTCCGGTTTGAGAGAGCTGAGCACCGCCGCCGGCACGACCAGCGCTCCGCTGACGCCATGGACGCGCAAACTGGCCATTAACATACGAGCTGCGGGATTTGACGGCTGCGCGAAGTCCGCGCAACCACCTGAGGCCTTGAAATCGGACGGCGGTTGCGTGAGTCTTCGCCCCAGAGCAGCGGCGAGGTGAGCAAGCGATGCGGCCGATCAAATTCGGATTGTATCTTCCCACCGGCGATTTCGCACGCGCCCGGCGAGTGGCCGAGCGGGCCGAGCGTCAGGGGTTTTATTCGCTTTCCATCAACGATCACTTGTACTCGCCGATGGGTGAGCGCGACCCGCAACTGGAATGCTTCACGACGCTCAGCGCGATTGCCGCAATCACCACGAAAATCCGCCTGGCGCCCGCGGTGGTGGCGATGTCGTTCCGCAACCCGGCTCTGCTGGCGAAAACCGCCTCGACCCTGGACTGCATCAGCAACGGCCGCTTCATCATGGGCCTGGGCTCGGGATGGCAGCGCACCGAGTACGACGCGCACGGCTATCCGTATCCGTCCACCAGCGAGCGCCTCCATCAGCTCGAAGACGGAATCAACGTGCTTAAGGCAATGTGGACGCAGGAGGAGCCGGCTTACCAGGGCCGCTACTTTTCGGTTAGAAATGCCTACAACCATCCGCGCCCGGTGCAAAAGCCCTATCCGCCGATCATGCTGGGCGGCTCCGGCCCGGGGCTGCTGCAAGTCGCCGCGCGCCATGCCGATATCGCGCTGCTCACCCCGCCCATCTATCACGACAAGGACTCGGTTCAGGATCCCGCCTCGGCGGTCCGCTTCACCAAGCAGGTGCTGAAGCGCCGCATTGGACAATTAAGGGAACTGGCCAAAGCCGCCGGGCGCGACCCGGATGGCATCGAGCTGGCGTCGCTGGTGTTCGTGCGGATGGCGCGCGACAAGAGCAGGGCCGACGAAATCGTGCGCCAAAGTGTGGCGCAGATGGGCTTTTCCGACGAGGAGGCGGCGCGCAACTCGCCCGCCTCGCTGATGGGAACGCCGGAGGAGGTCAGGCGCGAGCTCAAATCGCGCATCGACGATTTCGGTCTGACCTTCTTTACCGCGGCGCTGTTCGGCCAGGATACCTACGAGATGTTCGTCAACGAGATCATGCCGGCGTTTGCGGGCTGAGCCGTTTCGCGCACGCCCCGACCAGCGCCTGTGCGGCAGCCGGATTCGACGCCCAATGCGCATGCACGTAGGACGCAATCGTGTTGCCGATCTGGAAACCCTCGTCCAGTGGCTCGCCGCCGTATCTGCGCACGATTGTGAACGCCGGCTCGATTGCGCTCGACCGCAGCTCCAGCCGCGAATAGCGGAACTGATGGCCGCGAAAGCGCACGCCCGCCTCGCCCAGGATCGACGCGCGGCGCGTGCTGACTTCGACGTAGCCCAGCGCCTGCAATCGGTCGCACATCACGGTGCGCGCCGGCACGACACCGCACATCGCGTAGCCGCGGCCCTCCAGTGTGCGCAACTCCTCGCACAGGTACATCAGGCCGCCGCATTCCGCGTAAATTACGCCGCCGCCGGCTGCGAACGCGGCAATCTCGCGCCGCATCGCGGCGTTGGCCTGCAAATCGCCTGCGTGCGCTTCGGGATAGCCGCCGCCGATATATAGCCCGTCGACGCGCGGCAGATGCGCGTCGCGCAGGGGAGAAAATCGCACCAACTCGGCACCGGCCTGCTCCAGACGAGCGAGGTTGTCCACGTAGTAGAAATGGAAAGCGTCGTCAAAGGCGACCCCGATTGTACATCGGATCGGGCGCGGCGCATCGGGCTGCAGCCTCGAGGGCGCCGCCAGCGGTCTGGCCTGGCGGGCAAGCGCGATAATCGCGTCGAGGTCACACCAGTTGGTGACGACCTCTCCCCACGCGGACACCAGCGTCTGAGGAACGCTGCGCTCGTCGGCGGCGATCAGTCCCAGATGGCGCTCGGGGAAGCTCAGCGACGCCTCGTGCGGCATCCCGCCCAGCACCGGCGGCGCCTCGCAAGCCTCGCGCAGCAGTTCCAGATGACCTTGGCTGCCCACCCGATTGCAGATCAGCCCGGCCAAACGCAGTTGGGGATCGAGATCGCGAAAACCGCGGCCGATCGCGGCGATCGAACGTGCCATCCCCGACGCGTCAACTACCAGCAACACGGGCGCGTCAAGCCATTTCGCAATCTGCGCGGTCGAACCGTCTTCACCGCGGGCCGACGCGCCGTCAAACAGGCCCATCACACCTTCGATGACCGCGAGGTCGGCGCCGCTCGACGCGCGCGTAAACGTGCCGATCACCGCGTCGCGCCCCATCATCCAGCCGTCCAGATTCTGCGAGGCCGACCCAGCCGCGCGCGCATGATAGGTCGGGTCGAGATAGTCGGGGCCGCACTTGAAGACCGCGACCTTAAGGCCCCGGGCGCGCAGCGCCCCGATTAGGCCCACGGTGAAAGTGGTCTTCCCGGCACTGCTTTCCGTGCCCGCCACGACCAGCCGCGCAACGTTGATTTGCTGGGTCTCCGGCTCCATTTTCCGTGTTGCCGTGCCGGTCAGGGTGTTTTACGCCTTCGCCGCCAGGCTGCTTTGCGGGTTGAGACTGCCGATATGACCGCTTTCCGTGCCCGCCTTCGGATCGATTAGGCAATTGATGAGCGCCGGCCTGCGGGCGGCCAGCGCGCCGGCCAGCGCATTGGCGAGGGTGGCGGGGTCGGCGGCGTGATAGCCGGCGCCGCCGAAGGCTTCGATCAGTTTTTCGTATTGCGCCTGGCGCATCAGGACGGTCGGCGCCGGGTCGGCGCCGCCGCCGCGATTGATGTCGTCGCCGCGATAAATGCCGCCGTTGTTGAAGACCACGACCGCGATCGGCAGCTGATAGCGGCAGATGGTTTCGATTTCCATGCCGCTGAAGCCGAACGCGCTGTCGCCCTCGATCGCCACCACCGGCTGGCCGCTGATGACCGCGGCGCCGATCGCGAAGCCCATCCCGATACCCATCACGCCCCACGTCCCGCAATCCAGGCGCTTGCGCGGTGCGCGCATGTCGATGACGTTGCGGGCGATGTCCAGGGTGTTGGCGCCCTCGTTGACAACATAGACTTCGGGCTTGTCCGCCAGCACGCCTTTGATCGCGCCCAGCGCGCTGTAGAAGTCCATCGGGACCGGATTGGCGTTCAGCCGCTGTCGCATCCGCTCCAGGTTATGCTGCTTGCGCTGCGCCAGTTCCTCCAGCCATGCACTGCTGGGCCTGATCTGGCCAGGCTTAAGGCGGGCCAAAAGCGCCCCGATCGAGGATGCGATATCGCCCACCACCGGTGCGGCGATGGGCCGGTTGCTGTCGATCTCGGTGGGCATGATGTCGAGCTGAATGAACTGTGCGGCGGGTGAGAATTGCGGACTGCGGCCGTGCTCCAGCAGCCAGTTGAGCCGCGCCCCGATCAGCATCACCACGTCGGCTTGCGCCAGCGCGAACGATCGGGCGGCTGCGGCCGACTGCGGATGGTCGTCGGGCAGCAGCCCCTTGGCCATCGACATCGGCAGGAACGGGATTGCGGTCCGCTCGATGAGGGCGCGAATTTCAGCGTCGGCCTGTGCGTAAGCCGCGCCCTTGCCGAGAATGATCAGCGGATGTTGGGCGCGGGCCAGCACCTCCAGGGCGCGCTCGACCGCTTCGGGCGCGGGAATCTGGCGCGGCGCGGCGTCGAGCACGCGCACCAGCGATCGCGCGCCGGCCGCCGCGTCGAGGGTAGCGCTCAAGACCGCGGCGGGAAGGTCCAGATATACGCCGCCGGGCCGTCCGGAGAGCGCCGCGCGGATGGCGCGTGCCACCCCGATACCGATGTCCTGGGGCCGGTTGATCCGGTAGGCGGCTTTCGCATACGGCTTGGCCGCGTTCATCTGGTCAAGCTCCTCGTAGTCGCCCTGCTGCAGATCGACGATCGCGCGGTCGCTGGAGCCGCTGATCTGGATCATCGGAAAGCCGTTGGTGGTGGCGTTGGCCAGCGCCACCATGCCGTTGAGAAAACCGGGCGCGGAAACGGTCAGGCAAACACCGGGCTTGCGCGTCAGATAGCCGGCGATCGCCGCCGCATGCCCGGCCGATTGCTCGTGGCGAAAGCCGATATAGCGGAGGCCCTCGGCCTGCGCCATCCGCGCCAAATCCGTAATCGGGATGCCGGCCACGCCGAAGATGGTATCGAGGCCGTTGAGCCTGAGCGCCTCGATCACCAGATGAAAGCCGTCGATGCAAGCCGTATTCGCCTCGTTGGCCACGTGACACCCCTTTCGAGCAGCGCTCAGACGACCTTGTTGGCGCGCAGCTTTGCGATTTGCTCCGCGCTGTAGCCCATCCTGCCCAGCACCTCCTCGGTATGCTCGCCCAAAAGCGGTGCGCCGGTAATGACGGGCTTGAAGTCGGAAAATTTGATCGGGCTGCCGACGGTCAGATACTTGCCGCGCAGCTCCTCGTCCACTTCAACGATACTGCCGCTGGCCCGCAGGGCGGGGTCGTAGGCGATTTCCTTCATCGACAGCACGGGAGCGCAGGGCACGCCGAACTTGCGCAGGACCTCGACCGCTTCGAATTTGGTCTTGTCGGCCAGCCACTTTTCGACCTCGGCAAAAATGTCGAACAGGCGCGGCTGGCGCGCGCGCGGTGTGGCGTAGTCGGGATCCTGGGCCCATTGCGGCTTGCCGACCGCCTCGCAGGTGCGCGCCCAGTTCTGCTCTTGGATAGTAAAATAGATGTAGGCGTTGGGGTCTTCTTGCCAGCCCTTGCACTTCAGTATCCAGCCCGGCTGCCCGCCGCCCCCCGCATTGCCGCCGCGCGGCACGGTGTCGGTGAACGTGCCGTTGGGATACTGCGGGTATTCTTCGAGATAACCGACATGCTCCAGGCGCTCCTGGTCGCGCAGCTTGACCCGGCACAGGTTGAGCACCGCGTCCTGCATCGACACCGACACCTTTTGACCCCGCCCGGTCTTCTGGCGGGCGATAACCGCGGTCAGGATACCGATCGCCAGATGCATCCCGGTGTTGCTGTCGCCCAGCGCCGCCGCGCTGACCGTGGGCGGACCGTCCCAGAACCCGGTCGTGGAGGCGGCGCCGCCCGCGCATTGCGCCACGTTTTCATAAACCTTGAGGTCCGCGTACGGGTGGCCCTCGCTGAAGCCCTTGATCGAGCCGAAGATGAGCCGCGGGTTGAGTTCCTGAAGCCGCTCCCACGTAAAGCCCATCCGATCCATCGCGCCGGGCGCGAAATTCTCCACCAGCACATCCGCCTCGCGGATGAGCTGCTCCATGATCGCCTTGCCCTCGGGCGTCTTGGTGTCAAGCGTCAGTGACTTTTTGTTGCTGTTGAGCATGGTGAAGTACAGCGCGTCCAGGTTGGGGACGTCGCGCAGTTGGCGGCGCGTGATGTCGCCCACGCCGGGCCGCTCGACTTTCAGCACGTCGGCGCCGAACCAGGCCAGCAACTGCGTGCACGCCGGACCGGCCTGCACGCCGGTGAAGTCGATAATTTTGATTCCCTCCAGAGGCAGCGCCATGATGGAACCTCCTGCCGCATAAAGTTGCACGAATATATCCAACACAGCCAGAGGCCAATGCTCGTGCGCTCTTTTTCTGCCGGTGGGGCGGGCCTCCACCCGCCATCTGGTGGGGCGGGTCGGCATCGCAAGCTGAAGACGGCGTCAGGAACGCGCCGCGCTGTCTTCAGTGTCACCTGCACTCACGAAACGCATTGGCGGCATCGTCAAGCCGCTTGGCGGCCGAATCCCGCCTGCGTGTCGCGCTCGAAACATGGCTCAGCGCGGATTTGAGAAGATCGAGCGTCTTGCCTACGCGCAGATGATTGCAAATCGCCATTCTGCCAGTGCCTTGGCCGAGCTACCGATCTGAGCGAGTCAAAACGTCCTGAGCGAGTCAAAACGTCACGACAGGAGTTCAAATTACTCAGTGTCCGGCACCGGAAACTGAGCGCGAACATTTCGGATTGGTCGGGGCGGCCGGATTTGAACCGGCGACCACACGCACCCCAAGCGTGTGCGCTACCAGGCTGCGCCACGCCCCGACCCGGGGTTGGAATCCGTCAGCAACAGTATAGTGGCCGACGGAGGTAAATGCATCGCTCCGGCTAGGCCTTTTTCTTGGCCGCCACTCTTGGCCGCCATTGCCAGTACGAGCGCAGATCCACCGCGAAGGTCCAGGCGTTGCGCGGCTGGTTGATCAGATGGACCAGCTCGTTGCAGATCGATTCGGTAGCCACGAAGTGGTCGGGGTCGACGTCACCCCCCGCCGCTTCGGTGACCCGCTCCAATCCCACCGCGCCGTCGACGTCCAGGGCGGCAGCGTGCACGCCGCGATGCATAAACTCGTAGGCAACCGATTCCGCAATCGCGCGCTGCGCCAGCTTGGAGGCGTTATAGGCCGAGTACTGCAGCGGGCCGCTGCGGCTTTCCGAACCCAGTACGAAGATGATGGTGCCGCTGCCCCGCTCGGCCATCCGGCCCACTACCGCCTGGGTGCAGAAAAACGGCCCGTAGGTGTTGACCTTTAGCTGGAAGTCGAAATCTTCCTCGGCGATTTCCAAAAACGGCTTGCGCAGGTAGGCGCCGGCGTTGTTGATCAGCACCGAAATCGGCCCCAGCTCGCGCTCCACCGCCTCGACCGCGGCCAGCACCTGCTCGCGCTTGCTGACGTCGGTGGGCGTAACCAGCGCCTTGCCGCCCTGGCGCCGAATCAGCTCGGCGGTCTCCTCGAGCTGCGATTTCGTCCGCGCGATCAGTCCAACCGCGTAACCTTCGCGGGCCATCCGCTGCGCGATATCGCGCCCGATTCCACGTCCCGCGCCCGTGACCAGTGCAACCTTGGGTTCCGGCATAGGCCCCAATCCTAGCGATAGTCGGGAAGTGAGAAAATGGGCGCGCGGCGCTATTGCATGGTTGGTGCGGCCGATGCTTTAAACACGCAGGGCCCGGGCTATTTTGCCCCGGTAATCCGAGCAATGCTGATCACGGTCGATGTAGGAAACACCAACACGGTTATCGGAATTTATGAAGGCAAGGTGCTGAGCCATCATTGGCGCCTGTCCACCGATCAGGAGCGCACCACCGACGAGTACGGCGCGCTGCTCAACACGCTGTGGGCGGGAGCCGGGATGATGACGCCGCCGCGCCCCGAGGGGGTGGTGGTGGCGTGCGTGGTGCCGCCGCTCAACCAGGTCATCGATGAGCTGTCGCGCCGCTATTTCCATTGCGAAGCACTGATGGTGGGGCCGGGAATCAAGACCGGGATGCCGATCCTGTACGAAAATCCCAAGGAGGTCGGCGCCGACCGGATCGTCAACGCGGTGGCCGCTTACGAGCGCTACCAAAGCGCCTGCATCGTGGTCGATTTCGGCACCGCCACCACTTTCGATTACATCACTGCGCGCGGCGAGTACGCGGGCGGCGCGATCGCGCCCGGCATCGCCATCTCGATGAACGCGCTAGTCGAGCATGCCGCCAAACTCTATCGCGTCGAACTGGCCAAGCCGCGCGAGGCGGTGGGCCGCACCACGATCGGCGCGATCCAGTCCGGATTGGTGTACGGCTACACCGCGCTGGTAGACGGGCTGGTCACGCGCATCCAGCACGAGCGCGGCGAGCACGCGCGCGTGATCGGCACCGGCGGCCAGGCCGGGCTAATCGCGCAGCTTTCGGAAACCATCGAAGAGGTCGAGGAGTTCTTGACCTTGCAAGGGTTGCGGCTCATCTTCGAGCGCAACCACAAGGGCTGAGCGGCGGAGCGGTAATGGAAAAGCCAATCCGGATTGTAAAGGATACGATGATCGGGATCCGGCTGCCCGACTATTCGCGGCACAGCCCGATTGTCGCCTCGGTGCTGGGCAAGAACCCGGGACCGTTCACCGGTCCCGGCACCAACACCTACCTGATCGGACGCGGAAGGCGCCCGCTGATTCTGGACACCGGCGCCGGGGTGCCGGTGTATCCCGACCTGTTGGCGCGCGGGCTTGAGGAGCTGTGCGCCAGCCGGGAGCTTGACAAGATCGTGGTCACGCACGCGCACGGCGACCATCTGGGCGGCGTCCGCCAAATTCGGCCGCGCTTCGGCGACCTGGCGGTGCTCAAGATGCCATGGCCCGGACACGACGCCATCGCTGGGGCGCCGATCACCCCGCTTGCCGACGGCGACGAGGTGACGGCGGAGGGCGCTACTTTGCGTGCGGTTTTCACTCCAGGTCACGCGCCTGACCATTTGTGCTACTACCTCGAACAGGAACGGGCTATATTTACAGGTGATGTGATTTTAGGGGCGGGAACGACCGTGATCCCCGACGACACCGGCGACCTGGGGCAATACATGAACTCGCTCAAGCGTCTGCTCCAACTCGATCCTGACCTGATCTACCCGGCGCACGGCCCGGTGATTCGCAACGCCCGCGAGAAGATCCGCGAGTACATCGCACATCGCGAACTGCGCGAACAGCAGGTGCTCGACGCACTGCGCGCGGGTCCGCTGCAGGTGATGGCGATCGTCAAGCGGATTTATATCGACGTGCCCGAGTTCTTGCATAACGCCGCCGCCAGTTCGGTGCGTTCCCACCTGCGCAAGCTCTACAAGGAAGGCGTGGTGGCCGAGGAGGAGGACAACCGCTGGAGGCTTAACTGAACGGCAGCACACGGCGATGCGGACCGCAGCATTGATGTTGGCGGCCCTACTGAGCACGGCCGCGTTGGGTTCGCGCGGGTACTGCGTGGAGCCGCCGGAGGATGGCGCGCGCTGGGCGCATGGTTGGGGCACGGCGCCGGCCGCAGCCGCGATGCTGCTTGCCGCCGAGAATAGCACCGCCGATTCGATGGCTGCCGAGCGGCTGGGCAACGGTCTGCCGGCCAGCGGCTCCACGGCCGAGATTCCCCCGGCCGACAATCAAGCCGATCAGCTCGAAACCCCTGGCGCGTCGGACCAGGGCGCGGCGGAGCCGGGCGCTGGCGCCGATCAGGATCAGCAGCCCACCGACGACGCCACACAAAGCGAACTGCCGCCCCACGTCTACAGTTTGCAGGATTTCGTCAATCAGGGCGCGGATGACTCGCCGCTGGGAATTGAATTGCGCGAGGACTGCACCAAGCTCGACACGCATGAGCGGGTCTGCGGGCTGGCGGTGCTCGACGTGCGCAACGGCAGTCCCGCGGCCAAGGCCGGCATCCGGCGCTACACGGCGTTGACGCACGACCTGCTCGACGGCGCGTCGGTGGCGGCGGCGCTGGTCTTTCCGCCGGCGATCGTCGCGGTGGCCGTGATCGACCAAAGCGGTATCGGCGAGTCATTCGATCTGGTGATCGGCGTGGACGGACGGCGCGTCAGGCATGTCCTGGACTTCCAGGACCTGACCTCGAATATCCGGCCCGGCGATACCGTCTATCTGACAATCGTACGCAACGGCAAGCGGATCCAGCTTCCCGTACAGATTCCGCCCCCCGGCGCCGCCTTTCGCAACTGATCCCTCTTTACTTCGCGCTGCGCACGTACTAAAAACAATCGCTCTCCCGTTGAGGACCGCAGTTCCGGCGAGGGGAGAAAGACAAGGGCTTGAGAGGTCCCGCGAGGGACCGCCGAAAAAATTGAGGCTGCCTGGATCCGAGTCGGACCGGGACTCCGAGCGATGGTTTGGTACGCGTGCGTTCGCGGGTTGTCGGTTGCGGCTGGCAACCTTTGTTTTTTTCGGGGGCGTTAAAAACCTTTCGGGGAAAGCGACATGACTGGCGAAAAGATTCGTGTTCCAGACCTGGCTCGGATGAAGGCGCGCAAGCGCAAGATCGCGATGCTGACCGCCTACGATTATCCCTTCGCGCGGATCTTCGACCAGGCCGGCATCGACGTGCTGCTGGTGGGCGACACTCTGGGGATGGTGGTGCAGGGCCGCGATACCACCCTGCCCGTCACCGTCGACGAGATGATCTACCATCTGCGGATGGTGACGCGCGCCTGCACGCGCGCGCTGGTGGTGGGCGACATGCCCTTTTTGTCCTACCAGGTCAGCACCGAAGACGCCTTGCGCAACGCCGGCCGCCTGGTCAAGGAAGGCGGCGCGGAGGCGGTCAAGCTGGAGGGCGGAGTCACGGTCGCCGAGACCGTCCGCCGCCTGGTCGAGGTGGATATCCCGGTCATGGGGCACATCGGACTGACGCCGCAGTCGATCCATCGGATGGGCGGTTTCCGCGTGCAAGGGCGGCGCGAGGGACGGGCGGCGGGATGCCGCGAGCGCCTGCTCGAGGATGCCGCCGCGCTGGAGGCGGCCGGGGTCTTCGCGATGGTACTGGAGGGGATGCCGGCGGAGTTGGCGGCCGAGATCACCGAGCGCACCAGCGTGCCCACCATCGGTATCGGCGCCGGTCCCGAATGCGACGGCCAGGTGCTGGTGATGCACGATATGCTCGGCCTGACCCAAAGCCGCAAGCCGCGCTTCGTCAAAGTCTATGGCGCGCTGTTCGAGGCAGCCGCTTCGGCCGCCTCGGCCTACGCGCGCGAGGTGCGTGAGGGCGCCTTCCCGGCGCCCGAACATTGCTACCCGGCCAAGGAGCTGAGCTCGTGAAGATTATCGAGTCTCCGGCGGAAATGCAGCGTTTCGCCGAGACTGCGCGCCTGCGCGGGGAGAAAATCGCGCTGGTGCCGACGATGGGCTACCTGCATGAGGGCCATCTGAGCCTGATGCGTGAGGGGCGCCGGCGCGCCTCGGTGCTGGCCGCTTCGGTGTTCGTCAATCCCACCCAGTTCGGGCCGCGCGAGGACTTGGCCAGCTACCCGCGCGACCTGCAGCGCGATTGCCGCCTGATGGAGACCGTGCCGGTGGACGTGGTGTTCGCGCCGCGTCCCGAATCGATGTACCTGGCGGGCGCCCAGACCTGGGTCGAGGTTACCGAACTGACCCGCGGGCTGTGCGGCGCGGCGCGTCCGGGGCATTTCCGCGGCGTGACCACGGTAGTGGCCAAGCTGTTCAACATCGTCAAACCCCATCTCGCACTATTTGGCGCAAAGGACTACCAGCAGTTGTGCGCGATTCGCCAGATGGTGCGCGATCTTAACTTCGACGTCGAAATCGTGCCGATGCCGACCGTGCGCGAAGACGACGGGCTGGCGATGAGTTCACGCAACACTTACCTGTCCCCTGCCGAACGGACGGCGGCGCTCAGCCTGTCGCGCGGACTGGAGGCGGCACGCCGGGCCTTTGTGCGCGGCGAACGCAGCTCCACCGTGCTGGCTGCGGCGGCGCGCCGCGAGCTGGAGCGGGAGCAAGGCGTTGGGGTGGAGTACGTCGAGGTGCGCGACGCCATCAGCTTGCAGGAGATTGCCGCGGTCAGCGCACCGGCCGTGGTCGCGGTCGCGGCACGCGTCGGAGGCACGCGGCTGATCGACAATATCGTGTTGGAACCGGTGCCCAAGTAGAGAAACATCCCCCTTGCTTCTCCCCGCTCGGGGAGGAGGACAAAAGAGGTCGGAAAGGAAAGCCCTAGTTCGGAGTGCAAAGCCAATGAGGATGATGCTGACGGCCAAACTGCATCGGGTGCGGCTGACCCGGGTGGATCGTGATTACGAAGGCAGCATCGCCATCGACCGCCTGCTGCTGGAGGAGGCCGGCATCCTCGAATACGAAATGGTGCATGTCTGGAACGTGACCAACGGCGAGCGGCTTCAGACCTATGCGATTGCGGCGCCGGCGGGGTCAGGTGAGGTTTGCCTCAACGGCGCGGCCGCGCACAAGGGCAATCCCGACGACATCGTGATCATCGCGGCATTTGCGCCGATGGAGGAGGAGCAGGCGCGCAGCCATCGGCCGCGCGTGGTGTACGTCGACCATCACAATCGGTCGCGGAGCAAGAGCGGCAACGGTCAGGCGGCAGGGGTGGGAGCATCGGGGCCGCGGCCGTTTTGAGCGCCAAGAATTCGTCGCCGACAGATTTTTGGCGCCATTAAAATGCCGCCTTTGCCGAGTCTGTTCGGTTTTCCTTCTCTTTTCGCACGCAAAACCCGGCACAGAAAATGATACTACCGTCCTTCGCTTGCTGACATGCGCCCAACGAAGAGGGGGTAGGCGATGATTATCGAAGACAAGGTGATGACCCTGCGCGAGGTGTCCGAATATCTCAAGGTTCATCCATCCACCATTTACCGCCAGTTAAAGCGCGGGCTGATCCCGGCCTTCAAGGTGGGCAGCGATTGGCGCTTTAACATCGAATCGATCGATCGCTGGCGGCTGGGTCAGGACCGGCCGACGGTGGAAGCCAAACCGGCCTGGGCCGGTCCTGCGCGCTAGGCGGGATGCGCCGGGTCAGGCGCCGCTGCCGGTCGCGGCAGCCGGTGCCGGCCCGACGTATTCCATCGCCAGCCATCCCCGCAGCGGATCGACACCGGCGATGCGCACCAGGATTTTCGAGTCATTGCCCACTTTGGGCGCACCGCGCAAGGTGCCGCGCACGGCGTAATCGGTCAGCTCGGCACTGGCGCCCTCGCGCAGCGCGGTTGCCGCCAGCACCTGATCGGGAGCCATCCGCTCCAGGTAGCGCAGCGACCAGTAGCGCTTGGAGCGGCGCTCCAGCTCGCGCAATTCGGTGTCGGCCGCTTCGGCGTTGGCCAGCACGGTTAGCAACTCGTCGGTCTGATAAAGCTTACCGGCTTTGACTAAAAAGCCCATCAACTGGCGTTGCAGCACCAAGTCGGCGTAGCGGCGGATGGGCGAGCTGAGCTGGGCGTAAAACTCCAGTCCGATCCCGGCGTGCAGGCCGGGGAACAGCGACAGACGCGGCGCCTGCACGGCGAGCTCGCCGCCGCTGCCGGGTTGCACGCGGTAAATGATCGGCACCGAGTTGGCGGCGCAAAACCGCGCCGCCAGCGCGTTGCTCAGAATCATGTACTCAGCCACCATCAGGCGGCTGGGTGAATCGCCCTCAATCACGCTGATTTCGATGGAGCCGTCGCGCACCCGTACCTTGGATTCGCGCCGGCGCACCAGCACCGCACCTGCCCGCCGGCGCCATTCGCGCAGCTTCAGCGCCATCGCGTAAAGCGCCTTGACCGTGTGCGCGCCCTCCCATTCGCCTTCGCCGCCGCCCGCGATCAGCGCGTCGGCATCCGTATAGGTAAGGCGGGCATCGACCTTGACCGTCGCCGGATAAATCCTGAACTCCGCCACGCTGCCGTCGGCGCGCAGGCGCACGTCGGTGGTCAGCACCAGGCGATCCAAACCGGCGATCAGACTGGCGCCCTCGCACGACACGCGCTCGGGCAGCATCCGCAGCGTCGCCTCGGGCAGATAGACAGTGGCGCCGCGCGCCGCCGCCTCGCGGTCCATCGCGCCCTCTCGCGCCACCCAATCGGCCACCAGCGCGATATGAATCAGCACGCGCAAACCCCCGTCGGGCAGCGGCGCGCAGGCCAGCGCGTCGTCGATTTCGACTGTCTCCTCGTCATCGATACTGACCGACAACAGCGCGTCGGCGCGCGGATGGGGGGCCGGATTGACGCTGGCCGCCTCTTGCAGCGCCGCGGCGCTGAACTGGGTGCGAAGTCCGCCGATCAGCACGTAGCGCGGCGCGCCCATCGGTATGCCCAAGCGCTCCAGCACTTCGTAGGCGGCTTCGGCGGGCGGCAAATCGGGCGCGGCCGCGCTCAGCAGCGCGGTCAAATCGTTGCTGCGCGTGGAAGGATTATCGAGATACTTGCGCAACTGCTCGACCAGCCCAGCCGTTTGCTCGTCGGCGGGCACTGGCTGACGGCCATCGAGCAGCACATCGTGGATCAGGGCCTGGATGCGCCGGTTCTCCTCGCTGCGCAGACGGGTGCGTTCCTGCTGCACGCGGATGCGTTCGACGCGGTCGGCGGGATTGGGGACGAACTCCAGGTGGCGGCGGGTGAAGTACAGCCGGTCATTGAGCAGGGCATCGAGCATCACGGTGGTGCCGATCGCCGAACGCTGGCCGAAGAACAATTCCGCCAGTTCCTCGGCACTGTAGCTCTCGCCCTGCTCCCTGACCACTTCCCACAACAGCCGCAAGTCCAGTTCCGACGCCAGCCGCATCCGCTCCGCCTCCAGCTCAGCCAGCGCGCTGTGCAGATTGGCGGCATCGACGGCGCGTCCCGGATGGCGTACCAGGATCAACTCGTGTGAAACCAGTTTCTCGCGCCCGTCGGCGCCAAGCACGGCGACACGCTCGCCCTGCTCGCGCACGACCAGGCCGGGTCGAAGCCGGCCCTGGTCGAGAAATTCGACCAGCCGGCCGGAGGTTTTGCTGATGGCTTGAGGCACCAATTTTCGTCAGTCGAATCTTATATTATAGCTGAGTCCGCCGCCACGAGCATCAGCATGGTACACCCGGGGGAGAACACACCACGCACTTCAAACCACGACACCATCGAGCCTTTCAGGCTCAACCTTATGGCTGACCGCTCATGTCCGGCGGCGCGGAGATGAGTCCGCTTGCCTAAGGAGTGTTGAAAATCATGATTTCGGCGCGCTGTGCGCCGCGCTGCGGTACGGCCACGTAAAGCCGATGGACCCCGGGCACCAGCAGCGCGGTGCGCGCTCCGGGAGCAGTGGTTACGGAGGCGAGCCTATCGTAGGTCATCGAGTCCGCCTGCCGGAACACACTGACGCATCCTTGGCCGCCTGTAAGATAGATTAGTCTACTCACTGTATCATAGAACAGATCGTCGGTGTCGCCGCATGCGCTGAGCATCGCGACCTCCCTGCCCGCCTGGGCTTCCAGCACCACCATCCGGGCGGGATTGCGGGTGCCGATGAACAGCCGCTTGCCGGCCTCGTCCAGCGCCATCGGAAAGTTGGCGGCCGCCTCCTTCAGCTTCCATCTGTAGAGCAGCTTACGGCTGGCGCGATCGATCACCTCGATTTCGCCGGCGCTGGGAACATTAACGAATATCCGCGTCCCGCGCATCTCGAGTTGAAACGACTCCGGATGTCCGTCGAGCGGGATTTTCGCGGTCTGCACGGCCCGCTCCGGATCGATCACTGCCAACGCGCCTTCACCGTAGCCAGCGTAGACCAGGTTGGCGTCGGCGTCGTAGCGGACGTTGTCGGCATCATCGAGCCCGCGCACCGCGCCCAGCGGCTTGAGATCCCTGGTGTAAAAAGTCAGCGTGCCCGCGCCGCCCGCGGCGACGGCCACCTTGCCCGACTTCGGCAGGTAGCAGACCCCCTGCGGCACACTGACTTTGGCCGCCGCGATCGCTCTGGCCGATTGGGTATCGAGGCTCAGCAAACGGTTGGCGCCCAGCGCCGCGACGAACAGCAGGCGACCGTCCGCAGTCGCCGCCATGTGGTCGATTCGTCCTTGGATGCCGGCCAACGGGATCGCGCCGGCCGCCTGCAACACGCTCGCACGCGCACGGGCGGTCAGAACGCCCAGCGCCGCAACCAACAGTATCGGGACGGCTCGTAACCGGAATTTCATAACCACCAATTCTAGCTTACGGAGCCGGAACTGTCCGGGCAGAGGACGTGTGGCTGAAGTCCTTGATCAGTTTGCGCGCACGCTCGATTGCGCCGCTGACCAGCCCGCGCTCGGGTTCCGTCAATGGCAGGGAACGGCGCACGAACTGCCGGAGAATCTGCAAATGCTCCGCCAGCGCGGCGCGGGCCGCGGCCGCATGGGGGGATTTGTTTGCCTGCAGCTTGCGCGGCCCCTCATGGCCGCCCTCGGAGAAGTACCAGTCCTTGAACTGGCCACGGAATCCGGCCCGAAACATCAATTCGCCCAGGTACGATGCGGGCGGCGGCACGCGCGCCACCAGTTCGGCCAGGGTCTGGTCCTGACCGCCGCTGTCATAGTCGATCATCAGGTGGCCGCCGGGTGGGATCAGGCGGCCGAACAGGCCGATGATGCCGGCTTCAAGTCCCAATTCGCGCGCGTCCACCGCACGGCCCTGTGCAAACTCGACGCGGGGAAAAATGCGGCATTCGACCCATTGCTTGACCCCGCGTCCGCCGCCGCTGAAAATCGCCTTCACGAAATGGCTGGCGGAGGTTTCGCCCTGCGAATCGGCGAGAGCGATGTCGACGTACAGCCATCCCGGGCGCGGGCGCACGGGGCGCATCCCGGTTACATTGAGGTGGAAGCGGCCCAAGCGGCGGCCGTCGATCTTGCGGGCCATCGCCGCCGCCGCGCCTGTCAGCTCTGTCATAAACGATGGGATTGCCAAGTGAAATGGTTTACTATAACGCTCAGGTTTCCGGATGGTCCGGATTTAGCCTATGCATGGACCCCAAGTCCAGTCTGCCTGGTTCCCAACCGCCCACTGCTCAGCGTGCGAGAAGGTTGTGCTCACTTATATCGCGATCGACGATGGCGGCCTGGAGATGCGCCGATGCGTCGACTGCGACGCGGCCATCGGTGGAGACCTGGAGTGGGTCGGCGCCGACGCGCTCGAG
>Ga0070737_10002389_pt1 | contig 22700 bp, 19 predicted proteins | sample Coa_R1_10_FD_66438 | JGI IMG/M metagenome (GOLD analysis project Ga0070737, IMG submission 66438) | Surface soil microbial communities from Centralia Pennsylvania, which are recovering from an underground coalmine fire - Coalmine... | ecosystem: Environmental > Terrestrial > Soil > Unclassified...
CGATCTCGACAACCTCATCGCGCAAGGCCTCACAGGCCCGCTTGACGCGGCCGATACGCTCGGATTCGCGGACGGGACGCTCGAACGCGCCGACCAGATTGATCGGCTGACTGTTGCGGGCCAGCACGACAACGGCCTCGGGCAGCGTGCGATTGGCGAATGTGTTCTGCTTTCCCGTCGGCATTGATCGCACAAATGACCGCACGAAGACTTCGACCGCCCGCTGGGTAGCCACAGTGTCCCCGAGGTTGTCGGCGAGTCGGTTGACGTCGACGGTGGCATACCGGTAAAGCGTCGACGAGTTGAACTCGACGGTGCCGATCATGCCGGCTCCGGTTTCCTCGCCTATGTCCTCGACGTAGTCGTCGACGGCGGTGAAATAATCGAACTCGGTCTCGACGGGGTGGACACTGATCGCATGGGCGACCTGGGCAGCGGCGTCCACGTTCATGTCGGCCTGGTCGGCGACCATGCGGCCGAACAACGCAATGTCAACCGAGTGTTCTCGGTCGGCCAGATTCTTGACGTTCGCATCCCTGAGCGCTGTGGACACGTCGTCTGCATCGGCCCCAGCCACCGCGGCCCTTGCCAGAGCCTCGATCTGGCGTCTGCTGAGGAAGACGAGGTAACCGGCCTCGCCTGGTGCTTCCTTCCGCGGTGATTTGGTGACGATACCGATTTCCTTGAACACTGCCTCGGCCAGCTCATCCGCGCGTTCTTCTAACGTGGGCGCTAGTGCAGTGATTTCGGCTGCAAGCAGCTCGATCACCCGCCTGGTTCGAACGCCGAGATCGGCACGGTCCAGAGTCGCTTCGAAATCGGTTCTCGTCGCGCGTTTCCAGCACTGACTGGAAACCCGCGCGCGCCGAGCTCCGCCATAGGTCGCTGTCTTAGGGCTGCCTGTGTCGTCTCTGTTGAGGTTGCTCGGCGGGACGGTCTGCAGGATGTGAATGTCAACAATAGTGCGGTTCATAGTGTTTCACTCCTCTTGTTATCGGGTTGGGATTCGGTAGCGGCGGCATTGGCCTTGGAGTCGCTGCGGTAGAAGTCGCGACCCCAGGCAATTCGAACGTCCTTTGAACGTCGGGGATTAAGCAGCCACAGGGCGTCATCGGCAAATCGGGCGTAGTCGAATCCTTGACCGACGGAGCGCAACTGCGTGACCAGACCCCGAACGTGGACCAGGATCTCATCAATCGATTGCGCGGTTGCAACCGCCATGAACCTCCTCGTCACCGCATCCGCACTTCGCCCCTCCATGCGGGCAAGTCGCCCCACTGCCCGGCCGAACGAAACCCCGCGCACGTGCGCCGGCCCGGACATGGACTGCAGGTGCAATGCGAATAAGGTCAGTGCGGCGTGGGCGGCTTGCTCGGCATAACTCGGTTCGTCGCGATCCCATTGCAGCGACTCCGGGACCGCCGCGATCGTGTACTCCCAGACTTCGGGAACGCTTCCAGCTGTCTTACCGAGGGCACGCCGCAGCGTGGCTAGGTCTGCTCGGGCACTGGGTGAGCCTGCGAGGTACTCGGATTGCAGGTGATCGAATCTCCAGTCGAGCGCCCGTCCGAGCTGACCCAATATCCTCGACTGCGACGGCGAACCGGCGGTGGATGTGGTCATGGCGCAGCTACCTCCAATGTCGTGATCTTTGGCCTCGCCGGCGGGAACAGGCGGCGAATTGCGGCGTTAAACCATGTCTCGGCGATCGAGACGTTTATGAGATGACCCCGCACCTCTCGCCCCACCCACGCTGAGGGCGGCGCGGCAGATATCAGCTCAGCCGCGATCTGACGGGCTGACTCGCTGACGACCTCCCGCCACCGGCTTCGTGCCGCATCGACGTCGACACCGGGCACCAACGTTGCTACCCAACGCCGATATGGCTCTTCAAGAGCCGCATACAAGAGTTCGCGCGCCGAATCACCCGCCCCCGATTTCGGTTCGGCCCCCGCGGCCTGAGCAACGTTGTCGGCCAATTTCCATGTCTCCGAAGCGGCCTGGTCCGCATCGGCCACCGCCTCAACCGCTGCGCGGCCTACCTCCGGGTGGTCCTCACGCAGAACGAGGATCGACAGCGGCAAGATGTCGTCGACAATGTCGGCGATGGTTGCGTTCTGCTCGGCATAGTCGGCGCCGCAAATCCAGATTCGGGGCTTGTAGTTGTCGGGCAACAGGCCGTTGGCCACGAGGTCACTGATCCACTGCAACACTCCCGGCGCTAGGAACGGTTGTGGCTCGGAGCCTGAACTGCTGCGGCGTCCTGAAACCGACGGGAGCAGCGCCGCCAGACCACGCCACACCGAACGGTTCGGGTCATGCTGGAGCGGCATGTAAACCGTCATCTTGTGTTTCTTCGTCTGCGGATCGCTGTACCGCCACGCGCTGTGCGGCTCCAGACCGTGCAGATTCTGGGGCTGGATCTTGTCGCCGTTAGCCAAGACCACCTGGGAGACACCCTCGCGACTTCCCACAAGCCGAACCCGTCGGGTCTGCCACGTATAAAGATCGATCGTCCCCCGAGGGGGTCGCTCGTGTGACGACGGCCCGTCCGGATCGCGTTCCCACGGCGGCACATCGTCAGGCGCACCGACGCGGACATAGGATTCGACATCGCGGCCGATCAGGTTCAGCACCAGAGTTTCCCGAACGTCACTGCCTTGGAGCAGGATCCCGCCAACTTGGCCGGACCACCCCGTCCCGATCGGATAGCCTCTGCCACCCTTCACCCTCGGATCGCCCACGGCGCCGGACCTGATCCCCGAGGGGTCGAAGGCGTGGACGTGGACAAGCCAGCGCGCCGCCTCAGCGGCGCTGACCCGCTCTAAGCTGGCAGCTGATCGAGTGGTGAAAAACGGTGCGCCATTGGGCACGTCGCTGACGATCTTCTCCAGCCCTGATGCTTCGTTTTTCGCTGTATGCAGCCCAGCCACTTGGAAGAACGGTGCGACCGGGTCGAAGAGGTCGAACCTGTGATGAAATCGATTCGCATACACCCGAATCTGTTCCATCGGAAGTTCATCGGCCGTCCACAGATCAACCCATTCGTCCTGATCGGCTGGGCCGTCCAACGCACGATGCAGGAACGCCAGCAGCATCCGGATGATGGCAAAGGCTTGAGTGGCCAGATCGCCGCCGATCGCGACAAAACGACGAGCGGCGTCAAACAATCCAAGGATAGACACTTCCTGCTCGCGGCCGTTGTTGTCTAACACGGCGATCCACGGCTCGTCGAGCAGATTGAAACCGTTGTGGTCGTTCATGAATCGAGCACCTCCAGACCGCGGTCGGGTGTGTAGCGAATGAGACGGTCATTGATCACTCCGCCGCCGTCGCCATCAACGACTACGACCGGCAGGCGGTAGATGAACTGAGATTGCTCCCAGGTTTCGGGCGTGGCCACCCACAGTGACTCTTCGGCATCAGCGTTGCTGAATTCCAGAGGAAGTCGGATCGAGCATGAGGCCAAGATCGACGCCAGTTCGTCTGGCGGTGTCTGGTCGCGGGGCACCAGCAGGGCCGCCTGGTCTGTGGGAAGCCAAGCGGGTGTCTGCCATTCGCCGGAGGCGTTCTCCTGCACGAGGATTGCCTCGAGGGTGGGCACACCATCGCGGACCTGGCCTTGGCCTTGCGCCTCCTCATCGGCTTCACCGACACTGCCGGACACCCAGCCGAGGATGGCTTTGCCTGCTCGCGGCGGCGCAGCGATTTGGAACTTCTTCGCGTCCGCGATGCGTTGATCGATCTGCTGCAGCCATTTCGCGCGCGCATCCTCGACGGCCTGCTCCCACGATGCGGGCTCGATGGTTTCTGGACCGTATGCCGCCCGAACCAGAGGAGAGATGTCGTCGGGGAGCTCGATGGTTCGGCCCAGCTTGGGTAACAGCACGGCCGCTGAACGCAGCAGCGGATAAGTGCGGTAAACATGTTGCGCCGCCGCTGCCTCCAGCTCAGGAGGCGCTTCGGCAAGATCCACGCCGGTGATATAGGTGTGTGCCGACCGCAACTTCGCCGGCCGATCGCATTGATCGATGCCACGCTGGTGGCGGTGCAGACGCCCCATGCGTTGCAACACCAGATCGATCGGTGCGAGATCGCTGACCAACACGTCAAAGTCGACGTCGAGTGACTGTTCGACGACCTGAGATGACACCACGATCTGCCTAGCCGGGCGGGTTACCCTCGGCCCGGGTGGCCCGAATCGCGCAAGCAGTTCCCCGTCCTTCCGGATTCGGTCCGCCGCGATGAACCGGGAATGAGCGACCGTCACCGCGCCCGGAAACTCCTCTTGAAGCGCCGTTGCCGTCCGCTGCACACGGCGAACGGTGTTGCGCACGATAAGTGCGCACCCGCCGTCGGACAAGAGGTCTCGAAGCAGCGCGACGAGGGCGTCGAGATCATCGTCGGCACCGCCGCCGAGCGCGTCGACGAACACCGTTGTTCGTCGACCCGACGGTGGTACGGGACAGCTGGCACTCCGGCTATCCTCGGTCCACGAAATAATCGGATAGCGGTCGTCGCCGACGTCGTCGGCATTGACTGGCGCTGTTGTGTTTTCGGCAATTGCCTGTCCAGTTTTGTAGGCGTTCAGCAGCTCGTGGCGGCGGTCGGGCGGCAATGTCGCGGACAACGCGACGACGGGGATGCGGTAGGCGCCGAGCCATGTAAGGACTTTCGTCAGATAGGAATTCATGAAGACGTCGTAGGCATGCACTTCGTCCAGCACGACGATCTTCCCGGCCAAAGCCAAGTGCCGCAGCATCAAGTGACGGGCCTTGAGCCCGGCGAACAGCAGCTGATCGATGGTCCCGACCACAAAGTTGGCCAATTGCGACTTCTTCCGGCCGGACAACCACGAGTGCGCCACCACGGCGTGCCCGGGCGTGTGCTGGCCTGAATCGCATTGCTCGTCGCATCCGATCTGCACTGACCGACCGGCGTCGACGAGTCCCTGAAAAAGCCGGTTAAGGCGGGCTTTCCCGTGACTGAGCGTGATGGCACCCACGGCTTCATCATTTGCGTCGAGTGCGTCGAGCCAGGTGACGACGCGCTCGAACATCGCGTCGGTCGTCGCTTGTGTGGGTAACGCAATATGCACTCCACCGCTGCCCCACCGCCGCGCCATTACCTCCACGGCGGCGAGCGCGGCTTCCGTCTTACCTTCCCCCATCGGGGCCTCGATGATCACCAGCCCCGGGCTCGCCATCTCCTCAGCGACTCTGCACGCCGTCTCCTGCATCGGCCGCGGCTTAGCACCCAGAGGCAGGCGGAATCGGGTCGCGAAAACCCGCTCGAGGGTCTCGACGGGGCCCGCGGGCTCCCACGGCGCGGGTAAGGCAAGACGCTCCAACGCCCGACTGGCACGTTCGGGCTCCTCGATTACTTCAGGGAGTTCAACCCCGTAGAACGGGAACAGGGATTCGTTGCTGGCGATCCAATCGGACAGGATCACCAGACCTGTGACCACCACCTGGAACGTGGCCGGCAAATGGACGTTGCGCCACACATCCAGATGTTCTTCGGCGGCGGTCCGGGCGGCCACGCGGTCGGCAAGTTCACGTTGGACCTCGCACCACCGGCCGTCACCGTAGAGCTTCGGCACTTCAGCGGGGTTCGCCCCGTCGAGGGTGTCTCCGTCCGGCGGCACACCATGGTGACCGCCCAATACCACCGCCCAGGCCGCAACTGACCGTGCTGGCCAGCCTCGGTCCAGCAACCATCGGCGCAGTATGTGGTGGCCCGCCACGGAATGGTGCGCTTTATGCCGGTCGGCAAGTTCGGCCTTCGTCGGCGGCATGTAGAGCCCCTGCTCACGCATCCGCTGCGCCAGGTGGTCGCTCTGCACTGCAAACGCCGGCGTGGCTTTACCAAGATCGTGCAGGCCCGCCAGAAACATGATTGCAGTACGCGTTGCGGTGACGTCGTCACCGAATGGGCGCGCCAGCAGGTCGACGACTGGACGTGGTAGCCACCGGTCGAACAGGCCGCACGCAATATCGGACGCGTCGTCCATGTGCCGCCACAACGGCAGCCACGCACCGTCGTCGTTCAACGACTTCGCCCACGCAGAACGAGCTGCGCTGCTCAATCCAATTAGTGCCCTCGTCACTGCTGTACTCCGCTCTCGGACAGTCGCGGCGAGCATTGCACACGTAACCGACAAGCCGGTTGAAATTCACCTACCTGGTGTGATACAAGCCCGCGAGGGGCCCGTTACCCATGGTCGCCAAAATCCGTCCGGCCTGATGCGCAACCTTTCGGTTGCATTTCAGATCGCGTCGGGATCCTCAGCGAATGCCTCGGCGGCCTTGCGGGCAAGCTCGACGGCGGTGCGGGCCCACTCGGCTGTGGCGCCGGCCAGGCCACACGCCGGGGTGACGCCGATCCGGTCGCGCAGCGCGGACCGGGCGAAGCCGAGCCGGTCGATCACCGCGACGGCGGCTTTGGCGACCTCCTCCGCCGACGGCCGGCGCACCGGCTCCGTGGCGGCCACGGCGCCCAGCACCACGGTTCTGCCGGAGTCGACGAACTCCGCGACGCCGTCCAGATCAGCGGGCTGCAGAGTCGACACGTCCACCGACACTGCATGTATCCCGCTGCGCTGCAACACCTTCCACGGCAGGCCCGGCGCGCAGCTGTGCACCAGGACGTCGGCGCCGACGGCGGCCACACACCCGTCGAGCAGCGTGGTAGCCAGCGTCTCGTCGATCGGGTGCACCGGGCTCAGTGCCGTCACTCCGGTCAGCCGTCCGGCCAGCGCCGCCGGCAGCGACGGTTCGTCGAACTGCACGACGACAGCTGTGTCGAGCCGCCGCGCCACCGTCGCCCGATGGGCGGCCACCCCTTCGGCCAGTGAGGCGGCCAGGTCGCGGATCGCACCGGCGTCGGTGATGGCGCGGTGGCCGTTGCCCAGCTCCAGCTCGGCGGCCAGCGTGACGGGCCCGGGCGCTTGCACCTTGACGGCGCGCCCGCTGCCCCGCAGGCCCGCCGTTTCCCAGGCCTCTTCCAGCGCGTCGACGTCCTCGTCGAGCAGGCTGGCCGCTCGGCGGGTCACGGCGCCGGGACGGGCTGCGGCGCGGTATCCGCGCGGCACCGTGTCGATCGCGACGTCGATCAGCAACGCGCCTGCGCGACCGATCATGTCGGCGCCCACTCCCCTGGCGGGCAGCTCGACGATGTGGGCCAGCGCGCCCGCCAGCTCACCGACCACGACCTCCGCGGCCTGCCGCGCAGCGGTACCGGGCCACGATCCGGTCCCGCTGGCCGTCGCGAAAGCAGTCACCGGCCAACCGTACGGTCCCCGGCTAGCCTCGAGGGATGCGGATACCGGCACGCGTGCTGCTGGTGTGTTGCTCGGCGTTACTGAGCGTGGCGTGCACGCGGGTGGTCGGCGGCGTGGCGGTGCCGGCATTTCCCGGGACCCTGTCGTCCGTCGTCGACCACATCCTGCTCGACCAACCGCGGATGCAAGCGATCACCGGCGGTGGCGAGAACCTGACCATCATCCCGTCGATGGACGGCAAGTCGCCGGTGGACCTCGATGAGCTTGCCGAGCATGCGCCGCCGGAATGCCGGTTCATCTATGCCGAGACGGCCACCTTCGGACCCGATGTCGAGGAGTTCCACAAGATCACCTTCCAGTACCCGCCGCGGGGCGGACTGATCTCCGAGGGCGCAGCCGCCTACCGTGACGCCGTCACCGCCCGGCACGCCTTCGACGTCCTGGTGTCAACGGTCGAGAACTGCGCGGACACGTCGGACGGATCGCTCTACATCGGCGACTGGCACGCCGACGACCAGTCGCTAAAGACGCGCCCCGGCAACTGCGGGCGCGACTACCGGCTCAAGTCAGTCGTGTTGGTGGAGGTCACGTTCTGCGGCTTTCCGGAGTCGGTGTCCGACATCGTGATCACGAACATCGCCGCCAATATTCCCTAGCGACGAGCGTGCACTGGTGGCGAGAACCCACCGCCGGATTGTCGCCCTGGTTACACGCTCGGCGATGCGCTGGATATCGTGGCGCTGCCGATCACCTCGTCGCCGTCGGGATCCGGGCGGTAGAGCACCAGGGTCTGGCCGGGCGCTACCCCGCGCAGCGGCGCGCGCAGCCGCACCGCGAGCTTGTCGTCCACCAATTCGGCTACCGCGTCGACGGTTTCGCCGTGGGCGCGCACCTGCACCGCGCATTCGACGGGTCCCGACGGCGCCGCGCCGGTGGTGAAGACGGGCTTCTGCCCGGTCAGCGTCCACACGTCCAGGTCCGCGGCGGCGCCGACTCGCACGGTGCCGCTGTCGGCGTCGATCGCGGTCACATAGCGCGGCCGGCCGTCCGGGCCGGGACCGGCGATGCCCAGCCCCTTGCGCTGCCCGATCGTGAAGCCGTGCACGCCGTCGTGTTCGGCCAGCACGGCGCCTCGCGCGTCGACTACGACGCCACGGCGCACGCCGATGCGGCTGCCCAGAAAGGCGCGGGTGTCCCCGGACGGGATGAAGCAGATGTCGTGGCTGTCCGGCTTTTCCGCGACCGCCAGGCCACGCCGGGCGGCCTCGGCGCGGATGGCCGGCTTGGGGGTGTCGCCGATCGGGAATGCGGCGTGGCGCAGCTGCTCGGCGGTCAGCACCGCCAGCACGTAGGACTGGTCCTTGTCGCGGTCGACCGCGCGGCGCAGCCGCCCGCCGGCCAGCCGGGCGTAGTGCCCGGTGGCCACGGTGTCGAAGCCCAGCGCTACCGCGCGGGCCGCCAGCGCCGAGAATTTGATCCGCTCGTTGCAGCGCACGCACGGGTTGGGGGTCTCGCCTCGCGCGTAGGAGGACACGAAGTCGTCGATCACGTCTTCCTTGAACCTGTCAGCGAAATCCCAGACATAGAACGGGATTCCGAGCACGTCGGCGACTCGGCGGGCGTCGCCCGCGTCCTCCTTGGAGCAGCAGCCCCGCGATCCGGTGCGCAGCGTGCCGGGCGCGGTGGACAGCGCCAGGTGCACGCCGACGACGTCGTGCCCAGCGTCGACCATTCGGGCGGCGGCCACCGACGAGTCGACGCCGCCGCTCATTGCGGCCAGCACCTTCATCGCGACACCCCCGCGGCGGCCAGCGCGGCCTGCCGGGCCCGCGCGACCGCTCCCGGCAGCACCCGCAGTGCCGCATCGACGTCGGTATCAACGCTGGTGTGCCCCAACGACAATCGCAACGACCCGCGGGCACTGGCCACGTCGGCGCCCATTGCCAGCAGCACGTGCGACGGCTGCGCCACCCCGGCGGTGCAGGCCGAGCCGGTCGAGCATTCGATTCCGTTGGCGTCCAACAACATCAGCAGCGCATCACCCTCACAGCCGTCAAAGGTGAAGTGCGCGTTGCCGGGCAGCCTCGCGTCCCGGGGCCCGTTGAGACGCACGTCGTCGATCCCGGTCAGCACACCGTCGATCAGCCGGTCGCGCAGCGCACGAAGCCGCGCGCTGTTGGCCTCCAGCCCGTCGACCGCGATCTGTGCGGCGGTCGCCATTCCGACCGCGCCGGCGACATCGGGTGTGCCGGAACGGATGTCCCGCTCCTGCCCGCCGCCGTGCGAGAGTGGCACACATGTGACGTCGCGGCGCAGCAGCAACGCCCCGACTGCGGGCGGGCCGCCGAACTTGTGCGCGGCCACGCTCATCGCGGACAGCCCGCTGCCGGCGAATACGACCGGTAGCTGGCCGACGGCCTGAACGGCGTCGCTGTGCATCGGAACATCGAATTCCGCTGCGATAGGGGCGAGTTCGCTGATCGGCATGATCGTGCCGACCTCGTTGTTGGCCCACATCACCGACACCAGCGCGACGTCGTCGTGGCTCTCCAAAACATCGCGAAGCGCCGCCGGCGACACCGATCCGTCCGAGGCGGCCGGCAGCCAGGTCACCTCGGCGCCCTCGTGTTCGGCCAGCCACGTGACGGCGTCCAGCACGGCGTGGTGTTCGACCGCGGTGGTGACGATGCGCCGGTGGCGCGGGTCGGCGTCGCGACGCGCCCAGTAGATGCCCTTGACCGCCAGATTGTCGCTCTCTGTGCCGCCCGCGGTGAAGATCACCTCGGAGGGCCGGGCGCCGAGCGTGTCGGCGATCAGCTCGCGGGATTCCTCCATCCGGCGCCGCGCCGCCCGCCCGGCGGTGTGCAGCGAGGAGGCGTTACCGACGGTGCCCAGCACGGCCGTCATCGCCTCGATGGCAGCGGGATGCATCGGGGTGGTGGCGGCGTGGTCGAGGTACACCATGACCCGCCCAGGATACCGACGCTATTCAGTGGCTCCGTCTGCCAGGACGTAGCCGGCCAGGCTGCCCAGCAGCCCGGCGCAGTGCTCGACGAGTTGGTCCGGGGTGTAGTCGAGTTCGCCGTCGGCCCAGCGGCGCAACACTTCGAACACCCCGCCGACGCCCACGATCGCGGCGAGTTGGCCGACCTTGACCGCGGAATCGGGGATGTTCAGGTGCAGCTGGGACTGTTGCCAGACCAGGTCGGCGAAGCTGGCCATCAGCTCGCTGCGAAGGCGGCGCAGGGTGGGCTCGGTGCCCGATTCCACGAACAGAATCCGGGCCAGGCGCGAATTGTCGCGAATGATGGCCAGCAACGCGCGGATCGGGGCTTGCGCCAACGCGTCGGGCGTGGTGGTGCCCTCGGGGATGGCCTTGAGGATGGCGTCTTGGATGGTGGTGCGGAGTTCCTCGGCGACGGCGCGCAGCAACGCGTCGCGGTCGGCGAAGTGCTGGTAGAAGTAGCGCGAAGTGACGCCGGACGTGGCGCAGACCGCGGTCACGGTGGTGTCCGCGGCGCCACGCGTGCCCATCAGCTCGATCGCCGTGTCGATCAGGCGCGCCCGGCGTCCGGCCTCACGCTGCTCGGCTGTCATGCCGCCATAGATCCGCGCCGGGCTCACGGGCTACAGTCTGTCATTCTCATCTGACTAGGGGTAAAGTCACATGTGAGCTTGCCGACAAGGAGAACAACTATGTCCAACCGCCCTGCCCTGAGAGCCCGTCGCGTCCAGTTCACGCTGCCCACGGGCACCCGGAAGCATTACGCCGGCGACGACCTCGTGATGAGCCACTTCCTCGCGATACTGTCTGCCGCGTTCCCGGAGGGTGAGGACTTTTTCATCCGGTCCGTGCGCAACTATCGCGACCAGATCACCGACCCGGAACTGCAGCAGGCGGTCAAGGGGTTCATCGCGCAGGAGGCCACCCACCGCCAGCAACACCGGCTGCTCAACGACCGCCTCCAGGAGATGGGCTATCCCACCGCACGGTTCGACCGCCACGTCGCATGGTTGCTCGCCAAGCTGGAAAAGGTGTTCTCCACGGAGATGGCCTTGGCCGGCACCGCAGCCCTGGAGCACTACACGGCCACGCTGGCGGAGCTTTTACTGACCGACGACGAGATGCTGGACCTGCTCGACCGATCGGACGTGCGCCAGCTACTGCTGTGGCACGCCTTCGAAGAGTGTGAGCACAAAGCGGTGGCCTTCGACGTGTTCCAAGCGGTCGGCGGAACCGAGCGCACGCGGGTGCGGGCCATGCGGATCGCCACCGCGATCTTCCTGGCCGAGGTGGTCTTCCAGACGCTGCGCTCGATGGCCCGCGACCGCGCGTCCTACAACCCGCGGCGGCTGCTGCGCAGCCTCAACGATTTCCGTAAATCGCCGTTGCTGCGCGCCGAGACCCGTCGTCGCATCGCCGACTACATCCGCCCGGGGTTCCACCCCGACGACTGGGACAGCACCGAGGTCCTCGACCGCTGGTCCAAGGAACTCTTCGACGCGGACGGTAACCAGCTCGTGCAGGCGCGTTAACCTGCCGAGCAGACGCGAAAGCCCCCAATTCGCAACGGAATTGGGAGCTTTGCGTCTGCTCAGCCCTTGCGGGCCTTGACCGCCTCGGTCAGCTGCGGGGCAACCTTGAACAGGTCACCGACCACGCCATAGTCGGCGATCTCGAAGATCGGCGCTTCTTCGTCCTTGTTGACTGCGATGATCGTCTTGGACGTCTGCATGCCGGCGCGGTGCTGGATCGCCCCCGAGATGCCCAGCGCGATATAGAGCTGCGGCGACACCGTCTTACCCGTCTGACCGACCTGGAACTGGCCCGGGTAGTAGCCGGAGTCGACGGCGGCGCGCGACGCGCCCACCGCGCCGCCGAGCGAGTCGGCCAATTCCTCGACCACGCTGAAGTTTTCGGCGCTGCCCACACCGCGGCCACCGGACACCACGATGCTGGCCTCGGTGAGCTCGGGGCGGTCGCCGGCCACCGCGGGCTCGCGAGAGGTGACCTTGGCGGCGTTCTCGGCGGGCGCGGGTACCTCGACGGTGACCTGCTCGCCCGCGCCCTCGGCCGGTTCGGCGTCGATTGCGCCGGCCCGCACGGTGATCACCGGGGTGTCGCCGTTGGCCTGCGCCTCCACGGTGAACGCGCCACCGAAGATGGAATGCACGGCCTTGCCGCCTTCCTTCACGTCGACGACGTCGACCAGCAGCCCGGAGCCGATCCGCGCGGCCAGCCGGCCGGCAATCTCCTTGCCGTCGGCGCTGGCGGCCAGCAACACCGCCGCCGGTGACGACGATTCGGCCAGCGCGGCCAGCACGTCGACCTGCGGTGTGATCAGGTAGTTGTCGACGACGTCGGACTCGGCGACGTAGATCTTCGCAGCGCCGGCCGCCTTCAGCCCGTCGACCAGCGGCGCGGCCGTCCCGGGTGTACCGACCACGACAGCCGCGGGCTCACCCAACCGGCGGGCCGCGGTGAGCAGTTCTGAGGTGACTTTCTTCAGCGCGCCTTCGGCGTGCTCGACGAGCACCAGTACTTCAGCCATGAGTGTGTTCCGTGTCTTTCGGGTTTGTGGTTAACGGGGTTTAGATGATCTTCTGCGCAACCAGGTATTCGGCGATCTTGGTGCCGCCGTCGCCCTCGTCGGTGACCTTTTCACCGGCGGTCTTGGGCGGCTTGGGGGTCGCCGAGAGCACCGTCGACCCCGCGTTGGCCAGCCCGACCTCGTCGGGCTCGACGCCGATCTCGGCCAGGGTCAGGACGGTGACTTCCTTCTTCTTGGCGGCCATGATGCCTTTGAACGACGGGAAGCGCGGCTCGTTGATCTTCTCGTTGACGCTGACCACTGCCGGCAGCGACGCCTCCAGCGTGAACACGCCGTCGTCGGTCTCCCGCTCGCCGGTGATCTTGCCGCCCTCGACCGAGAGCTTGCGCAGGTGAGTGAGCTGGGGCAGGCCGAGGTATTCGGCGATGATGGCCGGGACCGCGCCGCCGGTGCCGTCGGTGGACTCGTTACCGGCGATCACCAGCTCGGTGCCTTCGATGGTGCCCAGGGCACGCGCCAGCGCCCAGCCGGTCTGGATAACGTCGGAGCCGCGCATGCCGTCGTCCTTGAGGTGCACGGCCTTGTCGGCGCCCATCGACAACGCCTTGCGGATCGCCTCGGTGGCCCGCTCGGGGCCGGCGGTCAGCACGGTCACCGATCCCTCGACGCCGTCGGCGGCCTCTTTCTCACGGATCAGCAGCGCTTCTTCGACAGCGCGCTCGTTGATCTCGTCCAACACGGCGTCGGCGGCCTCACGGTCGAGTGTCCAGTCGCCTTCCTTGAGTTTCCGCTCCGACCAGGTGTCCGGGACCTGCTTGATCAGGACCACGATGTTCGTCATGAGTGTGCTTCGTCCTCCTCGAGGGAGTCCTGCAGCCGGAGGCGACAGGACCTTGGTCACGTGCTACTCGACCGCAAACGCATGTTACTAGCTGGTAACTTTGTGCGGTTCGCTCTCACACCATAGCGGGTCGTGCTCGCTCGATTGCCCGCCCGTCTGCGGTGACCCATTCGCGTTCCAGCCACTAGGGGCTAGCCTGCCTATCCAATGAGTGCATTCGTCCCCGACGTCCCCGGCACGGCCCCCGCCGATGCCGGATTGATGCTGACCGGCGAGCGCACGATCCCGGGTCTCGACGTGGAGAACTACTGGTTTCGCCGCCACGAGGTGGTCTATGAGCGGCTGGCGCCGCACTGTGCGGGCCGCGAGGTGCTCGAAGCCGGCTGCGGCGAGGGCTACGGCGCCGATCTGATCGCCGGGGTCGCGCGCAGGGTCATCGCGCTGGACTACGACGAGGCGACTGTGGCCCACGTCCGCGCCCGGTACCCGCGGGTGGAGGTGATGCACGGCAATCTCAGCCGGCTGCCGCTGCCTGACGCGTCGGTGGACGTCGTGGTCAATTTTCAGGTCATCGAGCATCTCTGGGACCAGGCGCAGTTCGTCCGGGAATGTGCCCGGGTGCTGCGTCCGTCCGGGCTGCTGATGGTGTCCACCCCCAACCGGATTACGTTCTCGCCGGGCCGCGACACCCCGATCAACCCCTTCCACACCCGCGAGCTGAACGCCGAGGAGCTGACCGAGCTGCTGGTCGACGCCGGATTCGGCGTGGACGGCGTGTACGGGGTATTTCACGGGCCCCGGCTGGCCGAGATGGACGCCCGGCACGGCGGCTCGATCATCGACGCCCAGGTGGCGCGGGCGGTGGCCGACGCACCCTGGCCGGCCGACCTGCTGACCGACGTCGCCGCGGTCACCACCGCGGACTTCGACCTGGTCGACGCTGCAGACCGCGGCATCGACGAGAGCCTCGATCTGGTCGCAATCGCGGTGCGCCCGTGACGAACCGAGTGCCGGGCATGTTCACGCTGGTGCTGCACACGCACCTGCCGTGGCTGGCCCACCACGGCCGCTGGCCGGTCGGCGAGGAATGGCTCTACCAGTCGTGGTCGGCGGCGTATCTGCCGCTGCTGCGGGTGCTGGAGGCCCTCGCGGCCGAGGACCGGCGCGGCGTGGTCACGCTGGGCATGACACCGGTGGTGACCGCGCAGCTCGACGACCCGTATTGCCTCGACGGCATGTACCACTGGCTGGCCAACTGGCAGCTGCGCGCCACCGAGGCCACCACGCTGCCAGAGCCGTTGCGCGCGTTCGGAATTCGCGAGCGTGCCGAAGCCGAGCGCGCTCTCGAGGACTTCGCCACCCGATGGCACCACGGCGGCAGCCCGCTGCTGCGCAGCGTGATCGACGCCGGCACGGTCGAACTGCTCGGCGGCCCGCTGGCCCACCCGTTCCAGCCGCTGCTGGCGCCGCGGCTGCGCGAGTTCGCGCTGCGCGAGGGCCTGGCCGACGCCCGGCACCGCCTCGCGCACATCCCGACCGGAATCTGGGCACCCGAATGCGCCTACGCCCCTGGGATGGAAAACGACTACGCCGCAGCAGGAGTCGGTCATTTCATGGTCGACGGCCCGTCGCTGCACGGCGACACCGCGCTGGGCCGGCCGGTGGGCGAGACCGACGTGGTGGCGTTCGGCCGCGACTTGCAGGTCAGCTACCGGGTGTGGTCGCCGAAATCCGGCTACCCCGGACATGCCGCCTACCGCGACTTCCACACCTACGACCATCGCACCGGGCTGAAACCGGCCCGGGTCACCGGCCGCAACGTGCCCTCGGACGCCAAGGCGCCCTACGACCCCGAGCGGGCCGATCGCGCGGTCGACGGCCACGTCGCCGATTTCGTCGACGTGGTCCGCGACCGGCTGACCAGCGAATCCGAGCGGATCGGCCGCCCGGCGCATGTAATAGCCGCCTTCGACACCGAACTGTTCGGGCATTGGTGGTACGAGGGACCGGTGTGGCTGGCGCGGGTGCTGCGGGCGCTGCCGGAGGCCGGCGTGCGGGTCGGCACCCTGAGCGACGCGATCGCCGAGGGCTTCGTCGGCGACGCGGTCGAATTACCGCCCAGCTCTTGGGGTTCCGGCAAGGACTGGCAGGTCTGGGCCGGCGAGAAGGTGGCGGACCTGGTGCAGCTCAACACCGAGGTCGTCGACACTGCACTGAGCACCGTCGACAAGGCGCTGACCCAGACCGCGTCGCTGGACGGGCCGATCCCGCGCGACCAGGTGGCCGACCAGATTCTGCGCGAGACGCTGCTGACGGTGTCCAGCGACTGGCCGTTCATGGTGAGCAAGGACTCCGCCGCGGACTATGCCCGCTACCGGGCGCACCTGCACGCGCACGCCACCCGGGAGATCGCCGATGCGCTGGCGTCGGGCCGCCGGGAGGTCGCGCAGCGGCTGGCCGACGGCTGGAACCGCGCCGACGGGCTGTTCGGCGCGCTGGACGCGCGGAGGCTGCCATGACTTTCTTCCGCGAGCGTGCGTGTCCCCGGCCCGACACGCCGCCGCCCGCCCGTTTTTGCGCACGCTCGCGCCAAAGGTGGGCCTGCCCGTGAAGATCCTGATGGTCTCGTGGGAGTACCCGCCGGTGGTGATCGGCGGCCTCGGCCGCCACGTCCATCACCTGGCCACCGCGCTGGTCGCGGCCGGCCACGAGGTCGTCGTGCTGTCGCGTCGCCCGGCGGGCACGGACCCGAGCACGCACCCGTCGTCCGACGAGATCAGCGAGGGCGTGCGGGTGGTCGCGGCTGCACAGGATCCGCACGAGTTCACCTTTGCCAACGACATGATGGCCTGGACCCTGGCGATGGGCCACGCCATGACCCGCGTCGGGCTGGCGCTGGACTTCACCCCCGACGTGGTGCACGCGCACGATTGGCTGGTTGCGCATCCAGCGATTACGTTAGCCGAATACTTCGACGTGCCAATGGTTTCCACGATCCATGCCACCGAGGCCGGTCGGCACTCCGGCTGGGTTTCCGGCGCGATCAGCAGGCAGGTACACGCCGTCGAGTCGTGGCTGGTGCGCGAATCCGATTCGCTGATCACGTGTTCGGCATCGATGCGCGACGAGATCACCGAGCTGTTCGGACCCGGGCTGACCGAGATCACCGTGATCCGCAACGGAATCGACGCCGCCCGTTGGCCGTTCGCACCGCGGCGCAATCGCACCGGCCCGCCGGAACTGCTGTATGTGGGTCGGCTGGAATACGAGAAGGGCGTGCACGACGCGATCGCCGCGCTGCCCCGCATCCGACGCACTCATCCCGGTACCACGCTGACCATCGCCGGGGAGGGCACCCAGCAGGACTGGCTCGTCGAGCAGGCCCGTCAGCACCGGGTGCTCAGGGCAACAAGGTTTTTGGGACGGCTCGACCACGAGGAACTTTTGGCGGCCCTGCACCGCGCCGACGCCGCGGTGCTGCCCAGCCACTACGAGCCATTCGGGCTCGCCGCGCTGGAAGCCGCCGCGGCCGGAACCCCGCTGGTGACAACGAACATCGGCGGCCTGGGTGAGGCGGTGATCGACGGGGAGACCGGGATGTCGTGCCCGCCGCGCGACGTGGCCCGGCTGGCCGGCGCGGTGCGCGCTGTGCTCGACGATCCCGCCGCCGCACAGCGTCGCGCGTACGCCGCGCGCGAACGGCTCACCGCCGACTTCGACTGGCACACCGTGGCCGGGGAAACCGCGCAGGTGTACCTGGCGGCCAAGCGTCGCGAACGCCAGCCGCTGCCGAGGTTGCCGATCGTCGAGCACGCGCTGCCGGACCGCTAGATCGGCGCGGGCCCGGTTCGGCCGGTAACGTCGAGCGATGGGTCTGGTCTATTCGAGCGTGGTCGACGCGCCGCGCGACAAGGTCTTCGCTTGGCACGGCCGGCCCGGTGCGTTGGCGCGACTTTCGCCGCCATGGCAGCGGCTGCGGATAGTCACCGAGGCCGACTCGCTGCAGAACGGCCGCGCCGTATTAGCGCTGCCGGGCGGTCTGCGCTGGGTGGCCCAGCATCGGGCGGAGTACTTCGATCCCCCGCGACGTTTCGTCGACGAACTCAGCACTGCCGGTCTGTCCTCGCTGCCGGCGCGCCTTACCGTGCGCTGGCGACACACGCACGACTTCGAAGAAGTCGGCACCAAGGCGACCCGGGTGATCGATCGCGTCGACACGCCGGTGCCGGCGATCGCGTTGCGGGCGATGTTCGCCTACCGGCACCGCCAACTGGCCGACGACCTCGCCGCCCACCAACGAGCGGCCGCGCATGGCCTGGCTCCGGCCACGGTTGCAGTGACGGGGTCATCCGGCCTGGTCGGCTCGGCGCTGACCGCCTTCCTGAGCACCGGCGGTCATCGGGTTATCCGGCTGGTGCGTCACCCGGCAACCAGCGGCTTTGAGCGACAATGGAATCCAGACGATCCCGACCCGGGCATTCTCACCGGGGTCGACGCGGTGATCCATCTGGCCGGCTCCTCGATCGCCGGACGGTTCACCGATGCGCACCGACGCGCGATTCGCCAGAGCCGGATCGGCCCCACCCGGCGACTGGCAGAAACAATCGCCCGCATGAGCGATCGTGGGCCGACCCTGGTGTGCGCCTCGGCGATCGGCTACTACGGCTATGACCGCGGCGACGAAGTCCTGACCGAAGACAGCGACCGCGGCGACGGATTTCTCGCCGACGTCGTTGCCGACTGGGAGGACGCCTGCTCGCCCGCCGAACAAGCCGGTGTGCGGGTGGTGCGGGTGCGCACCGGGATCGTGCAATCCCCCCGCGGCGGCACCTTGGGCCTGCTGCGGCCGCTGTTTCGCGCAGGGCTCGGCGGACGCGCGTGGGCGACGGCTCGCAGTGGCTGTCCTGGATCGGGATCGACGACCTCGTCGACATCTATCACCGTGCCCTGTGGGACACCGAACTGCGCGGACCCGTCAACGCCGTCGCCGCAGAACCGGTCCGCAATGTCGACTACACCCGCACGCTCGCCCACGTCCTGCACAGGCCCGCGGTGTTGCCGGTGCCACCGCTCGGCCCGAAAGTGTTGCTCGGCGAACAGGGGGCACGAGAACTGGCCTGCGCGAGCCAGCGTGTACGCCCGCGCCGCCTGCAGCTCGCCGGGCACCGGTTTCGTCACCCCGAACTTGCACCGGCTTTGCGTCACATGCTGGGCCGCACCGGCGCTTAGCGTCGGGCCGCCACTCCCCAGGCCGTTGAACCCGGAAAAACTAATTTCACTAAATTGATGTTTAAGAAACTGAACTACAGGGCATAGACTGTCGGGACCGTGCGCGTCCGCATAGCCAGAGGAGTAGCACCGCGTGACTTCGATCAGTTCGGGCCGGCGTATCGCGGAAGCCTCGGGGAGAGTGCCAGTGGGCAGGACACCTGCTCTTTCGGTGGTGCCCGCGGCAACCACCACTGTGGACCGCCGGGCAGACATCGACGTGTTCAGCGCCTGGCGAACGGAACTGCGCCGCAGCGTGCTGGCGAAAGTCGGCGAATTCGTCGCCGAACGCGCCGCCGAGCTGGACAGTTCGGGAGTCGACGGGGCGGGCGATGTGTTGATGGAGTTCGTGTCCGGCGGCAAGTGCCTGCGGTCGACATTCATGTATTTGGGTTGGCTGTGCGGCGCGGACCCCAGCGATGCGGCCCTGTCGGCGGCAGCCAGTTTGGAATTGCTGCACGCATTTGCGTTGCTGCAGGACGACGTCATGGATGAGTCGGATTCGCGCCGGGGCAGCGCAGCGGTGCACGTCCAGTTCGCCCGCTGGCATCGCGAGCGTCGGCTCTCCGGATCGTCGCGCCGGTTCGGTGAATCCGCGGCCGTCCTGTTGGGCGACCTGTGCCTGATCTGGGCTGAGCAGATGTTGCGGGAATGCGGTATCGAGAGTCGGCTACTGGGCCTGGCCTGGCCGCGCTACGACGCCATGCGCACCGAACTCGCGCTGGGTCAATTCGCCGATCTGGCAAGCGATATCCGTGACCTTCCGCCGTTCGACGCGGTGCTTGAGGTGGCGCGGCGCAAATCCGGCAACTACACGGTGCGCCGGCCGCTGGAGATCGGCGCCGCGATGGCCGCGTGCGGCGATCGCACGTTGTCACAGCTCGGTCGATACGGTTCGGCAGTCGGCGAAGCGTTTCAGCTTCGCGATGACCTCTTGGGCGTCTTCGGCGCACCGGCAGTCACCGGTAAACCGAGCGGCGGAGATCTGCTGGAGCGCAAGGCAACCAGCGTCATCGTCACCGCACACCGGATGGCCGACGCGCCGACCCGTCGCGAGCTGACCGAACTGATGGACAGCGATGAGCTGCCCGGCGCCGGGCTGGACCGCTGCCGCTCACTGATCCGGGCCACGGGTGCCGTGCAGTGGATCGAAGAGCTGATCAGCGGGAGGGTCGACTTCGCGCGAAATGTGCTGAGCGACATGATGGTCGACGAGTCGGTTCGCACCGCGCTGGCCAGCATGGCCAACGTCTGCACCGAGCGGGCCGAATGAGCAGGACGCACGCCATCCGCGGACGCACCGACCACGTGGTGGTCGTCGGTGCGGGGTTGGCGGGCCTGTCGGCGGCGCTGCATCTAGCCGGCCGGGGCCGGGCCGTCACGGTGGTCGAACGCCACCCGTGGCCGGGTGGACGCGCAGGCCGCCTGGACGTCGACGGCTACCGCATCGACACCGGCCCGACCGTGTTGACCATGCCGGACGTCATCGACGCCGTCTTTGCCGCAGTCGGTGAAACACGTTCCGGGCGACTGGATCTGCAGCCGGTCGAACCCGCCTACCACGCCTCGTTCGCCGACGGCAGCCACATCGACGTCCACAGCGACCAGCAACAGATGACCGCCGCCGTCGAAGAGTTCGCCGGCCACGAGCAGGCCGCAGGCTACCGGCGGCTGCGCGATTGGCTGACCCGGCTGTACCGCATCGAGTTCGACGGGTTTATCGCCGCAAACTTCGATTCACCGCTTTCGCTGCTGACCCCGCAACTGGCCCGGCTCGCCGCGATCGGCGGGTTCCGCAAGTGGGACACCATGGTCAAGCGCTACATCACCGACCCGCGGCTGCGCCGGGTGTTCACCTTCCAGTCGCTGTATGCCGGTGTCGCTCCTCAGGATGCGCTGGCGGCCTACGCCGTGATCGCCTACATGGACACCATTGCAGGCGTCTATTTCCCGCGTGGCGGCATGCGGGCGCTGCCCGATGCGCTGGCGGCGGCGGCGTCCGACGCCGGCGTGCAGTTCTGCTACGGCTCCACGGCCACCGGCCTCGAGAGGGCGGGCCAACGGATCACCGGGGTCAACACCGACCAGGGTCAGCGAATCGACTGCGACGCAGTGGTCCTGACCACCGAACTGCCGCAAACCTACGCCCTGCTGGGACGTACACCCCGTCGGCTGCGCGCGCTGCGCCCGTCACCGTCGGCGGTGGTGGTCCACGTCGGGTGCCGCCGGGTGTCCCCGGCGACCGGGCACCACACGATTCTCTTCGGCGCCGCGTGGCAGCAGACGTTCACCGATATCGTCCGCGACGGACGGCTGATGTCCGACCCGTCACTGCTGGTTACCCGTCCGACCGCGAGCGATCCCGGGCTCGCACCCGCCGGCCGCGACCTGCTGTACCTGCTCGCCCCCGCGCCCAACTTGGCCACCGGCAAGGTCGACTGGGCCCGGGACGGCGCGACGTACGCCGACAGCATCGTGGAGGCGGTGCGCGAGCGACTGTTGCCGGATGTGCGCGACGACGCCGAAGTCCTCGAGGTCGTCACGCCCGAGGACTGGAAGCGTCAGGGAATGGTGGCCGGCACACCGTTCGCGCTCGCGCACACATTCGGTCAAACCGGGCCCTTCCGTCCCGCCAATACGGTGCGCGGCATCGAGAACGCGGTATTGGCAGGGTCTTCGACAGTGCCGGGCGTGGGCGTTCCGACTGCGCTGATCTCCGGGCGGCTGGCCGCCGACCGAATCACCGGCATCGTCGGCTCGTCCATTCGACACCTCGACCTGAAAGCGCGGTCGGCATGATCCGCAGTGAGTTGAACGCCGCCGGCATCGACGGTCCGCGGTTGCGTGACGCGTACCGCCGCTGCCGCGACATCAACGCCAAGCATGGCCGCACCTTCTTTCTGGCGACCCGGTTGTTGGCGCCGGACCAACGACCGCCGGTGCACGCGCTGTACGGGTTCGCGCGTCATGCCGACGACATCCTCGACGACCTCGATCCGGCGCTGGGCACCGAGGTACGGGCCGAACGGCTTGCCCGACTCGCCGAGCAATTCTTCTGCGGCGGCGAGCACTATGACCACCCGGTGCTCGCGGCGGTCAGCGACACCGCGCGCCGGTACGGCATCGACGCCGCACTTTTCGACGACTTCCTGGCGTCGATGCGGATGGACCTGACCGTCACCGACTATCCGGACCGCGATGCGCTCAACACGTATATGCGCGGTTCAGCGGAAGCCATTGGCCTGCAGCTTCTTCCGATACTCGGCACGGTTGTGCCCGCCGAAGAGGCCGCCCCCTATGCGGCAGCACTCGGGAGGGCGTTTCAGCTCACCAACTTCTTGCGTGACGTCGACGAAGACCTGATTCGCAACAGGGTTTATCTGCCCGCTGACGAACTCGCCGCCCACGGCGTCGATCGCGAACTGCTGATGTGGTGCCACGACAACCGTCGCACCGACTCTCGTGTTCGCGGCGCGCTGGCAGCTCAGCACGACATCACCCGGCAGTGCTATCGGCTGGCCGCCGACGGGATTGCCATGCTCGCACCGCGATCCCGGCCTTGCGTGGCGACCGCATTGACGCTGTACTCGGAGATTTTGGACCGCATCGAGGACAGCGGCTTCGCGGTGTTCGGCCGCCGTGCCACGGTTGGCGCCGCGCGACGGCTTCAGGCCGCCGGTGTCGGCCTTGTTCGCGCGTGGCGAGCACGCGCCGGTGCCCCGAACGGATCTGCGAGCCAAAAAGCGGGCGCCGCATG
>Ga0070737_10002394_pt1 | contig 22663 bp, 17 predicted proteins | sample Coa_R1_10_FD_66438 | JGI IMG/M metagenome (GOLD analysis project Ga0070737, IMG submission 66438) | Surface soil microbial communities from Centralia Pennsylvania, which are recovering from an underground coalmine fire - Coalmine... | ecosystem: Environmental > Terrestrial > Soil > Unclassified...
TTGGTTGTTGGGATCGAGCTGAAGGGCGCGGGCAAAATCCTCGCGCGCCTGGTCGATCTCTCCCAGCCGCTCCTTGACTCCGCCCTCGAAGCCCAGCACCTCGCTGAGCCACCTGGGGTTATTGCTAAAGCTTATCGCCGCGCGCTGCCAGAAGATCAACGCCTGCTGGTAGTTATGCTTCATCAGGTAGGCGCGGCCCAGGTAGAAGTAAACGTAGGGATCGCCGGGGTCGATGGAAAGGGCGCGGCCCAACGTGCGGATTGCCTCGTCGGGCTGCTGTTGGTGCAGTTGGCGGCGGGCGCGGTCCGCGATACGCATCGAAGTCTTGCGCGTGGGCAACGGCTGCGCGTTGATCTCATCGGTCAGCGGCTGGTCGCTGAGCTGGCCGGGCGGCAGAATCCGGCTGAAGTCGGGTTGCGGGGTCGGCTCCGGGGTCAGCGTCGGCAGCGGACTTGCGGTCGGCGTGGGGCCGGGTGTGGCCGTGGGCGCCGGCGTCTGCCCATAGGGAGTTTCGGTCGGGGTGGCGGTTTCAGTCGGCGAGGGCGTCGCCGTTGCCTCCGGGGTGATGTCTTCCTCGGTCAGCGGCGCGACCGGCCAGGGCGCGGGCGGGGTCTCGACCGCTTCGGGATTTTCCATCACTTCGGGTGGGCGCGGTTGCGGCGCGGCGGCAGCCGGCGGCTGCGCTGGCGTGGTGTAGCAGGCGTCGATGGCGGCCGCCGCTCCTATCAGTAGCAAGGCCCACGCAAACAGGATGGCGCGCGCAGGCATCAGTCGTTGGGGTCGCCTTCCGGAACGTCAGGCTGATGGTCGGCCGGCGGCGCGCCCGAGGGATTGTCGGCGTCGGTCGCTTCGGGGCTGGGCGCATTCCAGATTTCCTGGTCGGGCGGCGCGGGGAAAGCCGTTTCGGGGCGGCCCGCCTCCGCCTCCTTCATGAAGCTGGTCCAAATCGGCAGCGCCGCTTGCGCTCCGGTCAGCCCCAGTTCCTCCTTTTTGTCGAACCCGGTCCACACCACGGCCAGCAGGTCGGGGGTGAAGCCGGCAAACCACGCGTCCTTCTCGTCGTTGGTGGTGCCGGTTTTGCCCGCGGCCGGGCGCGTGAAACCCGCCTTGACCGCGTCGTGGCCGGTGCCGTGCTTGATCACCTGCTGGAGCATCGCGTCCATCTCGTAAGCGAGACTGGCCGGCAGCACCTGCTCAGCCTTGATTTCGTGCCCCTCGATGACGCGGCCTTCGCGGTCAACCACCGCGGTGACGGCGTAGGGCGGGACTTCCAGGCCGCCGTTGGCCAGGATCGCATAGGCCCGCGCCACCTGCATCGGCGTCACCTCGATCCCGCCCAGCACGATCGACGGATAGGGCGGCAGGTCGCCGAAGCCCAGCTTGCGTGCCATCTCGCGGATGCGATGCAATCCGACTTCATGGGCCAGGCGCGAGGTTGCCGAGTTGAGCGATTCCTCCAGCGCGAATTGCAGCGTGACCGCGCCGAAATAGCGGCCCTTGTAATTGGCCGGCGACCAGCTCATCCCGCCGTAATACCAGGTAAACGGCTCGTCATCGATCATGGTCGTGGGCAGGAAGTGGGCCTCGCCTTGCAGCGTCTCCTCCAGCGCGGCCAGATAGGTGACGGGCTTGAAAATCGAGCCGGGCTGGCGATGGGACTGGACGACGCGGTTGAACTGGCTGGCCCGGTAGTCACGTCCGCCCACCATTGCGCGAATCTTGCCGCTTTGCGGCTCCAGCGCAACCAGCGCCGCCTCCAAGCGGTCCTTTTGCTCCTCGCGCCGCAGCCGCGGATGGGTCTGCTCGAGCCGGGCCAGGTTGGCCTGGACGGCGTGCTCGGCAAGCTTTTCGGTATGGACGTCCAGCGTGGTGAAGATGCGCAGTCCCTCGCCGGTCAGCACTTCGGGTGGATAGCGTTCAGCCAGTTCGTGCTTGACGTAATCGACGAAGTAGGGAGCGTCGTTGTTTTCGGTGAAGGTTTCGCGCGGCTCGATCGGCTCCGCCATCGCCACGGCCAGCGCCGGACGGCTGATATACCCGTCCTGGAACATCAGCACCAGCACCTCATCGCGCCGCTTGCGGGCGGCGTCGGGATGGCGCAGGGGGTTGTAGCGATTGGGTGAACGAATCATCCCCGCGATCGTCGCCATCTCGCCGATCGTCAGGTCGCGCGGCACTTTGGAGAAGTAGTACTCCGCGGCCTCCCACACTCCGTAAATTCCCTCCTGCCCGCGCTGCCCCAGGTAGATGTCGTTGATATAGTTCTCCAGGATTTCGTCTTTGCTGTAGCGCCGCTCCGCGATATACGCCATCAGCGCTTCCTTCAGCTTGCGATGCCAGTCGCGCTTTTGGGTCAGGAAGAAGTTCTTCATCAACTGCTGGGTCAACGTCGAGCCGCCCTGCACGACGTGTCCGGAGTGGATGTTGACCCACGCCGCCTTCGCGATGCGAATCGGGTCAAGCCCGTGATGCTCGTAAAAGCGATGGTCCTCGGCGGCCAGGATCGCATCGATCAGAGCGGGCGGAATTTGTGACAGGCGGACCAGCCGGCGTTGTTCCCATACGCCCTGGTAAATGCCGCTGATCGGTTCGGGTTCCAGCTCGAAGGTATCCAGCGCCTTGTGCGTAACCCCGTCGGAGATTTCGGTCACCATCTGGTCGGAGCTGAGGCGGACGTCGACCAACTGACCGTCAAACTGATGGTAGGGATAGGCGAAGGCATGCAGGAACAGAACCAGGGTGCCCTTTTTGGGGTTGTAACAGTATTCGCCGCGGCCCCTGACCTGGGCGGGCGTGGGCTTGGGCCGGTAATTGAGCCGCGCCAGGCGCTCGAAGAAGCCGCTGTCGCGTAGGTTGGCGCCGGGATAAACCACCAGCGAGTCGGAATAGATTTGCGAGGGGATGTCCCAGCGCTTGCCCGAAAAGCGCGTCACGACCTCGTTTTCCAGCGACGTGTAGTAGCTATAGCAGTAGTAGAGCAGCGGCGGCACGACGAACAGCACCACCGCCGCCGTTGTAAACAGCGCTGTCTGCACAAGTCTTCTGAACAGCCGTCTGAGCATTGGGTCAGGGTTGTGATGGCCGGTGGATACGCCGTCAGCCTTGCCGTTTAAGGGGAACGTACAGGGTACTGCCGGCCCGCTCAATAAGCAGCAAAACCCCCTTGGCAGAGCTCTTGGCCAGCGCCTGCTCGTAGCCGTGCACGTCGCTGACCGGCTGGCGGTCGACTTCCAGAATGACGTCGCGCCGGCGCAATCCGGCGTCGGCGGCGGAACTGCCCGGTTCCACCCGGGTAATCACCACCCCGGCGTTGCCGTTCAAGCCCAGTTCGTGAGCCAGCTCGGGCGTGACGTTTTCAACATCCAGGCCCAGCCCGGAGCCGCGCGCCGACGGCGCCTGCTCCGCGCGCGACATTGCCTTTTCGATCTCCTCCTCGCGCGAGGGCGTGATCGTAACCTGCACCTGGCGGGTGGTGTGGTCGCGGAAGATGGTAAGCGGCACCTTGCGTCCAATCGGTGTCTCGCCCACCATCAGCGGCAACTGCTGGGATTCCTTGATGGGCTGGTTGTTGTAGGCCACGATCACGTCGCCGCGCTTGAGCCCTGCCGCCTGCGCGGGGCTGTCCTTGAGCACGTCTGCGATCAGCGCACCGCGCGGCTCATCCAGCCCCAGCGACTCGGACAAAGCCGGGGTAACTTTTTGGATGTACACCCCCAGCCATCCGCGCGTGACCTTGCCGGCGGTACGCAGCGCTTGGATCTCTTCCTTGACCAGATTAATCGGAATGGCAAAGCCGATTCCCATGCTGGTGCCGGTGCGGGTGTAGATTGCCGAATTGACGCCGACCACCGCGCCGCTCAAGTCGATGAGTGGGCCGCCCGAATTGCCCGGATTAATCGAGGCGTCGGTCTGAATGTAATCGTTGTAGCTGCCGGGGATGAAGCGCGTCTTGGCGCTGACGATACCGGCGGTTACCGAATGGTCGAAGCCAAACGGATTGCCGATCGCCATCACCCATTCGCCGACCCGCAGCCGGCTGGAATCGCCCAGCGGAGCGGCCGGCAGCGGAGCCCCGGCGTCAATCTTGAGCAGTGCGACGTCGGTCTTGGAGTCGCGCCCGACCACTTTGGCGGTGAAATTGCGCCCGTCGGTCAGCGATACCTGGATCTTGTCGGCGCTCTCGACCACGTGGTCGTTGGTCAGGATGTAACCGTCCTTGTTGATGATAAAACCGGAGCCCAAGCTCTTGACCCCGCGGGGCATTCCAAACCGCTCCTCGGGCGCGAGATCGAGCGGGTTGTCCTTTTGCAGCATTGATTCGGCGCCGGTGGGTTGGGCCTTGGATTCGGTAGAGATGTTCACCACCGTGGGGCTGAGTTTGGCCGCCAGGTCGACAAAATCAGGCAGCGTCTGCGCCTTGGGCGCTTGCCCGGCGGCGGGTGCGTCGGACCAGAATTGGTCGGCGTGCGCCGGCGCCAACACGACCGTCAGCAGGAATACCACACACAGCGCGACCCGCCGGGGCCGAGGATTTCCGCTCTGACCTGACATCGATCGGCGTCAGGAGCCGGAGTGGTGGCGCGCGGTTTCCACGTACTTCATGCGCAGGTCGAACAGGATCGAGCGCAGCAGCCCTTCTTCGTCGTGGTCAAGGTTGCCGCGCGTCTTGTCCTGCAGCATCCCAAGGATATCGATCATGTGCTGAGCGGCGGGCAGATCGCGCTGGCGCTCGTTGGTCACCGGGTCGGGGATCTCGCCCAGATGCATCAGGGCCTGGGTCGACAGGCTGACCACGAAGGTCGTGAAGTTGATCTCGGGCGCGGCTTGCCGTGGACCGGCCTGCCGCAGCGGGCGTTGGCCGGGGGCTTCCGCCGGTTTTGGCTGCTCGCCCGCTGTGGTTTGTGCCGCGGCATTGGGCTCTGCGCCCTGATGCTCGGGTTTCAGTTCGCCCTCGGCGGAAAAGCGCCGTCGATCCTCAACCTTGAATCCGCGGCTGGATTGTTCTTCGTCTCGCTCGGCCATAGCCGCTCAACTCCCTTTACACTTCATTGATCAGGCCGCGCCGCTCCTCGTCGCCATCTGCTCCAGGCGGGCGATGCGCTCTTCGATCGGCGGATGGGTCGAGAACAGGCGTGAAATCCCCTCGGCGGAAAGCGGATTGACGATAAACAGGTGGGCAGTAGCCGGACCGGCGTCCATCGGCAGCCGCTCGTTGGCCGCCTCCAGCTTGCGCAGCGCGTTGGCCAGGTACAGCGGATGATGGGTCAGGCGGGCGCCGCTGGCGTCGGCCTGATACTCGCGGGTGCGCGAGATGGCGAGCTGGATCAGCGTGGCCGCCAACGGCGCCAGGATCGCCATCACCAACAGCTCGATCAGGCCCGCCCCGCGCTCTTCTCCATCGCGCCCGCCAAAACCGCCGAACAACGCGCCCCAGCGCGCCACGCTGGCGATCATCATAATCGCACCGGCCAAAGTGGCGGCGATCGTACTGGTCAGGATGTCGCGGTTGATCACGTGCGACAATTCATGCCCAATCACGCCCTTGAGCTCCTCGCGATTGCAGATGCGCATGATGCCGCTGGTGACGGCCACGGCGGCATGGTTGGGATTGCGTCCGGTGGCAAAAGCGTTGGGCGTGTCGGTGTCGATCAGGTACAGTCGCGGCATCGGGATGCCCGCGGCGGTGGCCAGTTCGCGCACGATCGAATAAAGCTCCGGCGCCGTTTCCTGGCTCAGTTCGCGTGCGCCGTAAGCGCGCAGCACCAGCTTGTCGGAGAACCAGTAGCTGAAAAAATTCATCGCCAGGGCGATCAGGAAAAAGATCTCGACCCCCTGCGAGCCCCCCAACAGGCCGCCGATCAACATCAACAGTCCGGTTAACAGTCCCAACAGAAAAGTCGTCTTTATAAAATTGCTCACAGCGTTCCTCACTTGGCCGTCATCGAGTTGACGGTTTTGCGACCAAGCCTGACGGCATCAGTGTACCAGACTTAACCACTTCATTCCGCACACTTGGGCAGTGCTTCCAGCGCCTGGGCGACGTCGCGCCAGCACAGGTCGCGCAGCGGCATCCGGCGCACCACCGAGACCGCGCCCAACGGACGCCAGCGCGCCGGATCCGTTGGTCCAAATATAACCACTCCGCGCGCTCCTGCGGCGGCGGCCAGATGGGACACGCCGGAATCGTTGCCCACGAAGGCGGCTGATATTCGGGCCAATCCGGCCAGGGCGCCCAGCGGCGGATTGACGATCGTCACCAGCCGCGAGAAGGTCGCCTGAAGGTTGTTTTCAGCGGGCCCCAAAACGGTCAACACGGGGCAGTATCGGCTCAATTCGCCGGCCAATTGCAGGTAATTTGCCGCCGGCCAGTTTTTGGCCGGGCTTCCGCTCCCCGGCATCAGCAGCACGAAGCGCCCCGGCCCGACCCCGTGCGCATCGGCCAGGCGCCGCGCCAGGTCCAGGTCGGCGGTTAACAAGTCCAGCTTCGCGGCGGCCGGCTCGGGATTGAATGTGGCGTGGCCTGCAGTCACCTCTCGCAGGTAGGCCGCCGCGATGTGCCCTTCCGCCGCGGGCCGGAACGGATGGAAGAAAACCGCGCCGCGGCAGGCCTTGGGCAGGAGCTCGCGCATGCGCTGGTTGTCGAAGCCGAAAAAGGAATGGATCGCCGCAAAGGCGCCGAAGAACCCGGCCGCCTGCGCCGCGACGTCCGCATCGGAGCTGAACAGCAGACCGACCTCGCGCCGATCGATGGAATGCCCTCGCGCGATACCCATCCGGCCGACCGCAAAATCCGCCAGCTCCGCCCGCGCCATCAGCTCCATGACGCATCCAGGGTAGCGGCGAAGCAGTGTGCGCAGTGCCGGCAGCACGCAAATCAGGTCGCCCAAAGCACCCGGGAAGATGACCAGCACGCGATTTGAAGATGTTGTTGTACCCGTCATTTGCGCGGCGAGCACCGGCGTTTAAGCCGGCTAATCGCACCGTTGCAAGTGTCGCCACGGTGCCCGCCTTCAAGCTACAATAGCGCCATGCCAGTAAGCGTTGCACGCTCGCCCTTGGACCTCATTGGCCACACTCCGGTGGTTCGGCTCAACCGCATCCCGGCCCGGCAGGATGCCGAGATTTGGGCCAAGCTGGAAAATTACAACCCCGGCGGCAGCGTCAAGGACCGCATCTGCCTGGCGATGATCGAGCGTGCCGAACGCGAAGGCCGCCTCAAGCCGGGCGATACGATCGTTGAACCGACCTCGGGCAACACCGGAATCGGGCTGGCGTTGGTGGCCGCGGTCAAGGGTTACAAGCTGATCCTGACGATGCCGGATACGATGAGCGAAGAGCGCCGCTCGCTGCTGTGCGCGTACGGCGCGCAGCTCGTCCTGACGCCCGATACGCGGGGGATGCACGGAGCCATCGCCAAGGCCGAGGAACTGGTACGTGCCAACCCCGGCTATTTCATGCCGCAGCAATTCTCCAATGCAGCCAATCCGCAGATGCATCGGCAATCCACCGGGCCCGAACTGATGGAGCAGCTCGAACGGATTGACGCGTTCGTGGCCGGAGTCGGGACCGGCGGGACCATCACCGGCGTCGGCGGTTATCTGCGCGAGAAACTGGGCAACAAGGTTCATATTGTCGCGGTCGAGCCGCAAAACTCGCCGGTGCTGTCGGGCGGGGAGCCCGGCTTTCACAAGATTCAGGGCATCGGCGCAGGTTTCGTGCCGGAAATCCTCGACACCCACGCCTACGACGAGGTGATCCCGGTCAGCGACGAGGATGCCACCCATTTCACCCGCCGTCTGGCCCGCGAAGAGGGCCTGCTGGTGGGCATCTCGTCGGGCGCGGCGTGCTGCGCAGCCGTGCAGGTGGCGCGTAGGCTAGGCGCCGGCAAGCTGGTCGCCACCATCTTCTGCGATACCGGTGAACGCTACCTGACCACCGACCTGTTCCAGGCCGAGGGAATCTGAGGCGCGGGACGATGGATTCGCTGGAAGCCAAGCTCGCTCGTCTGCAAGGGATTTTCGTGCCGATGCAATCGGTGATCGTCGCGTTTTCGGGCGGCGTCGATTCCAGTTTCCTGCTGCGCGTGGCGCATGAAGCGGCCGGCGAGCGCGTGCTGGCGCTGACCACCACCTCGCCCACCATGCCCGAGGAGGACCTCGCCTCGGCCCGGGAAATCGCCGCGCTGATCGGCGCGCGCCATCTGATCATCTCCTCCAACGAACTGGAGATTCCCGGCTACGCCGCCAATCCGCTCAATCGATGCTACCTGTGCAAGCACAACCTCTTTACCGTGTGCGAGCAGAAGGCGGCCGAACTAGGGGTCGAGTATATCGTCGACGGACTGAACCTGGACGATTTGCGCGACTATCGGCCCGGGATGCAGGCGGCCGCGGAAAAGCGCGTGCGCCATCCGCTGGTCGAGGCCGAACTGACTAAGCAGGAAATCCGCGAGCTGTCGAAAAGGATGGGCCTGCCCACCTGGGACCGGCCCGCTTCGCCCTGCCTGTCATCGCGTTTTCCCTACGGCACGCAGATCACACTGGAACGCCTGCAACAGGTGTCATCGGGCGAGAAGCTGCTGCGCGCGCTGGGCTTCAAGGTGGTGCGCGTGCGCTATCACGGCGAGGTCGCGCGGCTGGAGGTGGGACGCGACGAGATGGCCCGTCTGCTCGACCCGCAAATCGCGGAGCTGCTGTCGCGCGAGTTCAAGAACCTGGGCTTCCGTTTCGTGACGCTGGACCTGGGCGGCTTCCGCTCCGGCTCGCTCAATGAAGGCGTGGTCCCGGCCAGCTCCGGTTGATGCTTACAAACAACTGACGCTTCCCGGCCTTAGAAGAACACCTGCTCGCCGCGCGTTCCGGCGACGCGGTAGATGCATTGAAACGCGCCAGGACTTGCCTTGGCGCCGGCAGTGGGCGGCAGGGCGTCCTGCCTGACACAGGGCAATTCCCTGATACCGGCGGCGAATAGGTCGGGCGCCGCAGTGGTGAAATTCGCCTGCTGTCCGGGCGCGACGTCCAGCGTGGCGTCGGTCAGCGCGCTGCCCAGCTTCTCGTTGTCCCCGTACAGTGCCACCTCCAGGCTCATGCCGACCAACTGATGGGGCGAACGATTGACGACGCGGCCGCTCAAGCGGCCGGCGCGGTGTGCGGAGTCGCGGACCCATTTGACGTCGGAGAGCAGCACCAGATTGGCGGGGATCAGTTGCGCCGAGTACGCATCGTCCACCCGCTGGTTGTATTCGACGTACTCGAAAATCAGCACCAGGATTACGATCGGTCCGATGGCGGGGACCAGGATGTGGGAGTTAAAAGCGGCGCGGTAGGCGCGCATCGTATAGCCCAGCAGGCTGAGCGGAATCGCCACCGCGGCGGCGGCCAGCGCCGCCGCCAACGCCATCGAGTCGGTGGCCGCCATCGCCCCATGCATGAACAAGGCGGCTGCGATCAGCCCGGCATACCAGATCAGCACCAGCCGTCCAGTACCCGCCGATGTCTCTCCCGGGGCAGCCGGCTCATCGCTGCGCGACCGGAACTCCGATTGCGGCCGTGTACGAATGCCGTCATTGTCCGGCGCGCCACCCGCCCTTGTCAATCCGACAGCCGCCGGTCGATTCTAATGGCCTACTCCGGGAGTGGCGGGCAGAATCGAGCTCACCCACTGGACGATGCCGCTGAGGGTGGCGGGAAATTGTATCCCCAGTACCGTCAGCACCGGCAACACCCCGTACAGGACAAGATGTCCGACAAAACCCAGCGTCCAGTCGATTTTGCCCGGAGTCCCGCCCGACAACAGGCTCAGCAGGCGGTCGCGGCTGACCTGAATCAGGATCCACACGGAAATTGCGGCTCCACCCAACAGCATCGTCCAGCCAAAGCGCAGCAAAGTATCGCTGTTGGGGAAGGGGTAGGAGCTGACCGCCATCAGCATCAGCAGCAGTCCCACGATCGTAAAAAACATCTGAAAGCGCAGCTGCGCCAGTATGTGTCGGCTGTAATCGAGAATCCGGCTGGCCAAAAACAACCCGGCCGCGCCGCGCCATCGGTCTTCATCGCTTTCGGGAACGGTGGGCGCAGCCTGCAGACACCAGTCGGGCTCAAGAATGTTTGCCGCGATGGCGGACATTTTTGCCAACGCCGCCTGCGCGCTGAGCATCCTACGACGCCGCTTGCGGTAGTCGCCAAGGGCATCGAATTTGAGGGCGGCGGCCAGATTGGACTTGGCATACTCAAACAGCTCGTGCAGTTTCCACCGATTGGCCGCGACCGCCGCCCTTAAGGGGCGCTGCGAAGCATTGTTGCCGAGCAACTGGTCTGCGCAGCCAAGCAGCCGTGCGGCCTGCTCAATTGAAAATTCCAACGCGCTGAAGGTGGGCGGCGGCGAGCCCAGGGAAAGCTCGGGCACCTGTCCGGAACTGCTCTGGGAGCGCTCCTCTCCACTGGTGGACGGTTTGCCCAGGGCTCCCAGCCGCCCGCACGCTTCGCGCAACGGATGCCACGACAGGCGCCTGAGCAGCTCGCGAAATTCGCACCATACGTTGAACGTCCTGAGCAGGTTGAAGGTTATCCCCAGGTAGGCGGTGCCGAGCAGGAACGCCAGCAGCAGGTCGAACCTGGGTCCTTCGAGGGAGGGCAGGAAGAGAAACCCCGCGAGATTGGGCCAGCCAAGGTCGGCGCCGTGACCGAGCCTGGCCACGAAGCCGGCGAGCGTATGGAAGTTAAACGCCCGTTCGATTTCGTCGAAATCCACCCTGAGGAGGGTCGCCGCCAAAAAAGCGGTTATCAACCAAAAAGCCACGAACCCGAAGGGGAGTCCGAGCGCCCCGCGCGACAGCAGCGAACGAAGCCGCCTCTGTCTGACCGCCAGGTCGCCGAGCGAGGGGGAGTTCATACCCAGGTAGGAAGCCTGCAGCACCTGACTGGCCTCGTCGCGCGCGTCATCGCCGCCGGTTGCCGCCTCGATCATCGCGGTGCGGTGCACGTTGGATGAGGCCCACAGCACCATCGCGAGGCTGACAAAGAACAGGGGCAGCACAGGCGAAATGCCGTTGCCCGAATTTACATAGCGCCAGGCGGCGAAAATCAAATCCGCCTTTTTGTAGGGGTCCTCGTCCGGCCCCAGCAGACCGGCCAGATACCAAACAACCAGTAGACAGGAAACAACCGGGATCAGCAGCGACGCGATTGCTGAAAGAGCTTCGGCGGTCGTGCGCACAGCTCTTTCAATTGCGCCGCGCGCCCGCTTGCCCAGCGGTCCCCCGACAGGGGCCTGCCATTTCGGCCATCGCGTTCCTCCTATTGCCGCCCTTCCCTCCCCGCCCACAGCCCAGCAGGCAAGCGTAAGGCACGCCTTAAGAAAGGACATGAGCGCGGCAGCGATAAGCGGGATCAAGACCACGAGCAGGGTGGCTCTGACCCACCATCGGAGGTGAACCGCAAAGGTGGGAACATCGGGCACAAACCACCCCATGGCCAGGTGCATTCCCGTCCGGCGCAGGGCAGCAGGCAGCAGTATCGCAGCCGGATAAGGAGCGGCCTTGACATGGGACTGCAGGATGATGACGCGCCACCACGGCGCCGGCAGCAGGCCGGGAAACACCAGCAGTCCCGACACCAGCAGATAGAACGCCAGCAGGTGGACGTGGAAGGCTTCCAGCGCCAGCAGTCTGCGGCGGGCCGGATCGCGTAGTCGCGCCCGCCAAATCGTTTTTCGCCATCGCAGCTTCGCCGGCCACAGCGCCAGAAGTGCAAACCATGTGGATATAATCGTGGCAGCCCAGAACAGCAGAATGGAAGCCCATGAGTTGGTTCGATAGAACTCTATTTCATGCGTGTGCGCCGGTTTACGCTTGGAGGGCTTGTTAATATATAAACCCGACAGGCCGACCGTTTGCGGAAGAATGGCGATCGGTACAAATCCTTCCTTTCCAACCGCGGTGATCCAGACTGGTGGAGAGGTCTTCGGAGCCAGCGAACCTTTCAAAACGAACGGCTGGGCGTAATCGAGCATTTTGTCCTGTCTGTCAAGCAGGGCGAGGGTGGCGTTGAACAGTCCCTCGGCCCTCTCGCTGGAAAACTGATAATGCTCGCTTTCGCCCAGGAACGGATAGGTCCAGTGCTGGTTGAGGGTGAACAGAGGGTAAGTGCCGACCACCAGCATCCCGCGCAAATCGTTGGCAACGTCAGGGTTGAGGAACAGAAGGTCGCCGCCGAAGGAGAAGACGGTGGTGTCCGGACAATGGGTGTGCACCTCGCGGGCAAGGTAGATGGTATCCTGCACGTCGCTGGCGGCGATGCCGACGTAATGGATTCGCTCTGCCGACAGGGTGGAGAGAAGATTGGACATAACCAGCGCGGCGGCAGGTTTGTCCAGATCCTCGGCAAAGGAGGGCAAGAGGTCTTTGCCCTCGGTTTTGGGCGTCAACACCGGGAAAAACGTGCGCGATCCTTCAATCAACTTGAGCAGTTGCGGTGACGCCGTCTGCTCCTCGCTCGCCTCGCGAACTTTGGAGATGTGAAGGGGGAACGGCAGATCAAGATAGCCATGGGCTTTTTTGTACTCTTCGCTGAACCGCTTAAACGTGGCGTCTTGCCAGCGCAGGGCTTCCAGGTTGCCGTACAACACCGAAGCTACGCGTTGCACGCCGCCTGCGTGCACCATCTCCGGTGCGTCGTTCAGCCATTTCACTATCCTGTGCTCCAGTTTTCGGAGCTCCTTGGCTGATTTCAAGTCCGTTACTTCCCGGCCGCGCAGATACTCGATAAATCCGCCCAGCGTGCCCACGGCGAAATTCTGTCCATAGCCGGTATCGGCCTCGCGCAGGATTGCCACGTCTTCAAGTTGAACGCCCAGGCGCTCCCTGAGGAAGCGCAGAAACGTATCGCGGCTCTCCACGCCGTAGTCCATCGTGGCGGTGAAGGTCAAATCGCCAAAGGCGTCAGGATCGTTGAAGGGGGCATCCTGCAATCCCATCTGATTCACCGCGTCGGCATCGCCGGAGACGATGCTGAAGTGCAGCGGCGGCGTGTGGTCTCGGCGCCCATGGGTGAGCTTTTTCCAATACGCGGCTTTCCATCTTGCGAAGTCGGCAAACCCGAGTCTCAGCGAGGGGACCGACCCGGTAAAGTACGGAGCCAACACCCCGATTTTGACGCAACCCGGCTGACGCTTGGGGCAATCTGTCTGTCCGGCAGCAAGAGGTGAGAGTTCGGCAACCTGTTCCAAGGCGCTGGCAAGCGCGAATTTGTGAATGCCCGCGGTGGGAGTTTCTCCGACCACGAACACCACCAAAAGCTGACAACCCCCCAGACCTCCGCAGTTGCGCCTGAAGAGAATAAGCCCCGGTTGGGTTTCGGGGTCGCGGCTTTCCGCTCCAGCCGCCGCCGCCTGCTCGGGTTGGGTCCACGGAAGGTCAAAGCGATCCATGGAGTAGCCGGCTTGCGCGGCGGCCTCCGTCAGCGTCTCCATGCCGCTATCGAAGTCGTGTTGCAGATGGGAAAGAACAGGGTCCGGAAGCGTGGCGATCAGAAACTGCACTTCGATCGAATCCCGATGGCGGGTCGAACGCCTGGGGTTCAAATCCGTTTCAAGTTGCTTGTCGGAAGGGTTGTCGATGCACCTCCCCAATCCCGCAGTTTCCAGGTCTTCGTCCGGCGCGACCGTGCCCTTTTTGCCCACGCCCTTGAGCGCCGGGCGAAGCTCGTCGGCGACCGGCGGCAGCAGGTAGTTGGTATTGACGAACTTCCACAGCAGATGGCGGGCGTCGCCGCAGTAGCGGTCCAGGCGCCCGGATTGCCGGAAGCGGGGGTTGCCGGATGATATGCGCCCGAGCTCGGCGTGATGCGTCGCGACTCCGGCGACCGCGGTAGCGCCGGCCACATCACCCCCGGTGGGTGCGGGGCGTTGCGTGGTGGCCAGCAGGGCCATCGGCGCGAGCAGCCAGGGTGCCAGATCACGAAACGTCATCGTGGCTCTCCCGGAGAGCGCTGAAACCCGGCTTCAGAGACCAACCGCCCCTGAATTGCGGCCAATGCTCCCCCCAGTTTAAAAATTCACTGGATTGTAGGAGAAATCACCTGATTGTCAATGATATTGACATTCAGATATTAAAAATACACATCTGTTTGTTTCGCACGAAATTTTGGGATCGCCGACCTTTTTGGCCCACGTCGGCACAAACCGACTGGCAGGGTGCGGAAAAAGGATATTTGTGCCCTCATGAAGACACCTGCGTTCCGCACCCTGGACAAAAGATGGCTGCTTTCCTTTACTTCTCTCCCTCTGGGAGAGACTAGAGTGAGGGAGCAGGTTGCGGAAAATCGTTTTTTCCGCAACCTGCTAGCGGCGCGCCGACAGGTCGGGAGCCGCAATGTGGCCGTAGCGCTTGGCGATCACTGCGGCGATCGTGGTCGAATAGACGTTGGGGGCGGCGGTCGCCTCGTCCTTGCGCCGGTCCTGCAACGCCAGCATCGCGCCGACGTTATCCGCCGTGACCCGCAGAGCAGAGCCGGCCACGATTGCGGCGTCGGGACAGTCAGGGATCGAGTCGCCCAAGAGCTGGCGCATGATGGTGGCGCCGACCGCGGGTTCCATGTGCCAGGCGTCGATAAACATGCGGTCGCTGCGTGCGATGCCGTTGTAGCCCGAGTAGTCGGTGTAGGACAGATGCTGCGCCAGCTCGCGCTTCCAGCGCTGAAAGTCGGGCCATCGTCCGGTCTGGCGGATCATTTCCAGCTCGAATTGATCCACCGGCGGCACATATGCGATTAACTCCACGTGGGCCCGGCGGATGCGTTGGACGATCTCCAAAAACAACTGGAACAATCGCGGCGAGTAATCGAACTGGCGATACTCGGGCAGTTGGCTGATCTCGCGCAGGCGCCGCTGCTCGTCCATCCCGGCCAGCGTCGGGGGCGGCGGATTGGCGAACTGGCGGCAGATGAACGCTTTCGGCCAGGGAATCGGCTGCCGGGCGTCGGCAGCGATCTTTCCCTGCAGCGCCCGCCCAATCATCCGGTAGCTGGCCACGAAGGTGTCGGCGCTCAGCAGATTGTCGGTCAGCGTGATGCGCCAATCGCCGTCCAGGCGCGCACAGGTATCGGGTGAGCAGCTATCGGTGTAGGCGTCGATGGTGTAGAACTCCACGCCCCAGATGACGCGCCGTAGATGCGGATTGCGCAGCGCGATGTCCACTTCCTTGGCGATCTCCTGCAGACGCGAGCCCGACAGCGCCGCGTTCTCGACCCCGTCGTGCACCCCCTGCTCGATCTTCATGCCGTAAAGCGTGCGCGAGGATCCCAGCAGCAGCGTGTCGGGTGCGGCGGTGCGCAGCAGATAGGGCGTCACCACGCGCTCGGCCCTGACCCGGCGGTACTTGCCGGGCACCAGGTGAAAGCGCCAGGCGCCCCACGGATTGACCAGGATATTCAAGACGATAACCGCCGCAACGGCGGCCACCAGCCAGCTCAGCATCAGGCGCAGACGACGTGCGGCGGCCATCTCGTGGAACCTAGAACTGGAAGTAGACAAAGGCCGGCGGGTTGGCCAGGTTGAGAACGCTGACCACGGCCAATACCACGAAGGCTGCGGCATATACGTAGTCGCCTAGCCAGTCCCATTGCATGATGGTCTGCCGGTTGGGGCAAAACCAAACCACCAACAGCCCCTTGAGGATATTGCGATACATCTCGCTGGTGAAGGAGCCGAATTCCGCGCGCCAGGCAAAGCCGTTGGCCCCCACCATCCCGCGCACGATCTGCCAGGCGCGGGTGAAGGTGGTGGAGCGGAAGAAGACGTAGCCGAACAGCGTCACGCCAAAGGTCAGGGCCACTCCGGCCAGCGCCGGCAGACGCCGAGTGCTGTGCTTGCGCCAGGCGTGATTGATGCTCAGCGCCACGCCCTGCAACGCACCCCACACCACGAAGGTCCAGCTTGCGCCGTGCCACAGCCCGCCCACCAGCATGGTCAGGAAGAGGTTGAGATGCTGGCGCAGTTCGCCTCTGCGATTGCCGCCCAACGGGATATAGACATAGTCGCGCAAGAAGAACGACAGCGTGATGTGCCATCGATGCCAGTACTCGACCATGTTGGTGCATTTGTAGGGCGAGTCGAAGTTTTCTGGAAAGCGCACGCCGAACATCCGCGCCAGGCCAATCGCCATGTCCGAGTAACCGGAGAAGTCGAAATAAACCTGCAGCGCAAAGGCCAGCGTCGCGCCCCACGCGTCGGGGAAGCTGGGCAGAAAGTGCGCCTCGAAGACCGGTCCCACATAGTCGCGGAAGGTGTCGGCCAGAATCACCTTCTTGAACAGTCCGATTGCGAAAATCATCAGCCCGGGCGTCAGGTTCTCCGCGCTCAGGCGGAATTGGGTGCGGCGGTTAAACTGGGGATAGATCTCCTGGTAGCGCACGATCGGCCCGGCGATCAGGTGGGGGAAGAACGTGATGAACATCGCGTAACTGACGAAATCGCCGGTGCCTTCCTCGCCCCGGTAACAGCTCATCAGGTAGGTGATCTGCTCGAAGGTAAAGAACGAGATCGCCAGCGGCAGCTCCATGTGGAGCAGCGGCCAGGCCAGCCCCAGCGCGCCGTTGACGCTGCCGACCAGGAAGTCGCGGTACTTGAAGTAGCCCAGCAGCGCCACGTTGACCGCGATCCCAACGCCCAGGATCAGCCGCCGGGCGCGGGCCGAGGCGGCGGCGCCAGCCGGCGGGATTGGTCCCAACAGCCTGCTCCACAGGTAGTTAAACGCGATCGAAAACAGGAACAGAAGCAGGTAGTGCCAGTTCCACCAGGCGTAGAAAAACAGCGACGCGGCGATCAGGAAAAACGGCGTTGCCTGCCGCCATCGCGACTCTCCCAACGCCCCGTACACCACCAGCACCACGGGCAGAAAGCCCAGGATAAACGGATAGGAGTTGAACAGCACCTCGGCGATCCTCGCGTTCAACCGCCCTTTTTATCATCGCCTGCGGGATGCATCCACGCCCTTTGTGCAACCGCGCGTGCGACGCGGCCGCACGGCAGGAATTTTTCCTTGCACAACCGGCACGCAGGCCGCCGCGGCGCGGTCATCCGCGCTCATAGGGCTTGGGCTGCCATTGGATTTCGCCGCCGGCGGCGCGGCTTTGCTTGTGGCCCAGTTTGAAGGCGTTGAAGTCGGCCGATTCCAGCACACTGGCCGGCACTTCGTAGTTGGTGCGGTCGATCACCTGGGCGAAATTTTCCGCCAGCGCCTCCATCGTCAGTTGGTGATTGACGTAGCCGTGCGTCTCACCCCAAAAGACCAGGTTGACGCGCCCGCCGCCGGCCGACAGGCATTGGCCGGTGACCGGGCATCGCTGATGCGCCAGCAGCGCCACCGCCGGCGCCACGATCTCGGGCGTCAGCTTGGTCATCATCCAGGTCTTGAGCTCCGACTCCTCCAGCGTCTCCATCACCGCGCGCGTTCCCGCCACCGGCGACAGCGCGTTGACCTTGATATTGTACTGCGCGCCTTCCAGGCCCAACGTGCGCGTCAACCCAAAGGTCGCCGCGCGCGCGGTGACGTAGGCGGTCAGGGTCGGATGGCCAAGAAACGAGGTCGAGGTGATGTTGACGATCCGCCCGTAGCGCGCCGTTTGCATATGCGGCCACGCCGCGCGGCACATCCAGACCACGCCCATCATGTTGGTGTTGATCACGCGCAGGAAGTCGGCGGTCGAAACTTCGCCAAAGGGCGCCATCACCGTGATGCCGGCGTTGTTGACCAGCACATCAAGCCGCCCGAATGACTCCAGCGCCGTGCGCACGATCGCCGCGGCGCTATGTTCCTCGGCGACGGTATGCGTATCGGCGACCGCCTGCCCGCCCGCGTCGATTATTTCGCGCGTCACCGCGTGCGCCGGCGCATCGGAGGTACCGCGCCCCGCCGCAGTGGTGCCGATGTCGTTGACCACCACGCGTGCCCCGCGTGCGGCCAGCAGGCGCGCGTAGGCGCGCCCCAGTCCATTGCCCGCTCCGGTCACGATTGCCACCTGTCCGTCAAAGCGCAGCTCTGCCATGGCCTGCTCCGTGGAGTTTTTCGGCGCCCCGTCGCACGACGCGGCGGCGCTTTTCGAGTATAAGTGGAACGGCAAGGCGAAAGCGACCGGAGAGGACCATCATGGTAGAGAGAAAACAACGAGTGCCGCTGTGCGACCTTTCCACCCTTTCCGCGGAAGATCGCGAAATGGCGGAGAAAAATCGGGTGGAGGGCAAGATCCCCAACATCTTCGCCACCCTGGTCAACCATCCCAAGCTGGCGCGCAGTTGGCTGCGTTTTGCCGGCTATATCCTGGGCCGCCAGACGTTGCCGGCGCGCGACCGCGAACTGGCCATCCTGCGCATCGGATGGCTCAACCAGGCGCCCTACGAATGGGAACAGCACGTGCGCATTGGGCGGCGCTCGGGAATTTCGGAGGCCGAGATCGAGCGCATCAAGCAGGGGCCGGAGGCGGGCTGGGAGCACCATGACGCGGCGATCCTGCGCGCCTGCGACGAGCTGTTCGAAAATTCCGTGATTTCCGATGCGACCTGGCAGAGCCTGGCCCAGCGCTACAATACCCAGCAGATGATGGACCTGGTGTTCACCATCGGGCAATACAACCTGGTGTCGTGGGCGCTCAACAGCCTGGGCGTGCCGCTGGACGATTTTCTGCCCGGCGCCAAGAACACCAACTGATCAGGCCGGGCGATCGAAAATCCTCTTCGCACGGACGTGGCGCAGCACCACGTCGCTGGCGGCGCGCGGCTCGACCTCCGGGTGGCCAGCGCCAGCGTGCGGAATTTCCACTATGCAGGCCACGAAGATCACCACCTGCTGCGCGCGGCCCAGCGCGGGCGGCACGCGAAGCATCCATCGCGAATTGCGCGACCACAGGTACTGTACAAATAGTAGGTACGAAGCGCGCCCAGTCCCGCGAGCGATGCGCCGGGCAGCCGGCTCCAAATGGGGGCGCTGCCCGCAACCGCGATAGCCGAGCGGGCATCCCAGGCCCAGCGCGGCACGCCGCGCGGTGCGCATCTGTTCGGCGATGCGCGCGGTCAGCGCGGGAGCGCGTTCAAAGCGGCGATGATCGGCCGCGGGCAGGATTCATTGACGCTGTTTCGCGAGGCGCCGCAAAGCAGCTTTAATATAACATCGGCCGGCGGCAGCCGACAAAACGCGTTGCCGCCCCCCTTAGCGGCGTGATAATTCGGGAGGCGCGATGCCTAAGCAGGTGCCCTCAGCGCCGGCAATAAAGTCGGTCGGGATAGTGGTCAAACGCGGCCATGCGCAGGCGCTCGCGCTGGCCGCCACGCTGGCGCAATGGCTGCACGCGCGCGGACTGGAAGTGTTCGCCGAGCCCGAGGATGCGCCGCGGATCGAGGCCCAGCCGCTGGCCAAATCCGAACTGGCCCATCGCGCCGACCTGATCGTGGTGCTGGGCGGCGACGGCACCCTGCTGAGCGTGGCGCGTCTGGTCGGCGAACGGCAAACTCCGATCCTGGGCATCAACCTGGGCGCGCTCGGCTTTCTCACCCAGGCTGCGATGGAGGAGGCGCGCGCCTCGCTCGAGCGCGTGCTGGCCGGCAATTACACCGTCGACCGGCGCATCACGCTGGAGGCGGAGGTGCTCAGCACCGACGGCCCCGTCCGCCATCGCGCCGCGCTCACGGCGCTTAACGACGTGGTGATCCACAAGCGTCAGCTCGGCCGCCTGCTGGAACTCGACGTGCTTGCCGACGGCCAGTACTTCTGTTCCTACCGCGCCGACGGTTTGATCGTTGCCACGCCCACCGGCTCCACTGCCTATGCGCTTAGCGCCGGCGGCCCGATCATCTTCCCTACCCTCGAGGTGGTGGTGCTGGCGCCGATCTGTCCGCATACGCTGACCAACCGGCCGGTGGTGCTGCCCGATTCCTGCGCACTGGAAATCCGCGTCCAGGCGACCGACCATGACGCGATGCTGACGGCGGACGGGCAGGAGGGCGTCTCTTTGGGCGCGCGCGATCGGGTGGTCGTCCGCAAGGGCAAAAACCCGGTGGCGCTGGTGCGCTCCTCGCACAGCTACTTCGAGATCTGGCGCAACAAGCTCAGATGGGGTTGAACGTTTACGGGCGGAGGAGAGGCCCGGGCACGCGATGCTGGTTGAGCTGAGGATCCGCAACTTCGCAATCATCGACCAGGTCGAGCTGGAGTTCGGCCCCGGGCTCAACGTGCTGTCGGGCGAGACTGGCGCCGGCAAGACCATCGTGATGAACGCCTTGGGGCTGCTGCTGGGCGGGCGCGCGTCGCCCGAGATGGTACGCGCCGATCGGAAGGAAGCTGTGGTCGAGGGTCTGTTCGCGGTCGAGGGCGAGGGGCTGCCCGCCGATCTGATGGCGGCGATGGGCGAGGGGGCGGCGCGCGAGCTGATCGTCAAGCGCGTAGTATCGGAGGCCGGCCGCTCGCGGGTGCTGATCAACGACGAACTGGCCACGGTGCAGACGCTGGCCCGTATCGGCGCCGCGCTGGTCGAGGTGTACGGCCAGCACGAACAGCAATCCCTGTTGCGCACGGAAAATCATCTGACCATCCTCGACCGTTTCGCCGCGCTGGAGTCGGCGCTGGCTGCCTACCGCGAAGCATACCGACGCGCCCGCGAGCTGTCAGCGCGGCTGGCCGATTTGGAGCATCGCGCCCGCGACCGCGAGCGGCGGCTGGAGACTGCGCGCTTCGAGCTGAGCGAGCTGGAGCGCGCGCAACTGGACATCAACGAAGAGCGCGACCTTGCGGCGGAGCGCACGATTCTCGCCAATGCGGCCCGCTTGATGGCCGCAGCCGGCGCTGCCGAGCAGGTGCTGATGGATCAGGACGGCGCGGCCGCCGACCTGATCGGCCGCGCGCAAAGCGCGCTGGGCGAAGCCGCCTCTCTCGACGCCAAGCTGGCCGAGCCGCTGGACCTGATCGGGTCGGCGCGGGTGGCGCTGGAAGAGGCGGTCCACGCGCTGCGCGCCTACCGCGAGCGCATCGAGGCAGATCCTGGCCGGTTGGAACAGATCGACAACCGCCTGCAGGAGATTGCGCGGCTCAAGCGCAAGTACGGCGGCTCGGTGCAAAGCGCGCTGGCCACACTGGAGCATCTGCGCGCCGAGGTTGGCGAGCTGGAGCATGCCGAAGAGAGCGCCGCCGAGATCAAGGCCGAAGTCGCCAAGGCGTTGGCGCAGGCGGCCGGGATGGCGCGCGAGCTGAGTCGGTCGCGCGCGGCCGGCGCGGCGGCGCTCAAGCAGAAGATGCAGGCCGAACTCAAGACGCTGGGGATGCGCAACGCGGTCTTCGAAGCGCGCCTGACGCCGTTTGCCGCCGACTCGGGGCTGGGGTGCGAGGCAGCGCCTCTGGGGCCCGACGGGAGCGACGAATGCGAATTCTTTCTCGCGCCCAACCTGGGACAGCCGCCGATGGCGCTGGCCAGGATCGCGTCGGGCGGCGAGCTGTCGCGCGTGATGCTGGCGTTAAAGCGCCTGGAGGCGCAGCGCCGCGGCGTCGCCACCATGATCTTCGACGAGGTTGACGCCGGGATCGGCGGCGCCATCGCCGAGGTGGTAGGGCGCAAGCTCAAGGAGTTGTCACGTTTCCACCAGATTTTGTGCATCACCCACCTGCCGCAGATTGCCTCCTTCGCCGACCGCCATTTCCTGGTCGAAAAGGAGGAGCGCCGCGGCGCCACCACCAGCCGCGTTGTCGAGCTGGACCAGCCGCAGCGCGTGGAGGAGCTGGCGCGGATGCTGGGCGGCGCCCAGGTCAGCGAGCGCTTCCGCCGCGCCGCGCGCGAACTGCTCGACCGCGCGCAGTAGTGGTCGCGATTGCCCGCCTTGGGCGCAATGCCATCAGATATGACAATGGCATCGTCGAATGGCACGACTTTAAGGATCGATAAGGCCGCACGGATCGTGCTTGCCAAACCGTTGCGCGAGCCTCAGGGGCTGCGCCCGGGAACCGAATTGGAGGCCGTGGATGAGCAGGGCGGCATTCCTTTACGCCCGGTCGAGGAGCGGCGCCGGTTGATGAAGATCGACGGTTTGTGGGTCTACCGGGGGGCGGCGCAGGCAGGTGGGAAGTGGGAGCGGCTCATTGAGCAAGTGCGCGAGGAGCGGCTCGGGGCAACCGGTACCTGCTGAAAAACTGCCACATCAGTTCGTTGGCTTCGATCAGGTCGGTGCTGCGGCCCAGCACGCGCTCGAAGTGCGCCTGGATGCCGCCCGGCCAGACATGCCCCGCGCCGGTCAGTTTCCACAGCACGATTTGGGTGCCGTCGCGGCACGGAGCCCACTGGTAGCGGGTTGCCGTGATGCCCTGGTTGTTGGTGCCGGCCTGCCCGTCAACGGTCGGGGCGATCTGCGGCTGCGCGGGGCATCCGTCGAACTTGCGCCACTTCGCCAGGCCTGCCTCGACGCCGGGATTGCCCAGCTTGCGATGAAACAGCGAACTAACCGAGCGCCCGTAGCCGCCGTTGTAATGGAGCAGCGGATCATCGACGCTGTTGAAGGCCATGATCGGTATCGGCCGGGCGGGCGCGAAGTCGCCCGTCACCATCGAGCCCGCCACTGGCGCAATCGCGGCGATCGCGCCTGCGGCTTGCGCCGCCAGGCGATATGACAGCATCGCGCCGTTGGACAGGCCGGT
>Ga0070737_10002396_pt1 | contig 22646 bp, 17 predicted proteins | sample Coa_R1_10_FD_66438 | JGI IMG/M metagenome (GOLD analysis project Ga0070737, IMG submission 66438) | Surface soil microbial communities from Centralia Pennsylvania, which are recovering from an underground coalmine fire - Coalmine... | ecosystem: Environmental > Terrestrial > Soil > Unclassified...
ATGAAGCGGAAGTAATCGCCATGCGTGAGGCGCAGAAGGCTGGCTTTGAGGAAGAGGAGCAGCAGCAGATCGGCATGGCCGTTCGCGAGTGCATGGTGAACGCGGTCGTGCACGGCAACCGCTACAACAAGAAGAAGAAAGTGCATCTGGACCTTGAGCCGTCCACCAGCGGATTGACGGTGGTGATCGGGGATGAGGGCGAAGGATTCAATCTGGAGTCGCTGCCCGACCCGCTGTCGCCCGAAAACCTGCTGCGGCAATCCGGCCGTGGCCTCTTACTCGTGCGGGCCTTTATGGACGACTTTCAAGTGCAGCCCCGCGAAGGCGGCGGCACCGAGGTCCGTTTGCGAAAGAATTTGGCCAAGTAGAATTTCTTTTTCAGTATCTGAATCCACAGGAGGAGGCAGAAGTGAGTGCTAAATTGACATCCCGCCAGGTTGGCGATGTCACCGTTATCGACGCGGCGGGACGTATTACCCTCGGCGAAGGCGCCAGCGCCTTTCGCGACACCATCCGCGATCTCGCCAGCAAGGGTAATAAGAAATTATTGCTGAACCTTGGCGATGTGTCCTACATCGATAGCTCGGGCATCGGCGAAATGGTCTCTGGCTTCACAACTGTGACCAACAACGGTGGTCAACTGAAGCTGGTAGGTCTTTCGAAACGTATCAAAGACTTATTGCAGATTACAAAGCTATATACCGTCTTTGACGTATATGATGACGAAGCGCAGGCCGTTCGCAGCTTCTCTTAACGTTACCTGCTTCACGCAGTCGGCACTGGTACTAGTAGGACCAGCCGGGAAATGAGACAAGTGCATTGAGGCAGCCACTCTGTCAGCAGAAACGTGTCTACGTCAACTTCGCTACACCCAATTCCGGTGCCTGCACCGCAGACAGTAGCTGTCCCGGCGGTCCAAGAGCATCCATTCGAAGTCCTGCTGGCCGATGAGCTTACGTTGGTGCGCGAGGGGCTCGCCGCACTCTGCAACTCGATTCCCGGTTTCCGAGTCGTGTCGCAAGTAGGAACCGCCGGCGCGGCTTTCGCCGAGATCCAACGCCTGGAGCCCGCCGTCGCCCTGCTGGACCTCGGACTGTCGGACTTGGCGGCCACCGAGGTGATCCGGCGCGTTCGCGAATTGGGCCTCCGCACCCGTTGCGCCGTGTTCTCCGTTCGCAAAGACCGGAAGACCGTTTTGGAGGTGCTCCGCACCGGCGCCTGCGGCTTTCTGCTGAAGAGTTCCACCGCCGAGCAGATGGCCGATGCCTTGGGGCAATTTACCCAGGGCGGCATTTACGTATCGCCCCAGATTGAGGTCATGTCCCTCTTTGGCGAAACCGGCGGCCGCAACCACGGCGAAGATCCCCTTGAATCGCTCAGTAGCCGCGAATTCCAGGTCTTTTCGCTGCTCGTGGAAGGCATCCGCGCCAAAGAGATCGCCGCGCGATTGTCGCTGAGCCCTAAAACCGTCGACACTTACCGCTCCAGCTTGATGCGTAAGCTGGACATTCACGATGTTGCGGGCCTTGTGAAGTTCGCCATCAAGCGCGATCTGGCAGACCTGCCGGCGTAAGTCGCTTATTTTTCCCCGTTAGCCCCCACCAGCATCACTCGACGCGGCTCTGTCAGCGTCTCGTCGCCAGCATTCACTCCTGCCATCCAGATGTAACGCAAACACCTGGTTTCTCCTTGTATTCGCTATACTGAGGTTTCTCCCCGAATAGTAGAATTTTCTGCAAGCACCACTGGCTCTCATCGAGCAACGGGAATACAGGTAACGCGCTTCAATGGGCGAACTACTGGAAGACCAATACACCAGCGAGTCGTTAGCAGCCCTCGAAGCGATGGCCGAAGCGCCGCGGTTCAATCGATGGATGGCAGACACACTATCGCCCTACATCAAAGGCGATGTTTTGGAGATCGGCGCAGGAATTGGAAACTTGACCGGCATGCTGGCAAACCGCAGCCGTTATGTCGCCGTCGATATTGACGCAGATAACCTGTCACGGCTCAAAGCACGCTTGCCGCATCTTTCAAATCTCCTCACCGTAACTGGTGATGCGGCGAATGCTTGTCTTCTGAAAACGTTCTGGCGGCAAATGGACACTGTTGTGTGCCTGAACGTGCTCGAACACATCCAGGATGACGTAGCTGCTTTGCATAACATGTATTCCTGTATGAGACGCGGCGGCCGCGCCTTGATCCTGGTACCGCAAGGAATGGGAGTTTTTGGCTCGCTCGACGAAATGTTGCAGCATTGCCGCCGCTACTCCAGATCGGAACTCGAGCGAAAAATGACTGATGCGGGATTCCGTCTGGAAAAAATGATTGAATTCAACCGCATCACTTATCCTGGTTGGTTTCTCAATGGACGTATCTTGCGCCGCCGCAAGGTGAGCCGTGTACAGCTGCGATTATTCGATCTCACGGTTCCCTTGTGGCGGCGTATGGACCGCTTTCTTCCGTGGCCGCCCACTTCTCTCATCGCCTTGGGCGTGCGCGATAACTGAACGCCGCACCACGTCTAAAAGGATCGGAATCCATGCGAGAACGCCAAGCGAATGACCAGTTCCTCTTAGACCCTGTGCTGGCTTACGATCGAGTGGCGCCCTGCTTCGAAGCGCTCTCCGATCTCCGGCGCACTTATCTGACCAGTGTCGAGCAGCTTGTCAGTTCTGAAATTCCCCGCGGAAGCCGCTCCTTGCTCGACGTCGGCGCCGGCAATGGAACGCGGGCCGTACGTATCGCCCAAGCTACTGGAGTGAAAAATCTCTCTCTCCTTGAGCCAAGTACAGGGATGCGTCGTGACTGGCCAACGGAAGTTCGAAGATGGCCGGTTCGAGCCGAGCAGTTGTCCGGGAAAACCGGTACTTTCGACGTGATTTTGTGCTTGTGGAACGTGCTTGGCCATATCTTCCCGTCCCGCAGCAGGACAGACGTGTTGCGTCATTGTGGGCGTCTGCTTTCCCCTGAAGGGAGAATTTTCATCGATGTCATCAACCGCTACAACGCCGCGCAATATGGAGTTTTCCGGACAGCCCTGCGCATGCTGCGCGATCGTGTGCGCCCGAATGAGAACAATGGAAACGTGATTGTTCATTGGCAGGTGAACGGGAAAACACACACAACCAAAGGCCATGTCTTCACGCCCAGCGAATTCTTGAAGATGGCCCAGTCTGCCGAACTGGCGATCGAAAAACAGTTCACAATCCACTATTCGACCGGGCAGATCTGTCGATCTAGGTTTAGAGGAAATCCACTCTACATTCTGCGTCGAGCGTAATAGCGCCGCCGCTTACTAAACGTCCCGAAAGATCTTCCAAGGTGGCGGCCAGAACGCCGCATACCTCGAACACCTGCTCACGCGTGAGCGTATTAAAGAAAGGAAGCGCCAGTGTCCGCCATGTAATCTCTTCTGTAACAGTCAAACCGGAATCTTTACCGCAGTAGTTTCGGTACGGCGCTTGTAAGTGGATTGCGGGGAAATAGCCTCGGCAGCCAATGCCGGCCCTTGTCAGAGCTTCGATAACCTGATCGCGGGCCGTTCGCGGAAATCGCTCGGAAAGTCTTACCACGAACACAAACCAGGAGATGCGGCCCTCCACAACCGTCCGCAATGGCGGTACCACAGTTGGGCAGGCGAGAAGCGCTTCGTAATAGCTGTCGGCCACCGCCTTTCGCCGGGCCAATATTGATTCGATTCTCTGGAGCTGAGAGATACCCAGCGCGCAATTCATCTCCGACAAACGAAAATTGTGTCCTACCAGTGAATAGCAAAGCCGGTCGTCATTCCCCGTTCTACCCTGGTTGCGAAGCGCCCGTATTGTTTTGGCAAGCCTGGCGTCACGCGTCACGACAATGCCGCCTTCCCCTGTTGTGATCGGCTTATTCGGATAAAACGAGAACACTCCCAAATCGCCAAAACTACCGATTTTCCTTGCGCGGTATTCCGCCCCAATCGCTTCGCACGCGTCCTCAACAATGCGCAAGTTGTTCTTCTCGGCAAGCGCGACAATGGAATCCATCTCCGCCGGAATCCCAAAGGTGTGAACAAGAAGAATCGCGCGGCTCCTGCGGCTCAAAACTCGCTCGACAGTTTCGGCCGTCAGGTTCAGTGAAACGGGGTCGATGTCGGCGAAAACCGGCACTGCCCCCAGGTGACGAATTGCATTCGCCGCCGCTATGAACGTGAACGACGGCACGATAACTTCATCCCCTTCTCCGACGCCGAGCGCCTGTAGCCCTAGCTGCAATCCGGCTGTCCCTGAACTCAACGCCACCGCATGAGCCACTCCGATGTATGCCGCGAATGACTCTTCAAACTCCAGCAGCTTGGGGCCGAGGCTTAGCTGGGAAGTGCGCAGCACGCTCGTAACGGCATTGATGTCCTCGTCGGTAATTTCCGGACTGGAAAGAGGTATCTTCATCGCAGCGGTCCGTCAGCAGGATCTTGAAAGGCTACGCGCTTCATCAGTAATGTCTCATCCAAGCGAACGGAGGCGATTACTTCCACAATCTTTTCTGCCGCACACCCATCCCCATATGGATTTTTCATTCCCGCCAGAGATTCACGGAACCCCTGATTTCGGGCAAACTCGACCTGCCGCAGTATGCAAGCCGGTTCGGCTTCGGCATGGAGCACATTTCGCCCACGCTCGCGGCCCCGTTGCCGAATCCCAATATCGACGGCGGGAACCGCAAAGGACGCCGCCTCCATAATCCCGCTGCTGGAATTGCCAAGCAGCAGGGCCGCCGAGCGCAGCAGGCTCCAATAGGAGATTGGATTCAGATTGATAAACAGCCTCGTATCCTGGCGCGTTTCTGTAAACGATTTCGCTCGTTCAATCAAAGATCGGCTGCCCGCGTCCGCATTCGGATAACAAAACAGCAATGGCCCGCTGAGGCGTGCCAGCGCTGCAAATACCGCGTCCGCTTCCACCGTGGTGTCACGCGCCATCGTAGTCGGATGATAGGCCACCAGAATGGGCGCAGGTTCGAGCTTTATCGCAAGCTCGGTCTCGACTTGTTCCCGGCTGTGCAGCACTCCTCGGCGCAGGTGATCGAGCGACGGCGCTCCCGTGCAGTGGACGCGCCAGGCTTCCTCTCCCATGGCTCGCAAGCGCCAAGCCGCAGTCTGTGTAGAGGTGAAGTGGAGGTGACTCAACCGGGTTAATGCATTCCGAACTGCATCGTCAATCGCTCCTTCGCTCACCTCGCCGCCCTCGATATGCGCCACCGGAATGCGCAAAGCAAGTGCGACCGAAGCCGGCGCCAGCATCTCATACCGGTCTGCAATCAAAAGCAGAAGGTCTGGACGCAGTTGGGCCAGACAATCCGTCAGGCTCAGCGTCGCCAGCCCAATCGTCTTCGCCATCCCAACGTCGGTGTCGGAGCTGAGAAGACACTCAATCCGAGCTTCAATGTCGAATCCGTCCCTCTCGATCTGCTCAATCGTGTAGCCAAACTCCGGCGACAGGTGCGGCCCTAACGCGATCAACTTCAGATCGAGCATCGGATGCGCGTCCAACTCACGTAACACCCAAAATAAATGGCTGTAATCGGCACGTGATGTTGTGACGACAGCGATCTTTCTCTTCAACAACTCACCTATAAACTATCAGCTAAGCACGCGCACACTGCAAGTCTGATGGCTGTGCTGAAAAGCTTAGCGTCGGCGCCGGCTGCGGCGCTCTGTGTTGCTATAGGGTGGGATGAATGAGCGATTTCCTCAAATCTCTTGAGACTGCCGTTGCCGTGTTCGAAGGCCTGAAAGAACAGGAAGACAACCTGGTCAGGGCTGCTGAATGGTGTGTGGAGGCGCTGCTCGCCGACCACAAGCTCCTGCTCTGCGGCAACGGCGGCAGCGCATCGGAGGCACAACACCTGGCCGGGGAGCTGATCGGGCGTTACAAGGAAACTCGCCGTCCACTTGCCGCGGTGGCGCTCGGAGCCGATGCGGCGGTACTTACCTGTGTCAGTAACGATTTCTGTTACGAAGAGGTTTTTTCACGGCAGGTTCGCGGGCTCGGGCAACCCGGCGATGTTCTCATTGTTTTTACCACCAGCGGCAACTCTCCCAATATTCTTGCCGCTCTGCGGGCCGCGCGAGAAATGAGCATCCGCTCCATCGCTTTTCTTGGATGCAACGGCGGCCAGGCCAGGAGCCTCGCCGATTGCTCGCTGCTCGTCAAGCACATGGATACGGCACGCGCACAGGAGGGGCATCAGTTCCTGATGCATTGCCTCATGGATCAGATCGAAGCGGGAATTCGAGCTGCGGCGTAATCACCGCGCGCTATTCGATTCTAAGCGCCTCGACCGGCGAAATGGACGCCGCCCGGGTCGCTGGAACCACCGCCGCCACAAACGCACAGACAATCAGCGAACCCGCGGCAACCGTCAGCGCGAGCGGGTCCCAGAAAGCAACACCGTAAAGCTGCGCCGAGATCAACCGTCCTGCCGCCACGGCCAACGGCACGCCTAGCGCCAGCCCCCAAACAATGCGCTGAAACGCGCCGCCGAGCACCAGTCGAACAACCCTGCCATAGCTGGCTCCCACCGCCATACGAATGCCGATTTCGCCAGTTCGTTGCGCCACCGTATAAGCCGTCACACCGTACAGACCAACGGCGGCGAGCAGAAGCGCGACCGTTCCAAACAGTCCGGCAAGGCTCGCCACGGCGCGGTCCCGATCAAATGTGAGGTCCACCTGCTGCTGCATGGTCCGCACGCTGTTGATCGTCAGGTTAGGGTCGATTCCCGCAAGCATACGCGTGAGCTGAGGCTCGAGCGTTCCGGGCGCAACCTTCGTCACCAGCATCATTCCCTCGATAAAATGCGATTGCACTTCCACTCGCTTCACCAATTCGTTCGGATAATCGACGAACTGCGCCAGCGGTACATAAAACATCGGCCGCGCCGGCCGGCTCAGGCCCCAGCCCGCGAACTTGGCGTCGCGCACGATGCCCACGATGCGAAACGTGTTGGCGTTCTCCGGTAGATCGATGCCGAAGTGCTGATTGATGGCGTCTTCCCCGCCCCGGAAGAAACGCTTTACGAACGCCTGGTTCACAATCGCCACCGGCGCCGAGTGTTCGTTGTCCGCGGCCGTAAAATTTCTGCCGCGCAGCAGAGTCACGCCAAAATTCTGAAGATAGTTGGCGCTCACCCGGTCCCAGGATGCCCCCGCTTGCTCGTCCAGCTTGGGAGCCGGATGGCCGGCCACCAGGATCAGCTCACCCCAGTTGTCCGTAAGCGGGTTGTACTGCGCCAGGCCGGCCCCTTGCACTCCCGGCATAACGGCAAGATGCTCCTCTATCTGCCGATAGAGCGCCGCCAATTTCGGCTGACTATAGGTCGCGGGCGGACGGTTCAAGGAAACCACGACATGGTTGGCGATCTGGTAGCCGAAATCCTGGTGCTCGATGTTGTTGAGGCTTCGCGCCAGCATGGTTGCGCCCGCCACCAGCACGATGGACAGCGCGGCCTGCAAAATCAGCAGCGCCTTGCGCGCGAAGGAGGAATGGTCCGTTGTGCCGCGGCCGCTGCCCCGTAAGGCGTCCACCGGATCGGTTCGCGTGGCAAACCACGCCGGAGCCGCCCCGAACAGAATGCCCGTCACCAGCGCGAGCGCAAAGGCAAACGCCAGTACCATCAGCGAAGGCAGCGTGCTGATGCCAACGAAATGCGAATCGCGGAACGCCAGCGCCAACAGCAGACGCGCCGCCGCCGTCGCCACGATAAGCCCCGCAATGCTGCCCCCGAGCGCCAGCAGAATGCTTTCGATCAGCGCTTGCGCAAGGATCTGCCCGCGCGTTGCTCCTACCGCCAGACGCACGGCCGTCTGCCCGCGGCGTGACACCGCGCGTGCCAGCAGCAGGTTCGCCACGTTTGCGCACGCAATCAGCAGCACTGCGCCGCAGACCGCCAGCAGGATCTCCAGACTGCGCCCGTACTCTTCCTTCATCTCCGCAACGCCCGCGCCCGCCGGAACCACGTTGATCACCTGTTTGGGAAGCATCCGGATCGCCTCCGGCATCCAGTTCGATGGGTACCCCGAATCGTTCCGGATCCATTGCCGCAGCACGCCCGTCAGGCGAGCCGCCATTCCGGTCGTCGAAGCTCCCGCGCGCAAACGCCCGATCACGCGCAGCCATGCAACGGCGGACTGGCGTAGCAGCGCTGTGTCGCCATCGATCAACGGCTCCTGCTGAACCGGAATCCACACATCCGGCGGTTCGCTGCGCAGCGTATCGCCGAAAAATCCCGGCGGAGCCACTCCGATCACGGTGAACGGATGTCCTTCCACAACGAAGGTGGAACCCACTACCGAAGGATTCGCTCCGTACGTCGTCTGCCAGGCTCGATGACTGATTAGCAGTACCGGCGGCGCCGACGCCCTGTCGTCCTCCGCCGTCAACACTCGCCCCGCCAGCGCGCCGATGCCGAAAGTGGAGAAATAATTCCCGCTGACATATTCGGACCGCAACGGCCGCGCGGCAATGTCAACGCCCTCGCGCCGGACGCTCACCCGTCCCCAGCCGGCTTGAAACGCCGCCAGTTCCTCAAATTCCGGTGTCTCTGTCTTCAGCCGCTCATACAGCGGAAACGAAAACATGCCCCAGCGGTCTTGCGGGCCGCCTTCCACACAACAATCATCTCCGTCTCCGACCCGATACAGCCGCGCCGGGTCGGAAACCGGCAAGGACCGCAGCATGACCGCATGGATCAACGTGAAAATCGCCGTGGTCCCCCCGATTCCCAGAGCCAACGTCAGTACCGCCGTCAGCGTGAAAACGGGCGAGAGCCTGAATTGCCGTAAGGCGTAGCGCCAAGCGCCGGGCAAATGCTGCACGAAAACCTCCATTATCTTTTACGATGCAGAAGGCTGCCGGTTCCCTAAAGTTGGTCGCGGCCTGCGCGGCGCAACGCCCAGCAGGGATCACATTCTTCGAAATCTCGACGATATGAGTAGCATTCAGATGCCTGTGTCAGGCGCCTGAGGAAAGAGGACGAACATGGCATTACCAGCGCCGGTTAACAGCCAGATTACCGATGTAGTGACGCAAGGCGAGGCAACACAATCGAGAGAACTCGTCCGCGATTCAGTACGCCGCCCCGTTCCAGGCATTCCGCAACACCCAACCGGAACCACTAAGTCCAAAGCTCGACCAACATCCCGCTCAAGACGCATCGGGGGCGTGCCGCGCTGAGCTTGCGTGTTGCTGCGCCTCCAACTCGGTTTGAAATGCCCGCTCCCGTTCCGCCACGTACGCCCGATACCCTTCTGGATCTACAAACGGATTACCTCCGCCCGTGCCAAGCTGCTTCAGCTTCGCGTCCATGTCATAGTAAATGCCGTGTGCTCCTAGAAAAACGTCGCAAGGAAGGCTCGCCAAAACGCGAAATGTCTTCTCATAATCGGCTGCAATCTCCGGATACTCCTTATTACCGGTAAGTTTGTATCCCGGATTCACATTCGGGCTTCCGACAATTACCACATGGTATAAACGCCCATTTTCTTGGACCTGAGTCGTCCATGTGGTACATCCTCTCGTGTGACCGGGCGTTAGATGGGCCACTAATGTTACTCCGCCAAGGATCACCTTGTCGCTGTCCTTTAACACGCGGTCCACGGTCACAGGCGCCCAGTGCTGATGATATTGAAAATCGTGAGCGCCGCCGCTCTCCACCTCCGCCACATCGCCTTCCATCACCATTAGCTTCGCTCCGCTCCATTTCTTCGCGAGCGCGCAACCCGCCGCATGATCGTCATGCGCGTGGCTGATCAGTATGATCTTGATGTCGGAGAAACGGAACCCGAGTTTCTCCACGCTGCGGCGAATGACCGGCACGGACTGCTCATAATCCGGATTGATCAGGATGTCTCCCTCCGGCGTAGTGATCAAAAAAGACGCCAGATAATTTGTACCCACATAGTACAGATTGGCGATCACCCGGTAAGGAGCGATCGGTCGATTCCATTGCGGCTGGAAGTCGCATAGCAACGGCGCGCTGACCGCACACAAAGCCGCTAGCAGACGAAGAAGCATAGGATCAGTATCGCCAAACCGCCGCCAACAGCGGCGCGCCAGTCGCCTCTAATCAGCTTCCTCTGCATAAAAAGCTTGTTCGAGATCAAGATTTGCGCGGAAAATCGCCCATTCGATGATTGACCATACATGCCGGATTGTGTATCATTGGCCATTCCCTTCAGAGGAGCTCTTGGAGTAAAAGGATGACAAAATCAGGAAACTCCCGTGCATTACTCATTAATGTGCCGATTTATTCAGCGGCGCTCTTCTTCCTCTTAGGCGTGGCAGCGCAGGCGCAGGGCGTGTTGACGCGACATGTGCGCCCGGAAGTCACAAATGGACAGGCCCCGTTGCTGGGCCGGTTGCCCGCCAATCAATCTCTAAAACTGAACATCGCTCTTCCACTGCGAAATGAGGCAGAGCTTGACCAGTTATTGAAGGACCTCTATGATCCGCAGAGTCCGTCGTTCCATCAATTTCTGAGCGTGCAGGAATTTACTGACCGCTTTGGCCCGACGCAGCAGGACTACGCCGAAGTTATTGGTTTTGCCCAGCGGAATGGCTTGACGGTCACGGGCACGTTCCCGAATCGCATGGTGGTGAACGTGACAGGGTCGGTGAAGAATATCGAAAGCGCTTTCGGCGTGACCATGGCGCTTTATCAACACCCCACCGAACAGCGAACTTTCTACGCGCCGGACCGTGAGCCCTTTGCGAATCTGCCCGTGTCCCTGTGGCACGTCACCGGCCTCGACAATTTCTCCATCCCGCATCCAATGAATCTGACAAGGGATCCCGAAGTGAAGAGTAACACCACCGGCTCCGGGCCCGACGGATACTTCCTCGGCAGCGACATGCGAGCTGCATATTATGGCGGCAGCAGTCTCACCGGTTCCGGGCAGTCGGTCGGATTGCTCGAATTCGCCGGCTACAACTATGCCGATGTTACTAAGTATTTCTCCACGGTAGGTCAAAAACTCACGGTCCCTGTAAACGGTATCTCGACCGATGGATCGAGCCTGAGTTGTACCGGCAGTTGCGACGACTCCGAACAGGTATTGGATATCGAAGTAGCCATCTCCATGGCGCCCGGCATGAGCCAGGTACGTGTCTATGTATCTGACACCAGCGACGTCAGCATCTTCAATCGCATGGCCAGCGACAATATCTCGAAATCGTTGAGCTGTTCATGGGGCTGGAGCCCGGCCGATCCCTCGAGCGACGATCCTATCTTCAAGGAGTTTGCGGCCCAGGGTCAGAATCTCTTCGTCGCGTCGGGCGACAGCGGTGCTTATAAAACCAGATCATCGGATGTCTACCCGGCCGACGATGCCTATATCACTTCCGTCGGCGGTACGGATCTGACGACCAACGGCGCGGGCGGCTCCTGGAAGTCGGAAACCGGCTGGAGCGATAGCGGCGGCGGAATTTCTCCCAATAAGATAGCGATTCCCAGTTATCAGAAAACCGCCGGCGTCATCACGTCCAGCAACAAAGGATCCACTACTTACCGGAATTCTCCGGACGTCGCCGCCGAAGCCAACACCGACAATTACATCTGTTCTGACGGTACTTGCGCCGGAGGCTGGGGCGGAACCAGCTTCGCTGCGCCCAGATGGGCCGGCTATCTCGCCTTGGTCAATCAACAATCTGTCGCCAATGGCAAAGGCACCCTCGGCTTTATCAATCCCACCATTTACTCCATCGGCTTGAGTTCCAGTTACTCGACCGATTTCCACGATATTACCAGCGGCAGCAACGGCACCTATTCGGCTATCAAGGGCTATGACCTGGTAACCGGCTGGGGCAGCCCGAATGGCACTGGCCTGATCAACGCTTTGGCGCCCTAACATCCCGCCTTTTTGCCTGTAGCGCTGGCCCCACCTCGGTGGCTGGCGCTATTTTTTTCTCCGCCCTTGAGCATCGCAACGAGCACGGCCGTTACTCTATGCTGTACAAATAGGAGGCGCATCATGATCCGCCTTGTGCTCTGTCTGTGCACGGTCCTGAGTCTGCACGCCGCTTCGTCTCTTTTCGATAACCAGTCGAGTAGCGCGTGGACAGCGTTGCACGGCGCCGTCGTGTCCGACGATTCGGTTCGTCACAACAACGCCGCTTCGCTGCGGCTCGATGCCACTGCCGCTCATTCCGATGCTCGCGCTCGCTCTGGCGCGGTTCGCCTCACGCTCGGCAAGACGTATGAAATCAGCGGCTGGGTACGAACCGAAGACCTCGCGGCGAAGGATCTCAACCGCTCGCCCATCGCTTCCGGCGCCGCGTTGACGATGGAGTCCATGCCCTTCGATGTGCACTCGCAATCGGTCGCCGGCACGCATGACTGGACCCGGCTCACGCTTCGTTTTGTGGCTACCAGATCAGAGGACCACATCTTGATCACCGCCGGCAATGGCGGCGCGCTGCAAGGAAGAGCATGGTTTGCGGGCGTCGCTATCGATGAAGTCTCCTCTAACGAAAGCTGGCCCGCGCGTGAGGCCGTGCGGACCTTCGGCCCGGCCTACCGCTATCCCGCCGCGGGCTGGATTTATCTGCATGTCGAAGGTAAACCCTATGAGCGCGGCTATCAGCACGGATATCTCATGGCGAAAGAGATCCCCGAGTATCTGGCCCGCTGCGCCATCGAACTCGGCGACAAAGCCGACACAGATACCTGGAATACCTACCGCACTTTCGCCAATGCCCTGTTTCTGCGCGGGTTTGATCGCGAGATTCTCGAGGAAATGCGCGGCATCGCGGACGGCGCAAACGCCGCGGGCGCCAAATTTCTCGGCCGCCAGCTCGATCTCATCGATATCGTTCTCGCCAATACGACCGTGGAAATGGGCGAACTGGCATCGGCCGTGCGCATCACTCCTACGGGCATCGAAGGCGCTCATTTCAACCCGCCGCCCTACGCCGCCAAACACGCGATTGACACCGATCGCTGCAGTGCTTTCGCCGCCACCGGCCCCGCCACGCGCGACGGCAAAATGATCATCGGGCATGTTACCTGGTGGCCGCAAACGCTGGCCGAACAGACCAACGTCATGCTCGATATCCAGCCAGCAACCGGCCATCGCATGCTGATCCAGAGTTACCCCGGAGGCATCGAAAGCGGCACCGATTGGTATCAGAATGACGCCGGCATCGTCCTCACGGAAACCACCATCGACCAAACGCCCTTCAATCTCGAAGGCACGCCCGTTGCTTTCCGCGCGCGCATGGCCATCCAGTACGGAGGCAATATCGACCAGGTCGTCCAGCAGCTCGGCACCCGCAACAACGGCCTCTACACCAATGAATGGATCATCGGCGATGCGAAGAACAATGAGATCGCCATGTACGAGCTGGGCACCAATCGCACCAAACTATGGCGCAGCTCGAAGAATGAATGGTTCGGCGGCACGCCCGGGTTTTATTGGGGCGATAACAACGCCAAAGATCTCGCCGTTAACCTCGAATACATGCCCGACCCGCAGGGCTCACCCGCATACGCGCCGTATGTCCCCGGCCCGCGCGACCTTGCCTGGATGGACCTCTATCAGCGTTTCAAAGGCGAGATTGACGAGCAGTTCGGATTCCAAGCCTTCGATAGCGCGCCGCTCGTCTCCTCGGCCACCATGGACGCCAAGATTGTCACCGCCGACATGGCAAACCGCATGATGGTCTGGGCCGAGTTCGGCCGCCCAAACGAAAGCGTGACTGCCCCGCGCGACTCGAACCTGGGCCTGTTTCCCGGCGGTTATTATCTTTTCAGCGCGCAACCCTCCGCCGCCCTTAGCGCCGCCATCGCCGACAATGAAAAAACACGTCTCAACGCCGAAAGCACAGCGCCGGAGCCCCGCGAAACCGAGCCGGTATCCTGGCGAGACCGCAGCGACCAGCTTTGGAAAGGCTGGATTCTGCCTGCTTCCGATAGCGACATCTGGTTCGTCGCTGGATCGGCTCAATACTATCGTTTGTTGCAGTCCGACGACGTCGAGAAGGCAATCGCCGCGGAAAAGATTCGCTATCGCGGACTGAAGTTGTCTCCGGACAATGCCGGCAATCGCTTCCAGCTCTCGGAAATCCAGGGCGTTCTCTTTCTCGACTCCCTACGCCGCACCATGGGCGATGATGCCTTCCTGAAATTGATGCGCGACTATTTCGCGCTGCACACGACCAAAACCGTCGCCGCGCAGTCCTTCCTCGATGCCGCCGCCGTGAAGTTCAAAGCTCCCGATCCGGGCGACGGTCCAGCCTATCTTCCCGCTGACATCGCACGCCGGGCCGCATCCGCGGTGATCGTCTACGGTACTGTGCGCGAAGCCGGCGTCAATCGCTACGCAGCCGAGCGGTTGCAGAGCAACTACCGCGAACGCTTCCAGCGCGACGTTCCCATCCTCAAAGATTTCGAAACCAGCGATGCCCTGCTCGCCGGCAAAGACGTCATCTTCATCGGGCGCCCGGAAACCAATTCCGCGCTTTCTCCCTGGAGTGAAAAGATCGGCCTCGATTATCCGGGTGCGGTATTCAAATCGAATGGCAAAATTTTTGCCTCCGAACGCAATGCGCTCCTCTATACCGCGAAAAACCCTCTGGACTCGGCGCACATGGTGCTCGTCTATGCCGGCAATTCGCCTTTAGCGATGGCGCGCGCCTTAGACGTAACCGGCGAAAGTCCTTCCATTGTGATCGAAGACGGCAAGGCCGAATAGAAACGCGTTACAGCTTTTACGTCCTCGCCGCCACCGGCTCCTCCAGGCTCAACTCAGTCAGCGTCGCCCGCAGCTCCTCCAGCAGCTCCGCCGAATTCTTCCCCGCCCCTAGCGGCACCTTCAGAACGCCCGCTGGCGTAAACTGCGCATTCGCCGTGTTGCGAACCAGCGCCATCAACTTGAACAGGTCAATCTTCGACTGCTGGTGGAACTTGATATTCGCAAAACCTTGCCGGCGATCAATCGACTCTACGCCGGTGCGCTCGGCCAGGCTCTTCAGGAGTGCAAACCGCACCAGGTTTCGAAGCTCCTCGGGTACCGGCCCGTACCGGTCCGCCAACTCCTCAACCACCCGCTTGGCCTGCTCCTCGTCCTTCACTTCCGCGATGCGCTTGTACGATCTCAGCCGCTGCGCCTCGTCGCCGATGTACTCGGCCGGAATGCGAATGTCCAAGCCCAGGTTCAACGTGGCGTGTATCTCCAGCGGCACCTCTTCGCCCTTCAGCTCCCGCACGCTTTCCTCTAGCAGCCGCACATACGTGTCGTACCCTACCGCCTCAATATGGCCGTGCTGTTCCCCGCCCAGCAAATTGCCGGCCCCGCGCAATTCTAAATCGAGCGCCGCGATCTTGAAACCCGCCCCCAAGTCGCTAAACTCCTTCAGCGCCGCCAGCCGCTTTCTCGCAATCTCGCTCAACTGCGTATCGGCCGGCACCAGCAGGTACGCATACGCGCGCCGGTTCGACCGCCCCACGCGCCCGCGCAACTGATACAACTCGCTCAGTCCATAGCGCTCGGCATTCTCCACCAGAATCGTATTCGCGAGCGGAATATCCAGCCCGTTCTCGACAATGGTCGTGCAGACAAACACGTCATACTCGTGCCGCATGAACCCAAGCAGCACCCGCTCGAGCTCCGATTCCCCCATCTGCCCGTGCCCCACGCCAATGCGCGCCTGCGGCACCAGCTCCTGTATAAACGCCGCCCGCATGAAAATCGTATCCACCCTGTTGTGAACGAAATAAACTTGCCCCTGCCGCGCCAGCTCTTGCTCAATCGCCGTCTTGATCAGGTCGGCGTTGAAGTGCGCGACTACCGTATTGATCGAGAGCCGGTCCTTCGGCGCCGTCTCGATCACCGACATGTCCCGCAGCCCTAACAGGGACATGTGCAGCGTGCGCGGAATCGGCGTGGCGCTCATCGTCAGTACATCCACGTTGTGCTTGAGCTGTTTCAACCGCTCCTTGTGCCGTACCCCAAAGCGCTGTTCTTCATCCACGATCAGCAATCCAAGATCGTAGAAGTTCACGTCTTTTGAAAGCAGCCGGTGCGTGCCAATCAACACGTCCACTCGTCCCGTCGCCAGGTCCTCCAACACCGCCTTGACTTCTTTCGCCGTACGGAATCTGCTCACGAGTTCAATCCGCACTGGAAAGGACGCGAAGCGCCGTTTGAACGTCTCGTGATGCTGGAATGAAAGCACCGTCGTAGGCGCCAGCACCGCCACCTGCTTGCCGTCCCCCAGCGCCTTGAACGCTGCGCGCATGGCTACCTCGGTCTTCCCGAATCCAACATCGCCGCAGAGCAAACGGTCCATCGGCTGCTCGTGTTCCATGTCGCCTTTGATCTGCACGAGTGCGTTCAATTGATCCTTCGTCGGCGTATACTCGAACGCGTCTTCAAACTCGCGCTGCCAGTTGCCGTCGCGTGAAAAAGAAAATCCCTTCGACATACGCCGCTGCGCGTATAGCTTCAGCAGTTCGTCTGCCATGTCGCGCATCTTTGCTTTTACGCGCGATTTTGTCTTCTCCCACGTCACGCCGCCCAGCCGGTCCAGGTGCGGCTTCGCTTCCCCCGCGCCCCGATACTTCGTCACCAGGTCCAAGCGCGTCAGCGGCACATAGAGCTTGGCTTCGTTCGAGTATTCGAGCAGCATGAAGTCGCCCTTCTGATCGCCCTGCGCGATTTCCCGAATCCCCAGAAACTGCCCGATGCCGTGCGTTGCATGCACCACGTAATCGCCGGGTTTCAGATCGGCGATATCCGCCGCGAATGCCGCCAGTTGCGATTTGGACGGCTGCCTCGCAATCAGGTCCGAAGTCTCAAACAGATCCTCGGAGCCAAGCATCGCCAACTGCGAATCCACCAGCACCGCGCCCCGCCGCACGCTGCCCTTGATCAGGTACGCGCTCGAAACCGCCCCGGCGTGATACGCGCGCTCGGTCACCGAAAGCCTGGTGCCCGAGGTCGATTCCAGCCCAAGCTGATAGGGCACTGCATACTCTTGCAGCACGTCCGCCAGCCGCTCCAGTTCGCCCAGCGAGGCCGCAAAAAACGCCACCCGATTCCCTGCCTCGATCAGATTTCTCGCTTCCGCCACCGCCACCGGCATGTTGCCCTGAAACGTCAGCGAAGGCCGCGTCGGAATATGCAGCGCCTGCGCTTCGCCCGCGCCGGCCAGTCCCGTCCTCACCTCCAGCTCTTCAAAGCTGATCCGCGTCCGCCCTTCGAGCGTCGCCTTCAACTCCTCCCACCGTGCGAAGTTTTTCTCCGGCTCGATCGGCGCCGGCCGGTCCGGATGGTCGAGCCGCTGCCACAAACGCTCCGCCGCCGAGTCGATCGCGGCCGGCTCATCCAGAATCACCAGCGCATCGCGATTCAGCGACAACAAGTTGTGCGTACGCGGCCGCACCAGCGGCACCAGAAACTCCCAACCCGGAAAAATTTCGCCTGGATTCGAAAGCTCCAGCTCCGCTTGCTCGGCTGCCTCTGCCAGCTCCCGCAACAACGCTCTAGATTTTGGATACTCGGCCAACGGCAGCAGCGTCGTAGCCGACACCTTCAAAACCGAGCGCTGCGATTCCACATCGAACTGCCGAATCTCTTCTACTAAATCGCCAAAGAATTCGATGCGCACCGGCCGTGCGGCTTCTGCTGGAAACACGTCGAAGATGCCGCCCCGAATCGAAAACTCGCCCACCATTTCCACCGGCTCGCGGCGCTCGTAGCCAATGCTTTCGAGATGCTGCACCACGTCTTCAAGCGGCAGCTCCTCGCCCGCCCGCAGCGTCAGCGCCAGTTGCCGGTAAAAATCCGCCGATTCGGTGCGCAGCAGCGCCGAAGCCACCGGCGTAATGGTGATCGGCACGCGCTGCGCCGCCAGCCGCCAGAAACCGACCGCGCGCTCCTCCGCAATTTCGTTATGCGGCGACATCCGTTGCTGCGGCAGCACGTCCAGCGCCGGAATCAACAGCGGCTTCGGAAGATCGCGCCCCTCGAACAGCAGATGAAAAAAGACCTCGACCGATTCGTGTAGCGTCTCGGCCTGCTTGTTGCCGTCCGCCAACACGAAAATGGGCTTCTCGGTCGCCTGGTAGAGCAGCACGATGTACAGCGCCTTGGCCGTATTCACCAGCCCCGAAACCGAGTAGGGGCCGCGCTCGCCGCGCGTCAACCGTTGCAGCAGCGCCTGAAAGTCCGGCTGCTTGGCCGCCGATTGCAGAAGTTCTCGAGTCGCTGGATGAGTCACTTGCTTTTCGCCGCCACCACACCCTTTATCCTAAATTCGAGTAGGTGCAGTTTCGAAATATACTTGTGCCCGCCGCCAATTGGGTCGGCGACGCCGTCATGTCCATTCCCGCGCTCCACGCCTTGCGCGCGCATTTGCCAAACGCCCACATCTCAATTCTCGCCCGCTCGTGGGTCGCCGGCCTCTATGGCCGCGAGCCTTTCTGCGACGAAATCATTCCTTACGATCCCCCGCGCGGTTGGCGCCGCATGGTCCATACCGCGAGCACAGCCGCTGCTCTGCGCCGCCGCAGCTTCGATTGCGCCATCCTCCTGCCGAATTCCTTCGCGTCCGCCGCCCTCGTGCGGCTCGCACGCGTTCCAGTCCGCATCGGCTACGCCCGCGATGCGCGCGCTTGGCTCCTGACTCATCCTGTCCCCGTGCCGCGCCCTGGCGAGACGCCGCGCCACCAGCGCTTCTACTATCTCGAGCTTCTGAAACGCGCGCGCCTCATCGGCGCATATTCGCTTGAGGCGCCCATCCGCCTCTCGACAGCCAAAGCGCAGCATCATGCTACACGACTCATCGGCGTCAGTCCGGGCGCCGCCTATGGTGGCGCAAAACGCTGGCTCCCGGAACGCTTCGCGGAAGCCGCCATCCACATCGCTCGCCAGCAAAACGCCGCTACCGCCATCTTCGGCTCTAAACAAGAACGTGCCATCTGCGAAAGCGTTCGCCGGAGCATCGAAGCCGCCGGGGTCGCCTGCACCAGCTTCGCCGGTGAAACCTCCCTTGCGGAATTCATCGAGCTCGCCGCCGCCTGCGACGTCTTCTTGACCAATGACTCCGGCGCCATGCACATTGCCTCCGCCCTCGGCGTCCCCACCGTTGCGATCTTTGGCGCAACCGACGACGAAGCAACTGGCCCCACCGGCTCGCACTGCCGCGTGGTGCGTCAGCCCGTGGAGTGCAGCCCCTGCCTGCTGCGCGAATGTCCTATCGACCACCGCTGCATGACGCGCATTGATGCGGCGCGCGTAGCAGCCACCGCGCTGAGCCTGCTTGTTCCCGACCGTCAGAATGCCTGAGCCCAACTCCATTCTTGCCATCCGCCTCGGCGCACTGGGCGATATCATTCACGCGCTGCCTGCCATCGGCAGCCTGAAGCAAAGTTTTCCCTCAAGCAAGCTCGCCCTCCTGATCGCTCCGCGCTGGCTCCCGATCGTCGCAGGCAACCCTTATATAGATGAGCTGATTCCGCCGCGCCTGGCCGCCATCCGGCGCCTCCACCCCGACCTCGCCTTCGACTTCCAAGGTCTGCTCAAATCCGCATTCCTCGGCCGTCTGGCGCGACCCAAAGCCTTCTTCGGCTTTCACAAATCCGTCGCGCGCGAACGCTACGCCGCAGCGCTTTACAGTCACCGGATTCCCGTCGCCGGACCGCATCGCATCGAGCGCAATCTCCAACTCATCGCCGCGGCGGGCGCGTCCCAGCTCAGCGACGAAGCCTGGCTTCCGCCCGGTCGCTCCGAAGCAGAGCTTCCCTCTCACGCCTTTGTGCTCGCCAGCCCATTCGCCGGCTGGGCGGGCAAGGAGTGGCCGATTGAAAACTACGACTTCCTCGCCCGGCTATTATCGACCGAAGCCCTTGAGCTGGTCCTCAACGTTCCCGAACATCGCAGGCCAGAGCTTAAAACGCTTCAGCACGTGCGTATGCACACGTCCTCCCTCGCCGGCCTGATCGACGCCACCCGCCACGCCGCTGCCATTGTAGGAGTGGACAGCGGCCCCCTTCACCTGGCCGCGGCTCTTCGCAAACCCGGCGTCGCCCTGTTCGGCCCCACCGATCCCCGTCTGACCGGCCCATACGGCGGCACCATCAAGGTCATTCGATCCGACGATGTCGAGACCACCTATAAACGGCACGCAAATGTACACGCCAGTATGCGTGTCATCACGCCCCAACAAGTTGCTCAAACTCTTCTGCACTCGCTCACGAATACGCCGGTGCGCCGCTCGTGACACCGCATCATTGGTTCCCGAAAGCTTATGCCGATTTCGTTCAACGCCTGCGGGTCGCATTCGGCTTCTTACTGCTGATCGCCTTCGCCTGGCTATCGCAGCCGAGCGCGAAGTCAATGTTCCTGGGCGTCCCGGTCTCCGTGCTCGGCCTTTTGCTCCGCGCCTGGGCCACCGGCCATCTGGCCAAAGACCAGCGGCTCGCCACCACCGGCCCCTACGCCTACAGCCGCAATCCTCTGTATCTGGGCACGCTCGTTGTGGCGCTGGGAATCGTGACCGCCTCGCGCAGTCTTTCGCTGGCGCTCCTCTTCGCCCTTGCGTTTTTGCTCATTTACCTGCCCGCCATCGAACTCGAAGAGCAGCATCTGCGCGACATCTTCCCTGAATACTCGGCCTACGCCGCGCGCGTGCACCGTTTCATTCCAATACCGAAGCAGCAGAAAAGCGCCGCGCACTTCTCGTGGGCCCTGTATCGAAAGAATGAAGAATACAAAGCGCTGCTCGGGTTTGCTGTCGCCATCGCCTGCTTGCTCTGGAAAGGCTGGGTGTTCCATACCCTGTGATACGCTTTCGCACATGAGGGTCGGCGTCTTCACCGCGTTGTTGTCGCAATTCCCGCTCGAAAAAGTACTCGAAAAACTAAAGCACCTGAACATCAATACGGTCGAACTCGGCACCGGCAACTATCCCGGCGATCCGCATTGCAAGCTCTCCATGGCGGGCAACGAGAAGGAGCTGAAGGAGTTCAAAAAGAAGCTTGACGATCAAGGTTTCTCCATTAGCGCGCTGAGCTGCCATGGCAATCCACTGCATCCGGATGCGGCCACAGCCAAGGCTTACGCGGAGACCAGCCGCCGTACCGTCGAGCTTGCGGCGAAGCTCGCCGTCCCCGTGGTCATCGATTTCTCCGGCTGCCCTGGCGACAGCGAGCAGGCGAAGTTCCCCAACTGGGTCACCTGTCCCTGGCCGCCCGAGTACCTCGAAGTGCTCGACTGGCAATGGGAAAAGAAGGTGACGCCCTACTGGACCGAGCATGGCAAGTTCGCCAAAGACCATGGCGTGAAGATTGCCATCGAAATGCATCCCGGCTTTGTGGTCTACAGCCCCGAAACCATGCTGAAGCTGCGCTCCATCGCGGGCGACAGCGTCGGCTGCAACTACGATCCCAGCCACATGTTCTGGCAAGGCATCGATCCCATCAAAGCCATTCGCGTGCTCGGCGACGCCATCTTCCATGTGCATGCCAAGGACACGCAGATCTACGATTACAACCTGCCGAAGACCGGCGTTCTCGACACCAAGAAGTACACCGACGAGCGCAACCGCGCCTGGATCTTCCGCTCCTGCGGCTACGGCCATCCCTACGGCTGGTGGAAAGAGTTCATCTCCACGCTTCGCATGTACGGCTACGATTACGTGCTGTCGATCGAACACGAGGACTCGCTCATGTCCCCCGACGAAGGCCTTACCAAAGCAGCCGACTTTCTGAATGAGATCGTCATTCGCGAACAGCCCGCCGCCGCCTGGTGGGTCTAGCTCCGCAATTCATCAGCCGTTCTTGCTTCGAAAGCTACAATAGGAGCGATTCGAACAAGGAAACATACATGGCTGGGAAGAAGATCGGCATCTTAACGGGCGGCGGCGATGTGCCCGGACTCAATGCAGTCATCAAGAACGTTGTTTATCGCAGTACCACTGACGGTCACGAGGTCACCGGACTTCGGCTGGGTTGGAAGGGACTCACCGATCTCAACTTCGACGACCCGCAAAGCGTCAAGCGTTACGTGCTGCCGCTGAACCGCGAAAATACCCGCACCGTGGACCGTACGGGCGGAACATTTCTCCATACCAGCCGCACCAATCCTTCGAAAATGAAGAAGGTTCCGGACTTCTTGAACCCAAGCGACTTTCCGTCCACGCAAACCACCAAGGACGGCGAGACGATCGCCACGTACGACATGACCAAGCGCGTGCTCTCGAACCTGCAGCGGCTCGAGATCGATTCGTTGGTAGCCATCGGCGGCGACGACACGCTCAGCTACGCGGCGGTACTCGATAAGCAAGGTTTCCCAGTCATCGGCATTCCGAAGACCATGGACAACGATGTTCGCAATACCGAGTACTGCATCGGTTTCGCCACCGCCGTCTCACGTGCGCAGGAGGACATCCAGCGCCAGCGCACGACGGTCGGCTCTCACGAGCGCGTGGGCATCTTCCGCCTGTTCGGCCGCGATGCCGGCTACACTGCGCTCTACACGGCCTATGTGACCTCGCTGCGTTGCGGCATTCCCGAATACAAATTCAATCTCGATCACATGATCGAGCTGCTTACCACCGACAAGCGCAACAATCCCAGCAACTACGCCTTGGTGGTGTTGTCGGAAGGCG
>Ga0070737_10002397_pt1 | contig 22640 bp, 12 predicted proteins | sample Coa_R1_10_FD_66438 | JGI IMG/M metagenome (GOLD analysis project Ga0070737, IMG submission 66438) | Surface soil microbial communities from Centralia Pennsylvania, which are recovering from an underground coalmine fire - Coalmine... | ecosystem: Environmental > Terrestrial > Soil > Unclassified...
ATGATCTCTACTCGAAGAAGAGGAGAGGTCAGAAAAACGAGATCAGGCTGAAGGTGTTGACGTACAATTTGTCAATAATAGCGAGACTGCCTGCTCAATTCGGTTAATGTGCCAAAGCCCGAAAGGGGAGTCTCGGACGCGATGACCGAACGCAACGAGTTCTTTGCTGCAAAAGGTATGTCCGTAATGTCGATCCCCTGCGCGAAAAATTGCGGCGCTCCGTTGACTTTCCATTTGACAGATGAGCCAGACAAGGAGTTCGTCTATAGCTTGCTAAGATACGCGGTAAAATCCAAGGGTTTGGCCCACGCAGAACTTCCACCTTCTATTTTCAGGAAGCCTAGCTGCCTCTCCTAAAGACTTCTCACACTTACCTTCGTGCTCTGTAGCCTTGTGAATCGAGGCTAACTTATTGCAGTTTTTGTAGGTGCCCCATGTTTTGTCAAGCGGGGTCTTACTTGAACTTTTAATGGGACATTCTTTCCCAATGAAGAATCGTCAGCACAGATCAGAGTTTCTCCCACTTTCAATTTGGAGAATTCGTCTGACCTGCCTTTGAAAGCGTCGTTCAAGATCCTGCTATTGACGGTAACATCGAGGAAATTTACCATTTTCACATCTGCCAATTTGATCACCTTTTCATCTACGTCGTCAGGGAAGTGGGTATCTAACATCAGCCAATTTGCACCGTGTCTTTTTCTTCTTATGAGATATTCAATGCTCTCGACGAAATCTTTGGAGACATCTCCTTTGAAATAGTCATGAGCTTCGTTGATTACAAAGACAAAAGGTTCGTTCTCTAGTCCTTTCTTTGTTTGTAACCTACTCAGAATCAATGTCATCACTGAAAATACATCATCGGGAGTTCTGATTGTCTTTCTAAAATCGATAATGTTGACTCCCCCGATTGCAAGATTACTTACAAAATCTTGCTCTCCTTTTCCTATCTGAAGATAGTTTTGTAAAATCTTCAAACGGGTAAGCGCGAGCCTTTGCTGGGCCTGAGTAAGCATTTCATTGTTCAACACATCCGATTTTATTGTATTGATATCGAAGGGCTGGAATTGCCTATCCTCTATAATCTGGAATAGCTGTTTCACGTAAAGCTGGTCTGTTTTTCCTCCGGCAGAAAGCACAATTGCCCATTCCTCCCCCGTCAGATCAGATGGGTCAACATAAAGGGGATAGACGTTCTGAGTTCCATAATCTCCCTTGAACAAATCGGCCGCTTTCTGATAGACCCCCGGATCAAGGAATACTTTGAACTTACTATCATCTAGTAATTTAGACGGTACTACGCCGTACACATCTCTGAGGCTCTCAACCTCACTTGGAACATCATTAGGGTATCTAATGCTCCAGAACTCTGATCTCTTGTCTTCTTTGGGTTTGTAGAGTACTACTATCGTAGCAGGCCTTTCAACGCTGGAAATGTTCGGGACAGATTCACGACACAACATCTCCGAAAGAACACCTATTGTGTAGCCCTTACCTGATCCCATTTTCCCGCAAACGAAAAGGATGTGTGGAGCATTGAGATCAAAATTAACATTCTTTCCTTCACTCGTCTTGCCCAAGACTCCCCACTGTTTTGTAGAAAGCGTACTACTTCCCAGCATAATGTCCCCAGGCGGAACATGCATTTGGAATTCCGTCATTGGTTCCTTCGGTGGTAATTTCTTAGGGGCTTTTTCAGAGGCTTCAGGACGAGGGAGAGGTTGTGTTGAACTTGCCTCTGGCTTTAGCGCCAAGAGTTGTTTGAGTGTAGCGAATATTTCATCGACGAATGAATCTACGTCATTGCTGAGCTTCTTGTAATCGACTTTTTCTATACTCGCACCCGCGATCGTAGTCCCGCTGCTTTGGCGCATTCTGTATATCATTGATTCAGCACGAGGAAAACTCTGGTTTGTCAGAATGGCTACTAACTGAATAGTTGAGCCACCAGAAAGTCGCATAATGTTCGGAGTCAGCCAAGGAGAGCATACAACATTGATAACGGGCCTTCCCAGTCCAGCTTCTATTCTCCAATAATCTTCTCCGTTTTGAACATGGGTGAACTCCATTTGTGGCCAGTGCTTGTCTTTCAGGACTGCCATAACCGAAGCCAGCTTATTTCTAAACTTGGTTGTTAGCTCACTTTTGATTCGATCTAGCTCATTTTTGAGCCGACCCTGCAATAACGGGGATATTGCGACAGAACCTTCGTATTTTCCAATGATGCCCTTCCATGCAGGAAGGCCCTCCAAATCGGGACGTTGTTGAACAATGCCGCCTAATTCAGATACTTCATCGAGGGCCGCTAGTTCAGAGTAACCGTTCTTTGAAACCAAATTATTTAGGATCTCAGTGAGGTCTTTTGAGACAGGCGAGGAAAGTGATGCTAGTTCCGCCTTTTTCCTCTTGACATAATATGGAATGACCAGCGGCTGTGTTATGTTGTGCCCCCCGCCAGAACTTATCCATTTTAATCGATTAGCAAAACCAGACTTGATTAGTATGGGCTCAATTTCATGGGCCGGAATATCCATCCCGAGAGCCAACACATAAGCTATCAACATTTTCCCACCCCAACTTTGCGCTATGGGGGACGCTGTCATGACCGTGAAGGTCTTCTCAAGATCCAGTTGAGAAAGGCCACTTACTACTTGCTTTTCGATAACAGACAGTGATTTTACGCGATTAATGAAATGGTCTTCTAGAACCGGAGAATTTTGAAGGGCGTCTCTTAGAGCTGCCTCTGCGGAATAGATTTCCGTTCTTGCTTCGGTCATGATCCTATTTTTTTCGCGAACTAACGTTTGAAAAATCTCTTCTATGTTTTCGGAGCTTCCGTACCTGGCCGAGAGATTGGACTTTATGAGAGGAAGATTCTCTTCTATCCCATATCCGGCGCTCATACTTGTTGGATTATCAGCAAGCTGAAGAAGACCATCAAGAACTGCGGGACGAGACTCATACTTTTTTACGAGCTGCTCGGCTAGTTCGGGAATCCCTGTTTCCGTCTGCAATTTCATCCGCCAAGTCTGGGCCGCTCCAAAATTGAATTTAAGACTATGCTGCCTGAATCAAGATTGAATTCAAGACGGATTGTTCTTGGCACTTTTCTGTCTTCTATCAATAATTTGCATCTATGTTTATTCAAAATCCTTGAAGCTTCCTAGAGATTTGAGTTCCGATAGAATCTAGTGTAATTTGCTATTGGAATATATCGAATTTCATTATGGGCATGAATCCCCAAAGTCCCTGCTAAAATCCACGTTCCTAGGGAAAATTCCTATGGCTTCCTACAGTGGGCCCGTTATAATAAGGGTCAAAACAAACCATTAGTTTCCCTAGTTGGGGAAAGGATAAACTTGAGGCGAATGCAGCCCTGCAGGCTTGATCCATTTAAATAGAGAATGGGTAGGTTTTTTATTATCTGCACTACCAATATGATAGTGAACATATGGTAGTGAGACGCAAGATTCTTTGGATGAAGAAGAAAGAGCCGTGCAAAAAGCGGGGAGATCTCTCGCGTTCTACATTCCAAGACAGGCAAAGAAGTACGTAGAACCCGGAGATATTTTCAAGGTTAGTACAAGGATCGTGAATGGCGAAATGGAAATCGTTGCAAAGAGGAAAATCTTCAACTTCGACCTAAACGAAGTGAAGATGGTTGCAGAAAAACACGGGTTGAAAGTGAAGTATGATGACGAAGTGGATGGAACAAGGATAGTTGATGCAGCAGATGGAAAAATCTCATTGAAATCAATACAATCAAAACTTGAGGAACCATATGGTCTGATTCATGTGGTTCTGAATGCTAGAGTCCGAAATCTTAATCCACGCGATTATGAACAGAGCAAAAAGCACGTAGCAGATTCCTCATCCATGAGTAAGTTCAATTTTTCTCTCCTTCCCGAAGGCGACGCTAATACCGTGAAACTTTTAGAACATCCAGAATACTATCTGAAAAAAGACGAGTTTGATCTTTTCCAGCGTCTTGAAAGGACGGGCAAAACAATCGATGCGTCAATTACAGCTCGACTGGACAACAAGAGAAACAAGTTGGACGACATCGACGAAGCATTCGAACTAATTGAGAAGCTTGAACACACCTTTCCACATTCCTAGCGTCATCACAGATTCATAATTGTTTCCAGCATGATTGCAATTCTGGTTAGAGTATCGCCGACCTTAACTTCTCTATCCAAACCGATCAACACTGCTTCGGTCGTATCGCGATTTGTCGATTTAACTTCTTCATTCCCATGAAGTTTGGAAACAATCTTCGCAATCACTGGGATACGCAGTTCCTCGAAGAATTTGTGCCATTCGCTCATTTGCTCTGGACTCTGATCACTGCAGATTATTATTGCATGTGTGGCATATCTACATAACATCCTTGTTTGCTCTGTTATCATGCCAGGTAGATCGCCAAGCAATATGTCGACACTTTCCGCAACACTGGCTAATCTTTCAGCAACCTGCAAGATTTCTTCATTCGAAATATCCTTTCTTTTGCTCCTGAGCCTTTCTTCTGGTGTCATCAGTCCTTCTAGCAGGGCGAGCGTGGAAGCATATGGATCGAGCTCGACATAATCGGCTCGCACTCCAATGTCCAGAAGCGCTCTCCTCATGCTCGCAACAAAGGTACTCTTTCCAGATCTCGGAGGACCACCAACGACTATCTTTTTGGTCAAATCAGGCCCTCAGCTATATTTGCTCGAAGCACAACTTTCCCACCACAAAAAAACTCGTAGGAGCCGATACCTGACAGAAGAAATCTACTTTTCGTATGTGGTTACCCCCTCAATCAAAAACAAGCACAAAAATGACCTAAAAATGTGGTTTAGAGCGTAAAATTCGTGCGAGACCTAACCATATACTGCTTTTCTAATGATCGCTGTTGCGCTGATACAAATTCGTAGCTATTTGGTAGACTGTCTCACTTCTATCTCATATGCGTTGAGGCAAGGGATGCTAGTGGCATCCAAAAGGTCCAATATTTCTTATCTTTCGGATTCATGGGCGCGCCAATACTGCTAGCGCCTTCACAACATTGTTCTTCTTCGGAATCTGATCTATGACACCGAGCATCTTGCTCGCCCAGAACCAAATTTCTTCCTGAGTGGCCCTCATCAAATACTCATATGCGTGTTCAAGGCTCTCTTCATCTTTAATCTCCGAAAGCACTGCTGCGAGGAGTCCCAATCTGTATGCAACAGCGATCGCCTGAACATCGTCCCTTGGGAAATCAACTCTGATACTCAGCTGTCTCTGCCTTGAACCATAGGATCTTATTGCGTCTTCTATGAGCTGTCTTAGCATGATAGCACGAGAACCTTCGAGTTTACCTATTAGAAACGAAGGTTTTCTTACTTCGCTCTCAAGAGCCACGTCGATTGTCTTAGGCCACGCCTCAACACGTATTCTTTCGCGAAACCCCCGAGTCCATTTGAGAACGTATCTATAGGGCATTAAGACGGAGCTCCTTTCCTTCCAACTCTAGCTTCAAGGCTTGCAACGATGTGATTTTTTGAATCCTTCGCAAGGCTCCTTATCAAATCGGCAACCTGTTCTGGCGTTGAACCATTCTCCCATTCCAAAATCAGGGTCATATCACAATACTCAGTTCCTTTTAGCTTCCATGCGACGTCGAAGAGATTTTTGCCTTCCTCCTGAGACGTATCTTCCTTTGTAACATCTATTGTGAGTGTAAATTTAGGCAGACGGGGCCTTTGCAATGTTGCTTCAAGTCTTGCAGAAATATCTTTTTCTGGAAACAATCGCGTAAAGAGATTTTTTATGTTGATTAAATTCATCTGGTCAGCTTCGCTCATTTTCAATGTTATAGTGCTTATGTGGTCGAACTTGTCTCTTCTCCCCCTCTTAGCGAGGTCATCTGCCAAGGCTTCCAATGGGGCATCGGCGAGCACCAGACTATTGATGAATTCCTGTCTCGCGCCGGGCGCAGAACTTTGTTCAAATACTGCAATCTTTGTTTCTTGCTGTTTGAGCAAACCGATCTTTTCAGCCTCCGCCAGCGTGTGAAGTTCTGACTTTTCATCAATAGGAATCACTGTGGGGAGCTTCTCGTGCGTAAATGTTGTATCTCCAAGTTTCAAAATCCAGCTTCCCTCATCCAATCCCCGCTTGACTGTCTTCTGGAAAATTTCCTTCGTTGATGGAATTATGAGGCCTGGGACCGAATTAAATTGCTCATACATCGACTTTACCGATATCTTCCCGGCACCCTTTGGCCACGCGTACTCAAACACATAAGATGGATCTAGAGCTTCCTCCTTGACTCTGTTTACCACGTTTACAAGCTGGTGAGCTATTACTTCCTTGCCACCCTTTGCGCTTCCATACCCATTCGAGCTTATTGTCTTGATCGATGGCCCCTGCCGCTCAAAATATACCAAGTTGCAGAAAGCAGCTCTAAGGTAATCATTGACATTCTTCTCCTGCCTTGCCTCGTATTCTGCCACATCTGATTTCCTGTCTTTTGGAATGTTGAATTTGAGAAGATCTTCCTGAACCATCCTTGCCGCTTTCAGTCTCCTGGCCGCCAGTCTCAAAGACTCCAGTCTATCAGAAGATGCAACAAGTAAGAAAGTGGAATTGAAAAACTGGCGCAGTTTCTTTCCGGATTCGTCTTTGTATATGAGAAACTTTGCAACGTCATCTGATGGCTTTCTTGCTCCTGACTGAGCGGTGTGCAGACTAGGGTTCAATATTGCCAGAACGCAATACGGCTGGTCGGGAATTTTTGCAGGGTTTGAAGGGAACAACTCAACGGATAGCCATTCGGGGTCTCCTGAGTAAAGTTCTCCAAGTTTCTCGCTGATCGTTTTTAGGCTCTCGTCCTCGGTTATATCTCTAGATAGCTGTTCTATTACTCTGCTGGGGGTTGGCTCTTTTACGAATACGTATCTCTCTCCCCTTCTATCGATGAACTGGAATGAGTCGAGCAGAAATGTCAGGACGGTATCCCTGATTCGCATATAGTGATCCGGTCTCTGCGGTGTTGTGCATAGAGCTGTAAGCGCTTCCGAAGCTATCCCCTGAGCGCCTTCTCTTCCAGCGGCCAGACTGTAAAGGTAGATCGTATTGCAAGCTCTTCTTACTAGGGGAGCGCCCCAGTGTGCTTGCGACTGATTATCTAATTCTTGCGCCGTCGCCCCTCCTTTGCTGCTCCAGATATCTGCTTCCGCGGCATTTCTTCTCCTCTCCTCTCCAAGGCCCGTCGTTAGGTCATCCAAAATTCCCTGATCCGCAAGATCAACGTGAAATGGATGAACGAGAAGAGCATCGCCTTCTTTCTCTTTCCAGACTCTTCTAATTACTCTAGAAAGTAGTCTGATTGCGCCTCTAGTCCTGTTGAACTTGTCTATCGTTGAAACTCTTTCGTAGAGGACTCTGATTAGCTCGGGATGGAACGGGTAGTTTTCTTGAATTGAATTCTTGAATTCACTACTCTTCCACTTATCCGGGACTGCCAATCTGGAATATAATTGATGATATGCATCAGAGGTGGTGACCGCTTGAACTTCAGATATCTTTTCAAAAAGCCTGCGTTTCAGGATGTGAACGACATCCTCTTCGGCTACTGGGACGAGAACGGTTTCTTTTCTTCTTATGTGCGCTCTCGTCTCAGCCACTGCTTCTTCGACTGCCTCGCTTATTGCTTTACGTGCACGATCAGCTTCAGACTTGTACACATCTTCAGCTATCGCAAGCAGCAGAGCCGCATCCTCTATTTCAGAAACCGCGATGACGAGTCTCTGTATGAATTGTACCGCCTTGTCGACACTCCCCTCTGAAGCGAGTAATTTGAAATACGTGGGAAGCTCGTCTATCAGTACGAGCGTTGGATTTCCTCTGATGGCGGTTCGGATGTCGTCAAGGCTGGGAATCAGCGCATCTTTGTCAAGTTTTGAAAACTTTTGATAGACGCCTAGCTGCCAGAATAGGTCACCCCAGATTGTTTTAATTTTCACTCCATCACGCTCGACACCCTCACTTCCATATTCATCCCCTGAAATGGCCACGACTTTCACTTTTGTCGGTTGCTTCAGGTCTTTGAGAAGATATTTTTGGGCTTCCAGTGGATGTTTTGCAGCGTAAAATATCGTGACGAGTGTGTGGGTCTTTCCTCCACCGAACCCAACGTCCAAAACCATGATTGGGTTGACGTCAGTTCTTGACCTCGATAGCCTTCCAAGAACACTTTCAACGATTGTCTTCATACTGCTGGTCAGATGAGTAGATTGGAAAAATGCAACCGGATCGTTGTACGGAGATTTTGCTCTCCCCCAGGCCACAGCAGATAGGCTTAGAGCAAGCTCCGCGTCAGTAAGAGTACCTTCGATGACCTCCCTTCTTGGAATGCAAGCTTCTTCACGCCATATCGGAATAGGATTAGATGACATGAGCGTGTGAAAACCAGCGTTTCTTGGCTAATAAATAAGTACTGATCGTTCCTAGGATTAGCTACGTCGAGCACTTTTGCAGGAAGATCTAACGAAACAAAGGGACGCATTGATCGATGACTGGTTTCCAATTACGGAAGTAGGAATCGAGAGTGTGCGCGAGAGGAGCACAAGTCAGGTTCCGGGCGTTAACAGCCTCCACGTATGGTTTGCGCGTCGCCCGTTGACGAGTTGCCGTGCAACGATTTCTGGTTCAATTATTCCCTCAAAGGGAGATAAAAAAAAGTTTCTGAGACTTCTTGGTATGCCTCTCGATAAGGATATGAGTGGAGCTTTGAAAATTGTGCTAGAGGGGAAGTCGCAAAAGAAGAAGCTTGCGAGTAATCCGTTTTCATGGGGCCGGGCTTTCAAACATGTTCCCTCTGATCAGGAGCTGGCTTGGCTAAAGGAGCAGGCACTCTCATCGTGGGGAGGCAAGCTTCCAACAGTACTAGATCCGATGGCAGGAGGAGGCAGTGTCCCTTACGAAGCTGTAAGACTCGGTCTACCAGCTATCGCAAGCGACCTCAATCCTGTTTCGTATGTTATCCTCAGAGCGACGCTGGAATACCCATCTAAATTTGGAGAAAAACTGATTCCAGCGGTTAAAGAATTCTGTCTCAAAGTTCACGAATCGGCTAAGAAAGAACTTGAGGAATTCTTTCCAAAAGTTCAGGGTGAGAAAGTGTATGCCTACCTCTGGAGTCGGACAATTCGATGCGAGCATTGTGGAACAATGATCCCACTATCTCCAAACTGGTGGATCGTAAGAACAGATTCTGAAAAGATAGCTGCGAAGCCTGTACTTTTCAAAGACAGAATGAGCTGCACATTCGAAATAATTGAAAACCCAAAAGAGCGCGGGTTCGATCCTGACGAGGGAACAGATGTAGGAAAGGACGCCAAGTGTATTAATTGTGGAAAGGTCAACGGAGGGGATTGTGTAAAGACTGAGGCAAGAGCGCAAAGGATGGGCCACCAGCTCTATGCGGTGTGCTCTAAGATTCCTTCTTCTGGCAGGTCGATGAAGTGGTATTTCCGTGTTCCGAAAAAGGAGGAGATCGAAGCTGTCGGGAGAGCCGAGCAAAGACTGAAAGAGAAACTAGAGAGATGGAATCAATCAGGATTAGTTCCAGTGGAAAAGTTTCCTGAGATTTATTTTGATACTCGCCCATTACAATATGGAATGGAACGCTGGTGCGATCTATTCAATCCTCGCCAGCTCCTAGTTCACTTGACCTATCTTGAAAAACTTTCCGAGTTAAAGAAAGGTCTCTTTGAGGGGTTGAAGGAAGGCACTCCAGAATACGAATTTGCAGAGGCAGTGGTTGTATATTTTGTAATGGTTTTTGATCGATGTATTGACAATAATTGTTTACTCAGTCTGTGGAGTGTCAATCGGGCCACAGTTGCGCATGCAATGGGCCTCCAAGGCTTCCCGTTCAAAACAAGCTACGCCGAATGGGATCATCCTACAATGTTGTGGCCGTGGGCTACAAACAAAACAATCGATGCCCTGACCGAGTTAATCAAGCTCCTTCCAGCCGAAAGGCAAACCCCTCGAATACTCTCAGGCGATGCCGCCAACATGAGGGATATTCCTGACAAGAGCATTGAGTGCATAGTCGTCGACCCACCGTACGCTGAAAATGTGATGTACGGCGAGGTAATGAACTTCTTCTATGTCTGGATGAAGCGAACGCTTGGAGACGTGTTCCCGCAAGCGTTCAAATCAGAGCTTACAGACACAACAGAAGAAGCCGTTGCAAACAGTTCCCTCTTCAAGGATATCGGATCTGGTAGCGCAAAGAAGCTAGCAGATCAGCATTACCAGTCAAAGATGGAGGCCGGCTTCAAGGAAATGAACCGGGTCTTACGCGATGATGGAAGGCTCACAGTGATGTTCACTCACAGGAAAGCTGAGGCCTGGGCGGGTCTTGCAACCTCATTGATCAGAGCAGGTTTCACATTCACAGCTTCATGGCCTGTTCTAACAGAACCTGGAGAAAAGTTCGGGAAGAAAGAGAAGGGTGTATTGAAGGTTACTGTTTTGCTCGCATGCAAAAAGAGACTAGTTGAAAAAAGAGGACTGTGGGAGGAAGTAAATCGAGAACTATACGACGAAGCAGAGAAAAAAGTGAAAGAGCACAGCGCTCTTGGAATTTCAGGACCCGACCTCATTGTGAGCACCTACGGCCCAGTCCTGGGAAAATTCGCCGACTACTCCACAGTGAAAGACGCGACAGGTCAGATAAAAGGGCCAGAAGACGCGCTCAAAATCGTAGCTGAAGTCGTGAACAGGTTTCTGACTGCTGACATTCCATCCGCAGATTTCGAAACACTTGCATATCTGAATTTGCTTAGAAACTTTCCATACCTTCAGGCGGAGTATGATCTGGCGAGAATAGCGACAGTATTTGGAGGAAACATAAGCCTCGATTCACTCGATGTAAAAGGAGGACGAGGCCTGGTCGAGAAAAAGGGAAACAAGATCACCGTCCTCTCCGCCCTCCAAAGAGTCGAAAGGGGAAGCATCAGGATCAACAAACCTGAAACTCTTAGAACGCTGATAGATGTGGTGCAGGCGGCCTTGGTGGTCTATGAGAAGATGGGATTGCAAGCCGTGAAAAACCTCCTTGTTGAAACTGGAAGAGACTCTTCGGACTCTGGTTTCCTAGGAGTACTTAGGGTCATAGCCCAACTGGGAATGAATGGAGGTGCTGCAAAGTCTCTGGTCGACGAGAGCAGGACTGCTAACGCTCTGATTGAGAGCCTAGGTCATAATCCAGAAGCAACGCGCAAAACTGGGGAGAGCCTGACTCATTATCTGTAAATGCCTTTTAGGGCGAATGGATGTCCACTATCACTTTCATTTCAACAGTTCCTTCCATTCGTATCGATTCTCTCCAAGAAGCAAGATACTTGTCGAGCCTCTCCATTCGTTCAATGAGCAGTTTCACCTGAGCTAATTCCCGAAGAACATTGCCCTCAAGCAGCCCCTTTGAGCTCTCCTTGTTTTTGAGGACTCCTCTCAGAAGTTTGTCAATGTCTACACCCTGACTTTGTTCTTCCACTCTTTGTTTGTTTTGAAGAAAGAAGCTGTAGATATCAGGTTCCGATTTAGAGACTCTTTTTTCTAAACTGGAGAGTATTTTCAATGGATCGAAATGTCGGCTCAAGCTAGAGTCAAGACTTGCCTGGTACACCCCGGACCGATACAGATGCCTGGCAATCAGCTCTTTAGCTCCTTCAACGATTCCAGATTTGAAAGCATCGAGGCTGTTCCTAAATTGAAAGCCGACCTGCTTGGCATCTCTCCTGTTTCTAGTGATCAAATTATCAATGAGTTTGGTACACTCGCAACTCATTTCATTCATCTAGCTCGCCTCCCGCAACATCTCATCCAAAAGGTCAAACACTTTTGGAGCTTGCAAGACTTCGGCTACCTTGGAATCGCCCTCTATCGTGGCGATCTCTGCGAGCCCGTCGAATCCGCTGATAAGATACACGCTTTTCCTGTGTTGCATTTTGCTGATTCCGGCCCCTTCCGCAATCACTCTGTCAGCTAGGAATTGCACTATAGGATTGGCCGGTGTCAGGGCATTTGGTCTACCCTCTTCCAAGCTTGCAGAATTCCACAGCGCTAGGTCTTTGGGTAGCTTCGGGTGGACACCTTCATCTTCAATATTGAATAGGTTATCCCTGGTGGATACTGAGTAACCAAGTGCTTTTGAGGCACTCTTCGCAAAACTTAGGATTCTATCTATCACTTCATTATCTTGGTAATGTCCGCCCTGAAATCCTTGCCCAGAAAGAGACCCCGCGGTCTTTGTTACTTCCTCCTTTATTCGGTGCAGAGTATCGAAGGTGTCCGAAACTATTTTTCTAAGTTCTGCTCCGGTTGCATTGGTATCCAATGCTCTGCGCATTGCCTCGCTGAAGATCTCTTGGGCAGGTCCGACCACAAGTTTGTAGATCTCCTTCCTATCAAAAAGAGCCTTGTACATTTGCGCCTCAATTGATTCAGGATACCATACATTTTTCACAAGAACCTCTGCTGCTTTCTGGCCAAGCCTGTCAGCTCTTCCCACTCTTTGCTCGACTCTTGCTGGGTTCCAAGGCATGTCAACATTGACCACTGCGCTCGCCGACTGCAAGTTGAGGCCTTCGCTTGCGGCATCGCTGCAGATTAGTATCTTGAGAGGCCCAGTCTCTAATGCCCTTCTCACTTCTTCCTTTCCCACCAAAATGTATCTATTTTGATCGAGATCGAACACTTTTCCTCCTTCGCCAGTGTAAATACCAATTTCGCTTTTGGTCAGGCTAGAGCTATTCCGGCCTAGGAATTTCACAACTGCGTCCACAGTATCCGTGTACTTGCTGAATGTCAGGACCTTGTGTCCTTTTGAGACAAGGCCATCGACTACCTCGACGAGTTTTTTGAGTTTCGGATCATCTCCACTCAAGATCTGAGGATCATACTTTTGGAGAGCCGACTCTAGATCTCTGAGAAACTTTAATTCCGAAAGTATCAGGCTCCTTGCGCCTTTGTCCAAAGCTTCTTCCATCGATTCAATGAGTCGTTCTTCGTCTTCCTCCCACTCTTCCTCAACGAAAAGCTTGGAAGCTACTCGAAGGAGTGCATCTCTATCTCCTTCCAGCAGCGCTTCGAGAAACAACCTTCTGTCTCTGACAGTAAGATAAGCTGAGGAAAACGAGCTGACGAACCTTTGATGATATACCGACTTTACAAATCCTAAGACACCCTTGTTCTCAGGAGAGAGATATCTTTCGTATTTTGCGTAGTGGTTCGACAGGTACTCATCAAGCTTATCTAGGATTTCTGAATGTTTTCGTTCTAGTTCCACGGGAACTTCATCAAGAACTCGATTTGGAAACACATAACCAAGCTTTTCAAGATTCTCTCTCGTATTCCTGACCATAAACCATTGAACAGGGCTGAAGGCGAGAAGAAACTGTTTCAGAGAAGAAGGGGAATGCTTTCGGCTCAGCGTCTGAATATTCTGCAAAGTGATTCTCTCGCGAGTAATTGCTTGCGAAAGACTGTAGGCAGATTCCTCGTCTTTGAAGATCTTCGAGAGGATCTTCGATGTTTCTTTCTCTGAAAGGTAATTTTTCGCGATCCAACCCGCCAACTCGAATGCGAAGAGCCACTCATCGTTGTCTATTTCCTCGTTTTGTTTAGTTATTATTTCATAGTACTTTTCGAAATCGCTTTCATGAACCCAAGGCCCTCCCAATCCAAGTATCCTTAGCAGGTCAAGTGCTTCGACTGAACGAAGCTGAACAGGCGTTGCAGTCAAGAGTATCATGTTTGGGCTTGTTACCCCCAGCCAGTTGCAGAGCTCATTCAACCTAGTAGGAATGACCTTACCACTTGATTCACGCTTCATCCTCGCATTGTGTGCCTCGTCCACTATGACAAGATCGAAGTACTTTGTAGCCTGCATCAGTTCCGAGGGCCTCCTCTTGGTACCCCGCGCATAGTGCCAGGAACATATCATGAAATCAATGCCGTTTCTGTCAAAGGGGTTTTCCTTTCCAAGATCTGTCGAAGAGCCATCCGCAGATATATAGCTCTTGGATGCGGGCTCGAAAAACCAGAATCTCAACCCAAAATGAATCCAGAGTTCATCCAGCCATTGTCTTGCCACATTTCTTGGAGAGAGTATCAGAATCCTTTGAACTCCCTTCATGTCTATGAGTCTCTTGATTATCGCTCCAGCCTCCAGTGTCTTGCCCAGCCCGACCTCATCTGCAAGTAGGACTCTGTGAGGAAATCTGCCCAGCGCAAAATCAACTGTGAAGATCTGATGAGGATACAGCCTGACGGGACCTAGTCCTAGCTGGGCAAAGCCTCTGATCCGGCCCAGCTCCTTCACTAGTTTTGCCACTGGCACCAACCTTGCGCATGTGTCCCGATCCGGCATCAGTTCGAATTGTACGACTTCCTTCTGCTCCAGAGGATCGAACTCGGGCCTCGAATCTGGGTAGAACCTCTCCTTCAGTTTGGTTTCGAGAGCTTCGGGAAGTGGAAGCACATAGTAATCTGGATGAGTGTCAGACCACAGGCTCTCAAACTTGCTTTTGTATCTCTCAAGATACTCTTGATGACCTTCCTTCCAAGACATGTGAACAGTGAGGTTTTCACCGTTCACACTGTAAGCTGCGAGTGTTTCGTTCGCACTCCCCGCTGCTGCAACTGTACATCCGTTTTGATCGTCGAACACTAGAACCTTTTCATGAAATATTCCATTGCCCAGACCAAGGTACGTTCTCTTGGGAATTGCCACCCTGATTTCCAATGTTCCATTTGCAAGCATCCAAGCAATAGCTTCAATTCTTCTTCTGACTAGAATGTCCTCGATCCTCTCAAGACCTGAAGAAATTCTCTCTCCGATATCCTTGAGCAGATCTTGAGCCCTATCTCTACTCAAGAGGTAGGCTTCATTCAGATCTTTCCCGACATCGTGTGCCCCAAGGACGAGATTCATTTTTCCGTCATTTTTAATCAAGCCCGCAAGTCCGGTTGCAACAACCACCAAGCTATCGAGGCTGAAGTATCCTGAAACGCGCTTGTAGCTCGAGGATTGCTTGAGTACGGGAATGTAGAAAGTTTTCGCTATTTTGTTACCATCGCCTTCGTAGAAAATGTCCAAACTCGATTCAAGTGCGCTTTTGAGACAGTTCACCAGGGATATTGCACCGGCTTCGAATTACATTGGAAGGGAAGTATTGAATCTCTCGATAAATCTTACTTTTGGCTTTGATTCGTAATACTAGAACGGGGGCATCATGACGACTCTGCCATCCGGGAGATTATGCTCCGCTTTGTATCCCTTTGCGAGAAGCCCGTCAACTTCTGGAACTTGAACTGCAACTCTTTGGCCCTTGTTTGTATTTATGCCAAAGAATATCTCCCTTGCCTTGCGTTGAACTTCTTCATTCGACATGTGTTCAAGATCCATCTTGTCTATCTGCTCCTTGGTACATCCAGCGAGTGAAAGTAAAGATTCTTGGTGCATCCTTTTGATCTCGTCAGCCGAGGGAGATTTCTTGTTCGTTGAAGTTTCCAGGAACTGGTTTGCAACCTTCTCGTACGATTTTCTCATATCCTCAACCATTTCCTGAGGCAGTGTGTGTTTTCTCGTGGTATACCTTGCTTCAATGTCACCAGTATGCCCCATCCAAAACTGTTGATATGCATGAGTTACGAGCCCCTTGCTTTCTGCTAGCATAAGGTTGGTGTCAAAGTAACTTCTGAATACGTATGGCCGCCAGGGAAGATCCACTGCTCGCATGGCTGTTCTAATGTCGTTCCCTATCTTTGTGGTGCGGAGGACTGGAGAAGCGTCAGGGATCTTTACACTGCTGATCTTCTTTTGTTGCGATTTGCTGCTTGAAATTATCGGAGAGTTTTCGGAAAGATCTTCGCCTTCGGACAATCTTCTTTCCAGATACTGCTTTAGAATTTCGCAGCCTTCATCCGCAAGGAATGTGAAATATTGATGTCTGGACTTGCTTAACTCCTCTCGAACAATAATTATCGTAGGGACTACTGCGAATTTCGCTTCGTCCTTTGACAATTTGAGCTCAGGAAAATCCTTGATTCTCAGTCCTTCGAGCCCTAGATAATCACCCTGAACTTCAAGTCTCGGACCGGCAAACGCCATCAGAGCTATGCTGACTCGAGTTCGAAGAGGTGTGGATTCAGCGTAGAGAACTCGGGCAAGCTCCTTTTGTGTTGGAATTCGTTCATTTTCAAGTGTAGGCGTTTTGCTTACGTTCGAGATCTTGATCCTTCGCTGAAACTTTTTCCTGTTCCATTCAGCCCAGCTTTTGATTGCTTTGAGATTAGAGTCGACATATCCCGGTGCATACTGTCGTCCGGTTTCGGGGTTCTTTCTTTTCTCAAATTCATCGATATAGTCCTGGGCCATATCCTCCATTCTTCGGAGGCTAAACCGTGAGAATTGAGATGGAGTAACACTCAGTTTCTTGCAGAAGCTGCCAAGTCTTCGCAGATAGATATCGGCGACAATTACACTCGACTTTGAGAGGTTGTTGTACCAGCGCTTGACATTGGGATCTTGAAGGAATTCGCCGTACTCTTGTTTGGAATAGTCCTTGAAATTTGTTGGCAAATGCCTTTGCATTTGCTTTTTCGAGCCTAATAAGTCTTAGATTTGAACTGAAAATCGGGATGGGCCGGACCGGATTTGAACCGGCGACCTCGTGATCTCTAACTATAGAGTTATCAGTCACGCGCTCTAAGTGCACCACCATTAGTGAACTTATCAGTGGCTGTCCATGCTGAGCTACCGGCCCCAGTCAGTGAGCAACTTTGCTTGCTTGGGAGGAAGGTAGTTCTTTGTTCCTTTTTTTAAGCTTCTGCTTGGCCAATCTGAATCGAAGTAGAGGACGTATAGGTACCCTCTGATTGTGATTTCATTTCTTCCTGGCCGTTTGCACCGGCACTCGAGTTTTTGCGCGATACACAATGTATGGGCGACTAAGGTACCTCACCGGAAGGGTCCACACGTGAACCAGTCTTGTGAGCGGCCATGCGACAAGCCGCTGACCGTACACTCTCCAAAGATAATGAACGAACGAGGTTAACAACCTGATAATTCTGAAAAGCGAATGTGCGCAGGCGTTGAGGAGCACGTGAGTGCACGACGACCAGCTATGTGACGGGACCGGTCTTTCTATTCCGCAATCGGAATATTCATTTAACCTCGGGCGCAAAGTGGAACAAATGGGGGAGAGAGAAACTGCTCTCTCTCAAAAGAACTGAGGGCTGGTAGTTCAGCGGTAGTAACGCCCGCCTCGCACGAAATGCCATTCTCCAACTGTACGTAGGCGTTTTAGAGAACGCGGGAGGTCAGGGGTTCAAATCCCCTCCAGTCCATGCCTACCTAGGTGCAGGAGCCGGATGGAGCACAGGCGTACTTAAAGCCGAGATACAAGCGAATGTGTTTCTGGTGCGAGCGATGTCAGCCTTCAGGTGCTCGGTTGTAGTTCAATAGAAGACTATTCTCACGTGGATATTCGATTCAATCGAACTGGCTGAAATGTGAGGGCAGCCGTCCACCGGATTATGACCGCATAGAAGAAACGTCTATGTGTTCTTTAATAGCGGGGTTTTAATTGCGGTTCACATTGAAAATAGCATGCGCCTAAAACGCGAAACATAACCTCTTGAGGGTGTGAAGCTAAGATATCTCATCCGAGCGAGGTTATTCCTAACGACATAGCTACGCACAAAACCCAAACCTGGTGGCCTCTTATCTCGAACGAAAATCTTTCACACGAGCTTGCGGGATTGTCGAGGCTCCACGAACTCAGTGTACACCTCGTCGCACAGCAGGACATGGAGGGGCTGCTCTCCGAGTTCGTGGGTGCCGCAGTGGAACTCATGCACACGGACATGGGGAACATGCAGATACTTGAGGGAGATGGCAATCTCAGGATTGTCGCGCACCGCGGATTCGAACTGCCCTTCCTCGACTTCTTCAGAATTGTCAAAAATGAAGTCGGGGCTTCGTGCGGAGCAGCGAAGGAAGCCGGGAAACGGGTGATAGTCCAAGACATAACGACGAGCCCGATATTCGTCGGGACTCCATCACTCAAAGTTATGCTTCATGCAGGGGTCAGAGCCTGTCAGTCGACCCCGCTCATCAGCAGGTCCGGAGAATTGATAGGAGTAATTTCAACACACTTCCGAGAGCCGCACGTGCCTTCCGAATCCGACCTTCGTCTGCTAGACTTGCTCGCGAGGCAGGCCGCGGACCTTATCGAGCGAATGCGAGACAAGCAGGAACTCGATTCGTATTCCAAGAACCTCGAGGCGCTCGTCAGAGAACGAACCAGTGAACTGGAGATGATTCTGGAAATGGAGAGGCAAAGCAGAAGGGAGGCCATACTATTACAGGACATACTGACCCATGACATCAGGAACTACTGCCAGGTAATCCGGCTCTGCGCCGAGATGCTTGTGGAGAAAGCGGAGGGAAGTGAGGTGTCGAAGAAGATGTTGATGACTCAGATCTCTTCCCTGGACGCGATGAACGATCTCGTGGAGAAGGCGAAGAAACTGGCTAGAGTTGTTTCGGAGGGGAAACCGAGTCTCCATTCAGTTGACCTGCTGAGTATTATCGACAGCGCCATAAACCTCGTGGGAAAGAGTGACGGGTCGTTCGCGAATAAGAGGGTCAATCATCGCTTGATAGTCCTTCCTTCCTCAACTGTGCAGGACAGGCGCATGGAAGGACCACCAGCGGGGCAGGAATCGCAACGGTTTTTCGCAATTGCCGACGAGCTCTTGCGCGATGTGTTCTTGAACCTCTATTCCAATTCGGTCAGGCACTGCGACGGGACCGAAGTGATGATTGAGACTACGATCTGCGAGGAGAATGGAGACACCTCATCTCCAAGGGAGGAAGGCTCTCGGTGGGAAGATACTTCATCTGCTTGGGTGAAGGTTTCGATTAGCGACAACGCGAGGGGGATCTCTGATGAGCTCAAACAAAGATTGTTCACACGATTTCTCAACGGGGCAAAAGGTACTGGTCTTGGAATGTCAATAGTGCACGCGCTTGTCGTCGAGCGCTACCGCGGGAGACTAAGGGTCAAGGATAGGGTCGACGGAGACTACACCAAGGGAACGCTGATTGAGGTGCTCTTGCCAAAGTCGCCTCTCAAGGAAATACAAGCTGAATAGAGAGCGGGCTTCTCCGACCTGAATCTGCTTCTCGGGAAGCCAGCCTGAAGGTTCAACATATTCATGCGTGAAGTATCTTGCTTACATCACCACAGGAAGCGATTGCGACTCTTTCGAGGATGTCAGAGTTCTGCCTTATCCTGAGAACATAAGGTTCAGCAGATACGAAACGGAGGAGTTCAAACGCTATCTGAATGAGAACAAGGAGAAAATCATCGATCTATAGAGGAAGACGAAGAAAGAGCAGCAGCAAGCTAGCGGGGCTGATCTACCGAGATGATTATCGTTCTTTCTTGTCAGCCCGCACGGTCACAAAACAACTGTTGTTCGACAGCTCAAATTCTGCACGTAACCCCTCGATTTTGTTGAAGACGCTACTCACCATCGCTCCAATGAATTTCGACCATTTCAATCCTAGCCGGTGACGTATAGCTATCATGACAGGCGGTCGGTCTATGCCGATGCTGTTATATCTGTAGGACGAGCTTGGTTCGATTTCCTCGTCATCGATCGTGTTGTTGCGAGCGTCGCGATTTTCAAAGGTCCCCTTGCCTTGCCGTGTTCCCTCATCAGGTCTGTTAAGCTTGACAAAATTAATCTGACCCTGATTTGAGTACGAAAAGTAGACGAAGGTAGCGCGAATCGAACCTGCTAGGAGACGATTACCTCAACAACTCGAGATACAACCAGATCACTGGTGGACGCGCTTATCGTCACAAAGTACACGCCTGATTTGGAGTCGCTCGCGGTGATTGTCAGGTTGCTTCGAAAGCTCCCTGCTCCTGCGCTTGGGGAAAATGCATACGATAGGCCGCCGGTTATATTTCCTGTGAATCCCTGAAGCTCTATTGGGCTTGTTTCACTCGCATTTACCGAGAGACCAAGTGTCGCGCTCCCTCCTTTTGCAATGTGAATCTGCTCAATTCCTCCGGATGATTGATTGTTGATTTGCAGGCTCAAACCGAGAGGCTCTGATGCGTTCACCGTTCCAACGCTTCCTGAGAAAAATTCTGTAAACCATGGATCACCGTTGTAAGGCGAGATTTCCATCGTGAGCATTCCGCTAATGTCACCTGCGAGGGTGTGGTGGGTCGGGACTTTGTACTCAGTCATGTTACCTGTCTCTGGATCTAGTACGGCGATCGAGTTCCCGTAGTGCTCGTTGATCCAGACCCTGCCCTGAGAATCGACGTAGACAAAGTATGGTAGCGATGCGTTCAGCGGTGGAGGCGGGACGCTCGTCGATATTGACCTGAATGAGTTGGTCGAGGGATTGAACTCTGAGATGAGGCTCGGGCCATGCTGGGTGATCCAGACGTTTTCATTTTTATCCACCGCGATTCCAACCGGTGAGTAAATCTGGCCAGACAGGTTGAAGTACTCAAAACTCCCCTGGTAGAAGGAACCTATGCTGTTCGCTCCAGCAAGAGTAAACCAAACCTTTCCCGCGCTGTCCACGGCAATTCCTGCAGGTTCGATGTCTCCGGGCATGGGGATGCTCGTTTCGGTGAGGCGTCCGGAGGAGCTTATTTCGCCGATCTTGTTTGCGTACAGCTCGGTAAACCACACGTTGCCGCTTGCGTCAAGGGCGATGTCAAATGGCAGGGCGTTCGTGGTGTGAAGTGGGTACTTCTTAAATGTGTACTTTGTCATGTCGAAGCTCCACACAGCATTTGATTCCTGCTCGGTGAACCACACGAGGTTTTTCGAGTTCTCTACTGCAATTCCCCATGTCACAGTCCCTCCGCTTCCCGCCCCAGGTATATTGTACTCATGAATTGTCCCGTTGCTCGGTATGAGCTCGGCAAGCTTGCTTTCGTTCTCTAGAGTAAACCACACGTTGCCGTGCGAATCCACTGCGATTGCGTTGGGCGAAGTCTCGTTTGATTGCGTGGGATAGACTGATACAAATCTTCCAGTTTGGGGGGAGCTCTGGTATATTACGGCAATAGTTCCTGCTCGCGCGGCATACAGGTAGTAGTAGCCAAGCGATGAGGCGACGATGATTATTATTACCGCTATGGCAAGGTAGATGATAGTTCTCTTTGATCTAGCCAAGTCGCCGACGCATCGATGGAATTCATTTCGCACTGAAGGTTATTTCCATTTTTCGCGTGAGGCGCGCTTGCATTTGGCTACGGGACTTGACGAGAAATGCGGGTCGCCGCGTACTGAGAAAGCATTTAAACGAACTCGGTAGCAAGGGTTTATGCAAAGGCTTCTGAAGAAACGGGCTCGTCGTCTAGCTTGGTTAGGACACCGCTCTGACTGGGGGAATGATTTCAGGTAGCTCCTCAAGAAAACGGCGGGGGTCGTGGGTTCAAGTCCCTCCGAGCCCATACTTTTTGGTATAAATGGAAATTATTTTGTTTTTCTTGAGTGTTCAGTTTTAGGCCCCGGTGTGAATCGTAACAAGTTCAAGGCAGATAGTATTTTAATAAATCTTATTCTATAACAAAAAGATGCCACAAAGCGCTACGATGGAAAGATGGCGTTCTGAAAGGGATTTTGTCGCTCAGTACGTCTTACCAAAGATGAAAGAAGCAGCTATTGCGCTTGGCGTCTCCGACATCCTAGATTTTCATTTCGACGTGCCTGTAGATGGTGGGATAGCCGACTTATTTGCCGAGAGGGCAGGAAAACGACTCTTTGTCGTCGAGGCGAAATTCAAGAAAAAAGTCGGAAAAGTAGAGCGAGATATTGAACCAAGAGACCCTGAAGTGATAGAACAGGCTGTCAGATACGCAGTTTATGGCGCCTTTCCTTTTTACCTTACATGCAACACAAAGCGTATCATCCTTTACCAGAAAGGTGACAGATCTCCATTTGAGAGCGAAATAGCCTCTTTCGAGTTCGAACTCTCGGCTGGCTGGGCCGAACAAATACTAAAGCTGACACTAGGTCAGACACCAATACGTCTCAAGGCACTTGACGATACCCTTGTGGACACCTTACACGAAGCGTTCAACGATTTATTGCCTGATTTCGTGACATCCCTGACCGAAAGGTTGCATGAGAGGAAATTCAAGGAGAGATATTCTGATTGGCTGGAAGCTCAAGGGCTTGAGCTTAATGATGCAAACAATCGTCTAATTGCTGAACAATCTGGGTATTTACAACTCAATAAACTCCTCTTCTACCAAGTTATTCGCACGATTTATCCTGACCGACTCGATCCCTTGAAGGTAGGGGAAGAACAAGATGTCGCAGAGGCCCTTGAGAGGTTTTACAAAGAAGCACGGAAGATAGATTATGCTCCAATTTACGAGCCAGATATTATCAGTGAAATACCACTTACAAGACGGGCAAAAGAGCGCATTATCGCTCTTTGGATAAGTAACAATATATGCTAGTTAGAGCAATTCGCCGCTGACGCCATGACATCAAAGCAAAAGAGGATAAGGGAGGAAGGAAATAAACCCAGCTCCTCAGGAACT
>Ga0070737_10002399_pt1 | contig 22624 bp, 20 predicted proteins | sample Coa_R1_10_FD_66438 | JGI IMG/M metagenome (GOLD analysis project Ga0070737, IMG submission 66438) | Surface soil microbial communities from Centralia Pennsylvania, which are recovering from an underground coalmine fire - Coalmine... | ecosystem: Environmental > Terrestrial > Soil > Unclassified...
AAACCAACGTTCCCGGTGTCTATGCGGCCGGTGACGTGGCGGAGTTCCACGACGTGATGGTGGGCGGCCACCATACGATGGGCACCTGGGATAATGCGCTGGCGCATGGCAAGGTTGCGGCGGTCAATATGGCGGGCGGCCATCAAGAATATCGCGACGTGCCCACCTACACCAGCCCGCTCTTCAACACCAATATCGCCGTGATGGGCATCGCCGAGACAAACAACCCCACGCTCACCTCCATCTCGCGCACCATGCCCGGCGACAAGGGCAAAGACTACCGCAAGTTCTTCTTTCAGGAGAACCGCCTGGTGGGCGCTGTCTTCATCGGCAGCCCCAAGGGGCGTAAAAAGGTTGTGGAATTGATCCGCACCGGCCAGGAGTTCGCCACGCCGACGGATCGCGCCGGGCTGTTCGACGTGCGCTAGACTGCAGGAAATGGCGGGCTTGAAGAGCGATTGCCGAGAGCCAATCAAGCGGCGGGCTGCGTTTCAGGGAATGTAATATGGGCGCCCTGCCTGGCTTCCGCGATAACCTGCTGGTAGGCGTCAATTAGCTCGTCAAGCACAGTAGGCCATGCGAGCCGGTGGGCATACTCATAGGCGGCGAGGCCCATCCGCTGGCGGCGATCCGGCTCGGCCAGCAGTGCGCGCGCTCCTGTCGCAAGGCTTGTGACATCGCGCGCAGGCGCCAGCAGACCCGTCTCGCCGGAGCGCACACTATCGCGCACCCCCTCGGCGTCGTAGGCCACCACTGGCAGGCCCGACGCCATCGCTTCCATTACCACCTGCCCAAACGTCTCGGTGGTGGAAGGGAAGGCAAAGAGATCGGCGGAGGCATAGGCTTCGGCCAGCGCCTCGCCGGTGAGATAGCCGGTGAAGGTCGCGCGCTTCCCGTATAAGGCGCGTTCGAGGTCAGCTCGCGCCGGGCCGTCGCCTATCAGAACGAGGTGAGCGGGCAGGTCATTGAGTTGGAAGAACATCTTTACCAGGTCATCCAGGTTTTTCTCGTACGAGAGGCGGCCAACGTAGAGGATGATGGGGACGGCAGGATCATAGGCTATGCGGACGCGCCAGGCGGGATTGCGCCGTTCGGGGCGAAAGAGGTCTCCATCCACTCCGCGCGCCCAGACGCCCACCCGCGCAAAGCCTCTGCTGCGTAGGTGGGTAGCCGTCGAGGACGAGGGGCAGAGCGTCAGCGCGCATTGATTATGCAGCCAGCGCCGGTAGCCCCACATTGGCGCAATGAGCGCGCTCAGGTGGAAGTAAGCGCAGTAGTCGGCGAGATTCGTGTGGTAGGTGGAAAGCACTGGCACGCCCAATCGTCGTCCCCAGGCGACGCCAGCCGCGCCAAGCAGCATGGGATCAACCACATGCACAACGTCCGGGCGGAAGCGCGCCAGATGGCGTTCCAGGCGCGGCGCGGGAAACAGAAAGCGTAGCTCAGGGTAAAAGGGGATAGGGAAACCGGGCGCACCAAAGACGCGCGCGCCCGCATAGCTTCGTAGCGCGCCCTCTGGCCCCAGCACGATGGCTTTGTGGCCATGCCGCTGCAAGTGTTCTAGGGTCATCGCCAGCGTGCGGGTGACGCCGTCGAGCTTGGGCAGAAAGTTTTCCGTCACCAGAGCGATCCGCATGGCATTCCCTCCGGGGCGTGTGCAGAGTTCAAGAACGTTCCGTGCAGATCATGCCGCCAGCATGTTAAACCGGAGTAAAGAAAGCGTTAAATCTTTGCGCAGTGCGCGTCGTGAGGATTCCAAATAGAGAGAGCCTCAATGCAATGACACCCATTGCTTCCGCGTCAATTCCCGTTCGCCACCCTGTTTTGCAAGCGAGCATCTTGCTCGGCGATCTTGTCGCGCTGACTTGCGCTCACATCGCTGGCTGCGCTTCTCGTCGGCGCGTTCGCCGCCTGGCGCACCCGAAGCATCCTGGCGGGCCTGGGAGTTGGCTTCTGGATTGGTCTGCTCACCGGCATCGTGAGCGCCTTGACCATCGTGCTCATGCTCCTCTTGGGAATGGATTTCCTCGTCCACTACATGAACCACTACATGAACAGCGGCGAGTTACAGAGCTTTGCTTAAAGCGGCTGGAAGGATCGCGAGTCCTGGTATTTCTGGCAAGAAGAGATCGCCGGGAGCATTGGAGATTTCCTCCTGATGTTCCTGGGAGGAGTAGTGTTGGGTGCAGTGGGCGGAGTCATCGGCAGACTCCTTTCGCTGGTAAGGCCGCCATCCGCATAGAAAGCCACGATTGAGCCACGATTGAGCCACGATTGAGCCACGATTGAGCCACGCATCAATGGATAGCTGTCCCTACCAACCTGCCCAGGGCGAAGGTGATCGCCGCTGCCAGCAGACCAAAGGCCACCTGCCGTCCACCCGATAGCCAGAGTGGCGAACCGGTCGTCAGAGAGACGCCCGCGCCAATAGCGAAGAATCCCAACGCGCTCAGCGCCAGACTGATCCCCACGGTGATCAGGCCGCTTCCGAAGATGAATGGTGCGACGGGGATGATGGCGCCAATCGCGAAGAGGAAAAACGAGGTGATCGCCGCGCCCCAGGCCGAGCCGCCCAGCTCCTGCGGATCGATCCCCAGTTCCTCGCGCGCCAGCGTATCGAGCGCGGCAGCGCCCTGATGGATCAGGTTGCTGGCGAGTTCGGTCGCCGACGCCTCATCCACCCCCTTCGACTGATAGATCAGTGAGAGTTCCTCGGCTTCCTCCTCTGGAACGTCCTGGAGTTCCTGGCGTTCAATAGCGATCTGGCGTCCATAGAGTTCTCGCGCGCTTTGCACCGAGAGCCACTCGCCAATCGCCATCGAGAACGCGCCCGCCAGTAACCCGGCCAGCCCGGAGATGAGCACGGCGTGTCCGGCGATGCTGAAGCCCGCGACACCCATCACCAGGCTCAGATTCGAGGTGAGGCCATCACTAGCCCCTAGCACGGCGGCGCGTAGCTCGTTGCCCCCGCTGGCACGATGCCGCCCTTCGAACTGGGCGATCTGTGGGCCGGTGAGCGTAGAGCCGCTGGCCATCTGCAAGTAGCGAAAGATGCGCGCATGCGAACGTTCGTCGGCTGGCAGCCCGGCCGCTCGCGCCTCCGGCTGTTGATCATAGACATCCACTGCCTGCCCTTCCATTGCGCCAACGATGGGAACGACGAGGCTTGTTCCCCAATGGCGGGCGATCCAGCCGAGCGCGCGCACCCGCCAGGTGGGGCGATAGATGGGGGGCTCGGCGCCAAGCGCGCGGATGCGATCATCCCATAACGATTGGTGGCGCAGTTCTATGTCCGCCAGCTTGCGATAGAGGTCAGCCAGATGCGGATCGCGTTCGGCGTCGGCCAATGTGTTGTAGAGCAGCACGCCCTCCTGCTCGGAGAGGCTGTTGGCGCGATAGCGTTGCAGGTCTTTCTGTGAGGAGCTTTCTTGCCCGACTTCCTCTTTGCTTTTCCGGCTATCCGCCATAGTACGACGCCTCCCGCTCTATGACCATCTCCTGGCATGGCTTGCTACCGCTCACTAATAGTCTAGCATACCAGGAAAGCAGTCGGGCCGCCCACCCAAGTAGCGCCGCCATCCCTGGCGGCGGGTGCAGCCTGCCAAATAATCATACAACTATGCACGGGCGGATTCTCCACTCTTCGCCCACAGCAGAGAAGACCAATTGGCTCACTGCCCGCTCGCTGCAAGCTGTGGGGGCATGATCAGCCAATACGCACAGCAAGCCAATTATACCCCAGCGGCCAACGCAAACACGGTTCAGCATACGATGCTCCTTTGCCTGATTTCCCCTTTTCATGAGAAGACACACAAAGGAGCGAAATTGCTATATCGATGCTAAAGCGGCCAGTGCGATTCATTGTCGCTTAGTCTGGAGGGGCTGCGTCCGCTGTCTTTTTGTCTCCGACTGTTTCATGGTCGGCTGTTGCATCGTCCACAAGTGGAGCGAGCGCCTCGGCGGTGGTCACTGGAACGATTACCGCTGCATCCTCCGCGACAAACTCGCCGGAGTGGGTACGCCGCCATTGTCGCCAGAGCGCCACGATGATCACCTGGGTGATGCCCGCGACCGGCGAGGCGAGCAGCGCGCCCCACACGCCAAACAACTCGGCGCCCGCCAGCAGCGCGAAGATCGAGACGGCGGGATGTACCCCCACGGCACGCCCGACGATGCGTGGGCCAACCACGTCGCCCTCGATGATATGGACGACGATAAAGTAGACCAACACGATAAGCGCCCAGATCGGCCCCCGTCCCACTAGCGCCAGGATCACACAGAGTGCACCCGAAAAGAAGACACCCAGGATAGGGATGAACTCGAATATGAACGCCAGAATGCCGAGCAATAGCGCATAGGGAATCTGAAAGAGCGCCATGCCAGCGCCCACCAGCACGCCCACCAGTGTGCAGAGCGCAAGCTGTCCGCGAATGTAACCGCCAACGACGCGCTCCACCGTCTCGAGGCTGAACACCACGCGCGACCGATAGCTCCTTGGCGCGTTTGTTCTGAGCCAGGTGATCACCCGTTGCCCATCAATCAACAGGTAGACGCTAAGTACCGTGACAAGGATGGTATCGAGCACAGCGTTAAAGATACCTTGCAGCAAGGGAATGACATCCTGCGCGAGTCCCTGCGCCTGGTTGATGAGCTGTTGCCTGGCCGTCTGAATCTGGCTATCGGTGACGCCAAAGCGGCGTAGTGTGGGCAGCAGTTGCGAGAGCGGGTTATGGCTCCCTGGCTGCGTAAGCTGGCTTGCTGTGTGCGCCAGTGTGGTGATCTGCGCGACTGCTGTACTGGCGATCAGATAGATGAGGCCGCCAATCGCGCCGACCACCAGCACGTAGACGATGATCAACGCGAGGAAGCGTGGCAGGAAACGCGCCAGCAGCATGACACCAGGCGCCAGCGCATAGGCCAGCAGCGCTGCGACGAGTAGCACCAGCAGCGAGCTGATGATATGTGAGGCCGCCCAAAGAACGACGCCAACGATGACCAGCCAGCCAAGTACGGTCAGCACGAGGTCGCGTTGGCGCGCCAAGTTGGGCGCGCGTGCGGGCGCTTTTGCTTGCGCCGTATCTATCGGGCGGCGTTCCATTGTGATCACCTGCTACTCTGCTGCTCTAGGGGAGAAATTGGGACATACGCATAGACAGCAGATTGGGCGCCACAAAGGGCTATCCTATCAGTCTATCCGTAGCGGGGGGCGAAGTGCTCGATGACCGCCTGGTAAGTACCATCGGGATAGGTCACGCCGCCGACCGCCCAGACATTGGTAGAAGATACGGCGCTGATTCCGTTCAACTCATCGTTGGGCGCTGCTCCAGAATCTACACTCACGCTAGGAACGATCTGCCAGCTTCCCTGGGTATACCACTGGGTGAGCGTATATTTCCCTACGTCATAATAGCCTGCCGACCAAACCTCTTGCGTACCAGGAACACTCGTGACCGATAGCGGAACTAGCCCACTCTGCGTGGACGCATTGACGACGCTCCATTGTGTGCCGTTCCACTGTTCGATGAGTTGGGGATCGGGCAGGCGGTTGTTTATCTCTGTGCCAACAGCCCAGATGTCATTTGCCGAGACGGCTGCCACGCTATCGAACGCATAGGAGTCGGCGGGGACGTGTGGAGTAGGGATAACGCTCCATGTAGAGCCATCCCAATGCTCGACAAGCGCCTGACGCTGCATGAAACCGACGGCCCAAACGTTGTTTGAGGCAAGGGCGACAACACTAGAGAGCGAACCGGTGACAACATTCGGATTTGCCACAATGCTCCATTGTGTACCATCCCAGTGCTCAATCAACGGTTGAGAAGCATTGCTGGTGCGATATGAACCAACCGCCCAGACATCGTTGGAAGCTACGCCTGCCACACTGGCGAAGCCATTGCCCACAGGAACCGTCGAAGAAACAGGTGGCGTGTTGACAACACTCCACTGCGCGCCGTTCCAATGCTCTGCGAGAGCCTGCCCAAACCCATTCGGATACCCGAAGCTGCCCACCGCCCAGATGTCATTCGATGAGATGGCGCCAACCGCCGATAGACTATCGTTTGACTGCCCTGAAAACGTCACGTTTGGCGAAGGAGTAACAGCCCAGGAAGCGCCATTCCAATGTTCAATCAAGGTAAGATTTGTATTGACCATGTTGTTGTTGTAGCCCCCAACCGCCCACGCATCCGTCGCGCTGAGCGTCGTCACCGCGCTCAGGCCGCTGTTTTTGACGATCGGTGAGGAAGAAACCGTCCATTGTAAGCATTGCTGGCCACCTGGCGGCGGGCAAGTCTTTGTATGGGGGATAAGCGGACGCCCGTTCGCATGCGCCAGGTGGAGCAAGGGAAGCCCAAACCAGGCCCCGAACAAGCCGATCAACAAGAGACATACCGCCACGCTGATCACAATGAGATGCGCGGGACGCCGCCAATACTGTAACACTCTCCGCATGATTGGCTACTCCTTAGAGAAATACCGGATATTGCCGCACGACTACCGCTCGATTTTCCCAGTCTAGGGCAAATCACATGCGCTGTCAAACGGCAATATCCAGCGGCAATATCCAATATTCTCAGTCGCCTACCCTTTCACCGAACCGGCAAGGATGCCACGCACGAAGTAGCGTTGCAGGCTAAAGAAGATTACCAGGGGCAGCGCCATCGAGAGGAACGCCGCCGAGGTCAGTACTTCATATTGGTTGGTGCCAAAGGAGTTTACCAGATTGGCTACCGTCACTGTGAGTGGCGATGTATCAGGGTTGCCTCCCAGGTAGATCAACGCCACCAGCAGATCGTTCCAGACCCAGATGAACTGGAAAATAATCAGCGAGGCCAGCGCCGGTACCGAGAGCGGCAGCAATATCCGGGTGAATATGCCCACATGCGATGCGCCATCCACGCGCGCCGACTCGATGAGATCGGAGGGAAGCGCGGAGAAGAAGTTGCGTAACAGATAGACGGCAAACGGCAATCCATAGGCTGTATGCGCCAGCCAGATGCCCAGGTATGAGCCGGTGAGCTGAATCGAGTTATTCGTCGCCGTGCCCACGCTCACGTAGAGATTCAGCACAGGAATGAGCGTCATCTGAATGGGTACAACCAACAACGCGACGATGGTGAGAAAGAGCCAGTCACGCCCTGGGAAGCGCATCCAGGTGAACGCATACGCCGCGAACGCGGCGACCAGCGTCGGCAGGATGGTACCGGGAATCGCGATGATCAGGCTGTTGATGAACGCCTTGCCAAGCCCCTGCGCGTTGATCACCTCTACGTAGTTGGAGACAGTGAAATGCCAGGGTGGCGCGAACGCCATCCACCAGCCGCTTGCCTGGATGTCGCTTGGGGGGCGAAACGAGGTGATGAAGATGCCAAACGTCGGCGTCAGCCAGATCAGCGCAATCACGACGACGATGGCCGTCAGGGAGCTACTGCTTGCCAGACGCTTCAGACGCTCCAATGGCGTAAGGCTTGGTGGTGGGATGGCGGCGCCGGTCTTCTCGTTGAGTTTCTCCAAATCAAGGGCGCCTGTGGGGAGCGCGCGGGGCAAGGCGCCAGCCGTATCGAGCGGATCAGTCGTCTTCATTGTCGGGCCTCCGCACGGAATCGCCGAATGTTGAAATACATGATTGGAATGATCGCAAGCAACAACACCACAGCCAGCGCGCTGGCGACCCCGAAGTTGTTGAACGAGAACAGCTGCTGATAGTAGGCGACGGCGATCACGTTTGTATGGTAGTTTCCGCCGGTCATCACGTAGATGATGTCGAAAATCTTAAGCAGGTTGATCACCATCGTCGTCGCGACCACGACGAGCGTCGAGTTGATCATTGGGATGGTGATGCGAAAGAAGATGCTGATTTCACTGGCGCCATCTATCCGCGCGGCCTCGATGATCTCCGAGGGGATGCTCTTGAGAGCCGCCGAGATAATCACCATGCAGAAGCCCGTCCAGATCCAGACGTAGACGATGATGAGCGCGAAGTTGTCCACCGACGCATTGACGAGCCAAGCCTGCGGCGGAAGGCCAAAGCGCGTCAGGATCGCGTCGAGCAAGCCGATCTGCGGTTGTCCGACTGGCGCATATTGGTAGACAAGGCTCCAAATGACACCTGCCCCTACGAATGAGATCGCCATTGGGATGAAGATCGTCGCCTTCGCCAAGCTCTCGATGCGAACACGATCTACCAGCACAGCGATCACCAGGCCCAGGAACACCGTCACAACGGTTCCTAGCACTAACCAGAGCAGGTTATTCCGCAACACTTCAAGCAGTGACGGATTGGTAAAGATGATCTGGTAGTTCTTCAACCCGACGAACGTGGTGGAGGTCGAGTCGAGCAGGCTCAGCCAAATCGTGTTGAACACAGGGTAGACGAGGAACACCGCGACAAAGACCACAGCCGGGCCAGCCCAGAGCCAGGCGGTTTGCCAATCACGCGAGGAAGCGCGCCTCGTCTTGAAGGTTGGGCGCGCGTTGTCCTGTTGGTCTGTATGCTTCGCAATCGTCGCCATAGCACTGCCCCTTTGCTGTGTATGCTGTGTATGGAGATGGAACGACGTATCGGATGTCGAGGTGGACGACCTGGATAGGCGCCAGAGGGGCAAGCGCAGCCAAACCAGGCGCCCGGAGCCAAACCAGACGCCCGGCTGGCAGTACGTCGCGCTCCGCCAATCCAGGCGTGCGCTACGAAGCGTACGCCTGGGAGGCTGTCGCCTCGAGACCGTTGAGAATACTGTTCAGGTTGCCTGGAGTGCTGATGTAGTCAAGCATGGCCTTCCAGAAGGCGTCTTCCATTGCCGGGGGCATCAGGTCGTCTGCGCCGAAGCGATAGAACGAGGCGGTGGTCAGCATCTTGGCCGACGCCTGCGCCACTGGGTCTGGATAGGCGCTCAACGACACCGATTTATTCACTGAAGTGAAGCCGCCGCGTTTCACCCAGATCTCCTGCGCCTGGGCAGTCGCCAGGTACTTGACGAGTTTTTGTACTGCAGTCGTGTTGCGCAAGGCCGTCACAACGTCCGCTCCGCCGGTCACGGCGCCCGCATATTGCGAGTTAATCGTCGGGAAGGGGAAGAAGTTGAAGCCTGTGCCCGGCTGCAAGCTGCTAAACTGCGTTGAGATGAACCCGGCGGTGAAGTCGCCCAGGTAATACATATACGCCTGCGGCGGGCTGTCGAAGGGCAGATAGCTGGCCTGCTGGAAGCCGGTGGCAAGGATTGACTGTGGCGCGCCGTTGATATAGTGGCTGCCGGTCACGATCTGCCCAAACATCTGGAAAGCGCTCTTGATGCTGGGATCAGTCCAGGGAATCTGGTGGGCAACCCACTTATCGTACATATCCGGGCCGGACTGGTTGAGATAAATCTGCGCGATCCAGTCAGCGGCAGGCCAGCCGCTGGCCGCCTGGCTCGATACCCCCATTGACCAGGGATACTTCCCACTCTTGGCGATGGTGTTGGACAGGTTGATCATATCTGACCAGGAGGTGGGAATCGAGTAATGGTTGTTGCTGAACTGCGACGGGTTATACCAGATGGTGCCCTTGTTCGCCGCCTTATAGAAGATCGCGTACAGCTTTCCGTTGTAGGAGCCGAGACTGATCCACGCGCTGGCGTAATCATTCTGGATCTGGCCCATATCGAGGAAACTGTCGAGCGCGATCAACTTGCCTCGCTGAGCAAGTTGCTGCATCTTGCCAGGGTTTGGCAAGATGGCGATGTCAGGCGGATTGTTTGCCTGGATGCGCGCGGTGAGCACGGAATCGAGGTCGCGGGTGGATTCAACGTTGACTTTGATGCCGGTTTGTGAGGTGAAGGGGGCTACCACGGCTTTGAACGACGCCTGCTCCTCACCGCCCCACACGTTCAACACATCAACCGTGTTAGAGCTTGACGCGCCACCCCCGCCACAGGCGGCGAGTAAGGCGCCCGCAGCGCTGAACGATAACCCCAGCCCCACAGCCCGACGCACGAACTCTCTGCGGCTCAGCCCTTGCTCAGTGTACTCTTCGACGAGCTGATCTACCGCAGCACGTTGACGACGATCATGGATAGGCATAAGAACCTCCTTTGGTGTGAGGAACAACCAGCCACGTCGCCGTGGCAGGCAAGCACTTCTCTCCTCACTACACCTCACCGAACTTTTCCCGCCCTGATCAGCGCTGACGCATGTTGATCCAGTGACAAGCGTGACATATGCTTATCATGCTGAAAACACGATAAGCACACTTTCTTTGCTGTGTCAAGAAATGCGCTTTGTCATACATGATACCTGCGCCAATCCACTGAAACGCCGGAGATACCGGAGAAGACGAAAGGAAACAGCATGCCCGCCTATTGGCTTGAATTGACCGTGACCGCTGCGCCCGAAGCCGTCGAGGCGATTAGCGAGCTGATGAGCCGCTATGTGCAGGGCGGCGTCGCCATCGAGGAGCCGTATCGCCTGCTGGATGACGGGCAGGCGCCGGAGATCATCCCCGACGCACCCGTCACCGTGCGGGTGTATGTGCCTGAGAACGAGGACGGCTCCGAGGCGCGTACACGCATTGAAGAGGGCTTGTGGCATCTACGCCAGATCGAGGTGGGCGACATCGGCGAGTTGACTGTCAGGCGCATCGCCGAAGAAGACTGGGCCACCTCCTGGAAGGAGTTTTACCATCCGCTTCATCTGGGGCGCCGCGTGGTGATACGTCCCTCCTGGCGTGAATATACGCCCGCCCCAGATGAGGTGGTGGTGGAGCTAGACCCCGGCATGGCCTTTGGCACGGGGCTACACCCCACCACGCGCAATTGTGTGTTGTTGCTCGAAGAGGCCATCACCCCTGGCGCCAGTGTGCTGGATGTGGGAACGGGATCAGGCATTCTGGCGATTGCCGCGCTGAAACTGGGGGCGGCGCACGCGCTTGGTTTAGACGTCAGCAGCGTTGCGGTTGAGACCGCGCGGGAGAACGCCGCGATCAACGGTGTGGGCGACCGTTTCGAGGCGCGGCTGGCCACGCTCGAAGGCGCCGGTGAGGAGCCGTTCACGCCGCTGCCTTCCAATCTCAACATCCTGGGCGCCGAGATTGGGACGTTTGACCTGGTGCTGGCGAACATCATTGCCCGCGTGATCGCTCAGCTTGCTCCGGCGCTTGTGCGCGCCACATGCCCCGGCGGCGCGCTGATCGCCAGTGGCATCATTCACGAGCGGCGCGCGCTGGCGGTGGATGCGCTCACCGCTGCGGGGTTGGCTGACATCCGCGAGGTGGAAGAAGGCGATTGGATCACGTTGATTGGCCGCCGCCCGACGAATCCAATGGAGGGCCAGTGATGCCAGCAGGTCGCTTTTATGTGGCGGGTGCGACGCTGGCTACGGGAGTGGAGATAGACCTGCCGGGTGAGATAGCGCATCAGGCGCGCGATGTGCTGCGGCTGGCAAAGGGAGAGGCTATCCGTCTGCTCGACGGCAAGGGCGGCGAGTATCCGGCGCGCTTGACTGAGGTGAGCCGTGCGCGGGTTCGCATCATCCCCGGCGAGCGCATGGTCGGGGCGGCGGAGCCGCCTGCGCGCCTGACGCTCTATCAAGGGATGCTCAAAGCCGCGAAGTTCGAGTGGGTGTTGCAGAAGGGGACTGAACTTGGCGTTGGCGCGTTCGTTCCGGTGATCAGCAGTCGCGCGGTGGCGGCGACCGAGGCGATGGGCGCGGCTAAGCGCCAACGCTACGAGCGCATCTTGATCGAGGCAATGGAGCAATGCGGCGGAACGTATCTGCCAACGCTTGCCGCTCCCCTGGCGCTCGAGCGCGCGCTGATCGAAGCGACAGCCCACCACGCCGCCACGCTCATTCCGTGGGAGGGCGAACCGTCGCTCACCGTGCGCGCGGGCCTGCGCCAGGCGCTTGCCAGCCACACAAGCGATCTACCCGCCATTGCGCTGTTCATTGGGCCGGAGGGCGGCTTTTCGGCGGACGAGATCGCGCTGGCGCGGAGCTACGGGGCGCTGCCCGTGACGCTGGGGCGGCGCATCCTACGGGCGGAGACGGCGGCGCTTGTCGCGGTGGCGCTGGCGCTGGATGCGCTATTGGAATATACATGCTTTTCAGGACAAAATCCTACAACACACCATGTGCCCCTTTGACATTTTTTAGCTGGTCGGTTATGTTCTTCTCACCACGGAAGATATAAGAATCATCCACACCAGAATAGCATAGGTGAGTAGGGATTCGGCTATTGGAGAGAGTCGTGTGTCCCCCGCTAGGGACAACACGACTCTGTGCTGACATGGGTAGAGAGGCGGCTCCGCAGAGATGAGGAGAAGAAGCATAACGGGTCTGAAGCGGTCGAAGGCAATGAAGATTTCGGCATGGTCATCCTTCCGGCTTGCCTGGACGACGGGTTTGGGCCTAATGCTCATCATAGCAATAGTGATCGTCACCTACGTCTCATCATCTGAACGAACATCTCACATTGTGCAGCACAACGCTACTACACAGCCCAATGATGCCCTACCTCGCTTCTCCGATTGGCGCGCGGCATATTTGGGGAGTGACGGACGTATCCACGCCGTCAGCCTGGATGGCAAAATTGATGTGACTGGATCAATATTGCCTGATCTCACCTCACCTGATCTTGACTTCGCAAGTGGAGGCTTTTCGCCTGATGGTCACTTGCTGGCATACGATGCGACTGCATTAGACATCGTAAATGTAGCTGAAACACATCCTTCCATTCAATCGAGCAGTACATTTGCTCGTGGGCTTTTTTGGTCGGCTGATAGCCAAACAATAGCGTTGGACGTAGGGCAAGGTGGGATAGATATTTTCAATGTGCGCGATGATGTGGCGCAGCCGATACCAGGGGAACCATCTAACGTCGTCGGTGATCTACTTGGCTGGATCGATAAGACACATCTGGCGGTCACTGATATACAGAACCAAGTGCTTGTTACGCAGCCAAATGGTGATCAATATGCTACCTCGGTTGGTGTGGCTTCGCTGGACATCACGACAGGGCATGTGCAAGTCATTGCGACGATCAGTTCACCAGGATTAGGCGATTGGTTCTTCAACATATCTCCAGATGGCCAGAACATCCTCTTTTCCAACCGAACCTTCCGCGACTATCCCTACACCCCGTTAGTAGATGAGATCAACGTGGCGACAGGTGTAGTGACTCCGCTTCCTGGTATCACACAAGCGACAGGTTCCGGCTATACCACAGCGGCATGGCAACCTGGGACAGATAGGGTGGCCGTCTCCACGGGTTTCGGTGTCAATGGCGACCTACAAACGTGGTTGCTCACGCTGGGGCAAGATCGCGCGCAGAAATTGCCCGGAACAGGCTATGTAGGTGGTTGGGCGCCAGGGAGCAATACCTTGGTGTTGACGACGGGGCAACAGATTACCATAGGCAGCGGGCCATTCACGCTGATGGCGCTCAACGTGAGCGCGACCGGACAGGCGCAAACGCTGACGCCGCTGACAGGTTCAGCGATGACCTTTCCCTTCTTGGGCTTTGTTCGCACGGCGTGAGCGCATTGCGCTCACCGGCGCATGAAGCCAATCACCACCTGCGCCAGCTCCTCACCCTTGTCTTCCTGTAGGAAGTGGCCCGCGCCGGTAATGGTCGTGTGGGGCTGGCCCTCCGCGCCAGGGATCGCCCGCCGCAGCACGAGATCGGCCCCGTGCGTGATGGGATCGGAATCGCTGAACGCGCACAGAAAGGGCTTGTCCCACTGGCGAAGAACCTGCCAGGCGCGGCGGTTCGGCTCGCTCGCAGGATCGTCGGGCGTGGTGGGTACGAGCAAAGGGAACTGGCGGGCACCCGCCAGATAGCGATCATCTGGGAACGGCGCGTCGTAGGCGGCGATCACCTCTGGCGCGAGTGTGGTGACGCAGCCGCCGCGTACAATGCTCCCCGCGTGGAAGCGAGGCGTCTGCGTGGCGAACCGCTGCCAGCTGAGAAACGCCTCGCTGGGTGGCCGGTCGCCGGTTGGCAGGAAGGTGTTGGCGGCGACGGCGCAGGCAAAGCGGTTCCCCTGCTCCGCCAGCAGCCGTAGGCCAATCAAGCCGCCCCAATCTTGCGCGAATAGTGTCACCTCATGGAGATCGAGCGCAAGCAGAAAGCCGGTCATCCAGTCAACATAGCGCTGGTAGGTATAGTCCTCTCTGCGTGTGGGCTTATCGGAACGGCCAAAGCCGACCAGATCAGGCGCGATGGCACGATACCCTGCGGCCAGCAGCGGCGGAATCATCTTGCGATAGAGGTATGACCACGACGGCTCGCCGTGCAACAGCAGAACCACCTCCCCATTCGGCGCGCCCTCGTCCACATAGTGGATGCGCAGGCCATCCACTTCCACATAGTGGGGCGCGAAGGGGTAGCCCGGCAGGTTGGCGAAACGCTCGTCGGGTGTGCGCAGGATGTCGGCTATGTATGATTGTTCGGGTTCCGGTGTGCTCATCGCTGCTCTCCCATTTCTTTATGCGCAATCGGCGTGTCTGGCGATACGCTAGCTCTCACTATAGCGCAGAATAGCCCAGAGTGACGACCGGTGGCCAGCAGGATGAGCATGCAAAAAGGGATAGGCGTCATGCCTATCCCCTGAGATGTGCGTATGCCACGGCGTTGCGTAGGCGCGAGGTCAAGACCTGACGGCGACCTACAGACCACGCTTTACGGCTGGCACGACCACTCACGCCAGCTATAGCCGTCGCGCACGAAGACCTGGTGCGCAGCGTTGATGTTCGCCCAGGCGTTGAAAGGCGAGTAACCGGCGTACGATGTGGTCAGCCAGGTGCTATGCAGGAATTGGAAGACGCCCGACGCGCCGCTACCAGCGTTGTACGCATTGGGGTTCAGGGACGATTCGCAGGTCGCCACGCGCAAGGCTGCGCCAGCGTATGGCCCAAAGACCGACTGAATCATCGAGGCGACGCTGCCGCCTCCCGAACCGCCGGAGCCGCCGTTTCCATTGCTGCCGCTGCCGCCATCACCGTTGTCGTTGTCATAATCGCCGTCGCCGTCCACATGCGAGCCGTTGCCCGATGATCCGGTTGTGGTGGGGTTATTCCCATAGTTGGGCACCCAGGCAGGATTATCAGAGACAAGCTGGCCGTTTGCCCAATGCCAGTGGTGGGTGCAGTGGTAAGAGCCGTTTGCCCAGCCATAGCACAGCCAGCCGTTGTCGAGGTAGTAGCCGCGCTTGTAATACAGCCAGGATGCTCCGCTTGTCGAGGATGTCTGCGCGGCTGCTGTTGCGTGGGATGTGTTGATTGTGTTGATCGTGTTGGCCGTTGCAGGTGCGGCCTGGGCGACTGTCGCGCCTTGTGCGCCGATCAGCGTCAGAGAAAGCGCGCCTGCTGCGAAGAGCGCGCCAGCGCCCAGCCGGAGCGAGCGAAAGATGCGCTGCGCGCGGTGAAGACGACTCGCACGGTGTGTGCGATTCATACGGTGGAATTGTTTGGAGAACTGGTTCACGAAAACCTCCAGAACGGCTCAACCGCGTGTGCGGTGAGCGGATCGCGGCTGCGAAACCGCGACATCTAACCCTCCTCAGGGGTCGCGCGTCCGATGCGTTTCCCCTGCTGCAACTGAGCGCCCCAGACAAATTGGGACGCCAATGGTCAACGCCAGGCATGCTACTTGCGGGCCATCAGGATGTCGCTCACTCTGGCGCAGATCGGCCAGCGGCAAGCGCCATCAAAAACGGCGCGTGGCAGATTGTAGGCGCTACACAGGATTGGTACAGGTCAGTAGGACTTATGGATAAACTGGCGGCGTTTATCAGGAATCAGAATCAGATGAGGCGCGCGGCGACCAGAGTGGGTAGGGAATGCCCGCAAGCCGGTTGATGGCGAACGCCTGTACAGTCAGCAGCACGACAGCCACCATGAGGATGAGCAATTGCAGAGGGCCAGTCAGAAGGCCAAGCGAGATGATCAGAGTGGTGGCGCCTGCGGGGGGATGCGGCGATTTCAGCAGCACCATCAGCCCGGCGGTCAGTCCCAGCGAGAGCGCGGCGGCCAGCACGCGCGGCCAACTGACGCCAACGGAAAGCGCAGGCCCAGCGTGCGTCAGCCCCGTCACCAGCAAGCTGAAGTAGCCCGCGACGACGCCGATGGCATGGCCGATGATCGTGTTGCGCGGCGAGGCCGAGGGCGCGTTTGGGGTATAGAAGAACAGGAACGCCGTTGGGCCGAGCGAGGGAAACACAAAGGGCGAGTGGGTGATCAGCGCCAGGGCGGACATGATGCCGATGCTCAGTAAGCCGTTGAGGAGCGCAAAGACGGCAAGCACGGGAGTACGCGCATAGTGATCCAGCAGCCACGGCAGTTGGACGCGCGAGATCAGGCCGCGCAAAACGTCCGACATCTCGCCGCCGATGGGGTGTTCGCGGTCTATTCGATAGCGGAAGCCGCCGACTGATGGAGGCGGCACACGTTTGGGCGCATCCGCAGCAGGCTTCTTCGGCTTTCGCGATGTTGACGATGAGGATGTGGAATCAGGGGGAGTAGTCATAGGGCATTTCTCCATTATCATCTATCATCTATCATCTAGAAACTATCATCTAGAAACCGTCGCGCGCACGACGTGGCCAGATCGCGACTACCAGCGCGATCACAAATATAATCAGGCTGCCAAGCGCGATCTGCCAGAGAATCTGATTGCGCCCTGAAAGCAATTCATAGAGCGCGGTGGTGATCAGAAAGAGCTGGATGATCAGCAGTGCGCCGATGATATAGACCTGTCCCTGGGCAATGGCAATGCGTCCGGGGGCAACCTCGATGTCTGATGCGGGTGGACGCGGGCCTGGAGCGCGGCGACGCACGGCTCTGGCTCGCCGGGCGCGGGGCGGCGGAGCGGATAGCCACGATTCGTTGTGAGCGTGGCTGTATTGTTCGCGCGTCGCCTCCATATTCATCTCGTCTATCCCGTTTGGGTCGCTTACATCATCATCCGTCAAGAACGTCCCATCAGTAGCTTCATCGTCAGTCAACTGCTGATCATCATCGTTGGCGTCTCGCATAGCTCACCGCTCCTCTTCCTGGATCGCATACACCACCCCGTTCTCTATCGCGAGCTTGATAATGGGCAGCGGGCGGATCGGCGGCCCGGCAATGGCGTCGCCAGTGGCGGCGTCGAAGCGCCCCTCATGACAGGGGCAATGGAACTGGCGCGTATCGGCCTCATAGAGCACGGCGCACGAAAGGTGTGTGCAGACATCACTATAGGCGACCAGCCCCTTGCCGGGGAGGTTGACCAGAATGCCCTGCGAGTAGCCATCGGGATAGTTGAAGACCTTCACGCCGTTTTCGGGAAGCTCGTCAACATGCGCAATGGCTACCTTGTGGCCGCTAACCGGCGAACTCAACTCACCGATGACGGCCAGCGCCGAGGTGGCGGCGAAGAGCGCGCCAGTCCCCGCGACCAGGAAGCGTATGGTATCGCGGCGCGTCACCAGATCGTCGGTATCCCAGCGATAGGGAAACTCCTCGCGCCATTGCTGGCTGCTTTGCTCCACGCCGCCCGGCGAACCGACTGCTCCTGGCTCTTGCGGCGTCTCGTGTGGGAGTTGTTTGAGCGACATCTCAGTGTTTCCTTTCGCTTATTCGCTACCGCTTCACGGGTTGCGCAGGCGCCGTCGGCACTGGCGGAGTGAGCGGCGTCGCAGGTTCTACAGGCTTGCCTGGCGTCGAAGGCGCGATGCGTGGCTCCCATGGGTGCGCTGGAATCTCGCGCTGGGGCGCGCCTGCCGCCTCCGCCGTCTCCCAGGGGATGAAGTTGCGGTCGGCGGTGGGCGCGGGGGCGGTGTCGCGGCCAAGCGTCGCAGCCTCGGCCATCGCCAGCAGATCGAGCGTCTCGCTCTCGTCGGTCATGATCACATAGTTGCGCGTGCGCACCCGCTGCGCGCCAAACCAGAAGATATTGACCGGCTGCGCGCCCTGCTCGGCGCGGCCCGCCCGTAGCCATTCCTCATATGTGCCGTAGAAGATCGCCTGGGTGGGACAGACCGTCGCGCACATGGGGCCGCGCCCCAGGCTGGTGCGGTCGTAGCAGAGGTTGCACTTGCGCATATACTCGCCTGGCACATCCAGCTTGGGGACACCAAACGGACAGGCGTAGACGCAGTTCTGGCAGTGGATGCAGCGTGTCTCATCCGCCTGATGCACCACGCCGTCCGCGCTGACTAATATCGCCTGCGCCGGGCAGACCTGTGCGCAGGGGGCCAGCGGGTCTTCGCAGTGCATGCACAATGTGGGCGAACTGGCGACGGTTGAGCCACGATCCAGATAGTCAATATAGATCATGCTCTCGCCCTTGTGTGTGTCGCATTCCCGACACGCGGCCACGCACGAGCGGCAGCCGATGCAGCGCGAAGGATCGAGAAAGATGCGTTTTACCGCCATAGTCTATTCCTCCTTAGCTCAGGGTCGGCTTGGGCTTCGCGCTGGCGCTTGGCAGTTCACGGCGACGCTCACGCGCGGCGGCCAGCAGATCTGGGTCTACCTTGTCGGCCCAGTCGGGTGGTTGCGTAGCGGGCGCGATGGCGACGGCGCAGACCTTGTACTCCGGTATCTTCATCATTGGCTCAAGCACCGGATTGGTCAGGATGTTCGCCGCCTCGGTGTGGCCGTAGTGATATGGGATGAAGACGGTATCCGGGCGGATCGAGCGGACGACCAGCGCGGGAACCGTCATCTCGCCACGCCGTGTGCGCGCCGTCACCCAGTCGCCATCGGCGATGCCCAGCCGTGCGGCGGTCTCCTCGTGTATCTCAATCCAGGGATACGGCGCCTGTTCGAGCAGGAACGGCGTGCGACGTGTCTGATTTCCCGACAGGTAATGGTAGATCACACGCCCTGTCGTCAGCACCAGTGGGTACTCTTCGTCAGGCTCCTCGGCGGGTGGTAGATACGTAATAGGGTTGAAGCGCGCGCGCCCGTCGGGGAAGCCAAACCGCTCTTCGTAGAGGCGGGGCGTGCCAGGGTGATCCTCAGTGGGGCAGGGCCAGAAGACGCCGTTCTGCGCCTCGATCTTCTCGTAGGTGATGCCCCAATAGTCGCAGGTTGCGCCCTTCGTGCAGAGCCGTAGCTCGTCGAAGATCTCGCGCGGGGAGTGGAAGTTGAAATATTGTCCTTTGCCCAGGCGATGCGCCAGGTCGCAGACGATCTCCCAATCGAGGCGGGCCTCGCCGGGTGGCTCGGTCGCCCGATTATATTTGATCACGCGCCCCTCAAGGTTCGTGACCGTCCCCTCGTCTTCGGCCCAGACATTTCCGGGCAAAACGACATCCGCAAGCTCCGCCGTCTCAGACAGGAAGAAATCGGTGACAACAAAGAAATCGAGGCCACGCAACGCCTGTTCCACCGTGTGCTGATCGGGCAGCGAGACCATTGGATTCGAGCAGATCATGAAGCAGGCGCGTATCTCCTGGCGCAGCATCGCAGGAATCATCAGCGTGGCCGGATAGCCGGAGTGCGGCAGGTCGCGCTCGTCAATCCCCCAGACGGAGCAGATATACTCACGATCTTCTTGTCGTTCAATGTCGCGTTCACCCGGAAGCTGCGAGGCTTTCTGGCCCATCTCGCGGCCACCCTGGCCGTTGCCCTGGCCGGTCAGCGTCATATAACCCGCGCCAGGGCGGCCAAAGTTGCCGGTTGCCAGCGCCAGGTTCGCTGCCGCCAGCCCGTTCTCGACGCCCTTGCTCTGGTGTTCCAGCCCGCGCGCCGTGAAAAGCAGCGCGGCGTGCGCTCGCCCATACATGCGCGCCGCCTGGATGATCGCCTCAGGCTTGAGGCCGCACACCTTCGCCGCAACCTCCGGCGGATACTGCTCTGCGGCGGCGCGTGTCTCTTCCCACCCGTTTGTGCGCTGCTCGATGAACCGCTCATCGAGCAGCCCCTCATTGATGATCACGTTCAGCATAGAGGTGAGCAGGATGGAGTCAGTGCCGGGGCGCAGAGGCAAAAAGACGTCGGCGGTGCGCGCGATGGGCGTCTGGCGCGGATCGGCGACGATCAGCTTGCAGCCACGGTCGCGCGCGCGCCACAGCCAGCTGGTGACGATGGGGAAGCATTCACCAACGTTGGAGCCGATGACGAAGATGCAGTCGGCGAGCGGGATGTCGCTGATGGGATTGGCGGCGCGGTCAATGCCAAGCGCGTGTTCGTTGGCGCCCGTCGCCGACGACATGCACAGGCGTCCGTTGTAGTCGGTGTGGCGCGTGCCCAGCGCGACGCGCGCGAATTTGCCCATCAGGTAGCACTTCTCGTTTGTCATCGAGGAGCCGCTATAGACTGCTACAGCATCGGCGCCATGTTCCGCCTGGATGGCGCGGAACTTTGTGGCGATGGCGTTGAGCGCCTCGTCCCAGCTGACGCGCTCCAGCGGGCTGCCCTTGCCGTTGCGGCGCATCATGGGATAGGTCAGCCGGTCGGGATGTGTCACCGTCTGGTAGGCGGTTGAGCCTTTGGGACAGAGCATTCCACGATTTACCGGGAAGTCTTCGCGCGGCTCGACGCCGATCACCTCGTTGCCCGCCACCTTCAGATACATGCCGCACTGCACACCGCAATAGCAGCAATGCGTCGGCACGTAGCGATCTATACGCCGCTCGGATGTCCACGGAGTTGCATCGGGGCGTCCGCTGTGAAAGTCATAGGTATCGGCTGTGCTGGCCTTTTGGCGGCGGAATATTCCTTTATCAACACTCATCGGAGGTCTCTCTTTCGTTCGCGCGGGCGCAGTGCGCACAGCGTGCGGAGTATGGGACGCTTAGCTTAGAGGAAGCGGTTGCCTTCACGGCCAAGCGCCGCCAGGTTTGCCTCGGCGCGAATAATGCGCTTGCATGAGGGGCAGAAATCCTGCCACCAGATGCTCTGCGTTGGTGATGCGGCTGCTTTTGATTGGGCAGGCGCGCTTGCCGCTGTTTCGGCTGTGGCGCCCTCTGCAAGTGAGGCGTCCCCATGAATCCCTTGCGTTGGCGTTGCGGCCTGGGCGCGCTGGATGGTGTAGTTCTCACCGACGGCGTAGAGCGTTTTCTTCAGGTCGTTGATGAAGCGGGCGGGAATGAACGGCTGGCCGCAACGTGGGCAGGTATGCGGCGCGGTATCTTCGCCAGTGCGCCAGTAGAGTTCGATGCCGACGGTGGCGGGACGTTCGATGATGTGAAAGAACTTGCCAAATGGCAGGGAGATCAGCCAGAGCGCCACCACAGCCTCGTGCGTGAGCGAGATGAACCAGTAATAGGCGCCGTTGAAGAAGGCGCTATCAACCGTGAGCGCCAGCCCGGTGATGACGATGGCCAGCAGCAGGGCCAGCGGCGCGATGTCGAAGCCAAATCGCTGCACAGCGATCTGCGCCATATCGTGGAAGCGCCGGTGGAACGCCAGAATCAGCCCAAGCAATAACAACAGCGCCGAAAGGTCGAGCGCATGGAAGATCAGCCAACCAAAGGCCGAGGCGGGATCAAAGCTAAACAGCGAGAAGCCAAACGCCCAGAGCTGATAGAAGCCGCCGGGCGTCTGGGTGAAGCGCAGCCAGCCAAACGTCAGCGGGAAGGTGATGGCGCAGGAGATCACCACGCCCCAGAAGATGCACTGATGGGTGATCCAGCGATACCATGCGCGGCGTCGAATGAACTGTTGGGTGAGCAGATCGACAAAGGCGCGCGGGATGACGGCTGTGTAGCGCCTGAAGTTCTCATACGAGAAGAACAGCCGCCAGCTTCGCCAGAAGTAGCGTCCCGTCTGTGGGCGCATCAGCCAGAAGGCGTATTTGTAGACGACGGCGGCGAACGAGAAGATTGCCGCGACCGCGTAGCCAATCAGCGTGGCGTCGAACCAGTGGAAGCCGCGCGAGCCAAGCGCAATCAACGCGATGAGCGCCGCCGCCGAGGCGACGCCATAGGTGATGGCAAGCGCCCGCTGCGTTGTTCGCTGACGCAACGCATTCAGCGGTTCCCGCGCCGAATGTGTCTGGTGTCCTGGTTGGGGCGCTTGCATGCCTCTTGCCGCCGGGCGGCGTATGCTCTCTTGCGCCATCGTCTCGCTCCCGTTCGTTTGTCTTCGCTGGTGTTGTCTCTTCTGAAACCGAAAGCGTTACCGCAAGCCCTTTGCCCCTACGTTCTCTACGTTCTCTACGTTCTCTACGTTTGCGCCATACCGCGTGACACATCACATGAGATGTGAGGTAGAGCAATGCTTCAAGCAATGGTGGCTCTTTCCAGATAGTACCGCCCATATAAAACTGTAGCATGCGACTTTCGTCACATGCGCGTGTCATATGCCTCTCGCCCTTGAAAAATCCTGAACACTTTCGTGTTGGCTTTCCTCGGCTTTCCCCTGTTTCACCACTGCTTCGCCACGCTTTCGCCTTGACAGCGCACGTCGAAGGAGTATATCGTGTACAGTAAAGAACTGTGGATTTCACAGTCGCCTTGGCATGTTTGGCGGATGGCAGCGTGGCCATTCATGATGTCCTGGCGTTGGCGCCAGATGAACAGGAGAACAGCGTGCCTGATAGTACCCCTCTTTCGCAACGCACTGATATGAGCGTCTTCCTCAACGGCAAGTTTCTTCGCGCGGATGAAGCGCATGTTGGCGTGATGACCCACGGCCTGTCGTATGGCACAGGCTGCTTCGAGGG
>Ga0070737_10002400_pt1 | contig 22621 bp, 19 predicted proteins | sample Coa_R1_10_FD_66438 | JGI IMG/M metagenome (GOLD analysis project Ga0070737, IMG submission 66438) | Surface soil microbial communities from Centralia Pennsylvania, which are recovering from an underground coalmine fire - Coalmine... | ecosystem: Environmental > Terrestrial > Soil > Unclassified...
GGCACCGGCTCCGGCTGCTCGTCCTTCGTCGCCAGACCCTCTTGGCAGGACGTCGTCACCGACTGCGCCCAACGCGCCGTGGTCGACGTCTCCGCGGTCGCCGATCCATCCACGGGGGTCGCCGTCTACGACACCTACGGAGGGCTCGGGGGCTGGAACGTCTTCGGGGGCACCAGCGTGGGGGCGCCGCTCATCGCCGCCGTCTATGCCTTGGCCGGCACCCCCGGCGCCGGGGACGAGCCAGCCAGCTATCCCTACGCGCATCCCTCGGACCTGAACGACGTGACCGACGGCAGCAACGGCGGCTGTGGCAACCTGCTCTGCACCGCCGGCAGCGGTTGGGATGGTCCCACCGGCCTGGGGACGCCGAGCGGGGTCGCGGCTTTCGCTCCGACCTCCTCCCCTCCGGCCCCGGTGAGCGTCGCCTCCCCGGGGACCCAGTCGACCTCCCTCGGCCAGGCGGTCGACCTGCGGCTGCACGCCTCCGGGGGCGTGCCCCCCTACCGCTGGAGCGCGATGGGGCTGCCTCCCGGGCTCTCGATCGATCCCGCCAGCGGGCAGATCGCCGGTGCCCCGACTCGGGTTGGCACCTTCCGGGTAACGGTGACCGCCCGGGATCAGGCTGGTGCCACGGGCAGCACGACCTTCGACTGGGTGGTGGTCCCGGCCTGCGCGCCGCGCCAGCTGCTCGGGAACCCCGGGTTCGAGGACGGCACCGCCCCCTGGACGGCGACGCCGGGGGTGATCGCGTCCAACGCTGACGGCGAGACCGCCCACAGCGGGACCCACTACGCCTGGCTCGATGGCTACGGGGTCCCTCACGTTGACACGCTGAGCCAGCAGGTGACGATCCCCTCGGGTTGCGTCTCGTCCGTCCTCAGCTTCTGGCTGAAGGTCGTCAGCGATGACCACACTGGGGTCGCCCATGACACGCTGACGGTGCGCGTCGGCTCCCAGACCGTCGCCACCTACTCCAACCTCGATGCCAGCGGGACCTACGTGCGGCGAACGGTGGACCTGTCCCGTTTCGCCGGCCAGACCGTCACCATCCAGTTCGTGGGGAGCGAGGACGCCTCGCTCGCGACCTCGTTCCTGATCGACGACACCGCGCTCGAGGTGCGATGAGGAGGGCTCTGGCCCGCCCGTGCGGTGGCGCCCACTGCGGTGCCCGCCAGGGAGGAAAAGTTCGTTATCCTAAGTATTCGCACCACGAAATGATGGCCACTGGGGAGAGCCGGCGGGTGATGGCGAGCGGGGCCAGCTCCTCGGCCGAGGAGCTGGCCCGTGAGCTGCGGCCGCGGCTCGCTCGCCTGAGCCACCTGCTGCGCCGGCAGACGGTGGGGCTGGCGCTGAGCATGTCGCAGACGCTGGTGCTGGGCACGCTGCTGGATGGCCGTCCCCACCGGATGAGCGAGCTGGCCCACGCCGAGGGGGTGGCGCTGCCGACCATGACCGAGATCGTGACCCGGATGGAGCGGAACGGCTGGGTGCGGCGACGGATGGACAGCCACGACCGGCGTTGCGTGGAGGTCACGATCACCGAGGCCGGCCGGGCGCTGGCGGCGGAGGTGATGGCCCGCCGCACGGAGTTGCTGCGAGCTCGGCTGGAGCGGTTGAGCGACCAGGAGCGGCAGGCCCTGGCTGGCGCCGTCTCCGCGCTCGACCGCCTCCTCGAGGGGTGGCCGTGAGGGAGGAGCAGGCCGGGGGATCGGGGCTCGGGGCTGGCCTCCTTCGTCAGCCTCGGGCGGTCTGGGCCACGGCCTTCGCCGCCTGCGTGGCCTTCATGGGCATCGGCTTGGTCGATCCCATCCTGCCCACCATCGCCCGAGGGCTGCGGGCGTCGGCGTGGCAGGTGGAGCTGCTCTTCACCACCTACATCGCGGTCATGGCGAGCGCGATGTTCGTCACCGGGGCCATCGCCACCCGCTACGGGGCGAAGGGGACCATGCTCGCCGGGCTGCTGGTGGTGGTGGTGTTCGCCTCCCTCTCCGGCCTCAGCAACTCGATCACGATGTTGGCCCTGGTCCGGGGCGGCTGGGGGTTCGGAAACGCGCTCTTCACCGCCACCGCCCTCTCCATCATCGTGGGCGCGGCCAGCGGGGGCCTCGGCAACGCGATCACGCTCTATGAGGCGGCCCTGGGCCTGGGCATCTCCTGCGGCCCGATCCTGGGGGCGGCCCTGGGCTCGATGAGCTGGCGCTATCCGTTCTTCGGCACCGCCACGCTGATGGCGATCGCGTTCATCCTCACCTCGACCATGGTCCGTGACGCTGGCCCTCCCGAGCAACGTCGAGGTGCGGCCGACACCTTCCGCGCCCTCGGGCATCCGGCCTTGCTGGCGTTGGCGCTGGGTGGCCTCCTCTATGCTTTCGGCTTCTTCATCGTGCTGGCCTACACCCCGCTCCTGCTCGGGATGTCGCCGCGCGATCTGGGGCTGATCTTCGCCTGCTGGGGGGTCTTGGTGGCGGTCTTCTCGGTGCTGGTCGCGCCTTGGCTCCGAGCCCGGCTGGGGCCGATGGCGGTGGTGCTGGCGGTGCTCCTTCTCCTGGCGGCCGACCTGGTCGTGATGGCGCTTGCGACCCGGTCGCTGGTGATCGCGGGGGTGATCATCTCTGGCGCCCTGCTGGGCGTCAACAACGCCCTCTTCACCAGCCTGGCGATGGAGGTCTCGCCCTTCACGCGCTCCGTCGCCTCGGCGGGTTACAACCTGCTCAGGTGGTCGGGGGCCGCGGTGGCACCGGTGCTGGCCGGGGTCCTGGCCGAGCGAGTGTCACCCCGGTCGCCCTTCCTGCTGGCGGCGATGGCGGTGCTGGGGAGCGCGGTCCTGCTGTTGGCCCGTCGACGACAGGTGGCGGAGGGGCTCCAATCCCGGGAGGAGGCGGCAGCCTGAGGCTGCCACCCCGGCGTGGGCCCTCGCGCCGCTCGTGGGCCGGGGGCGCTCCCATCACCAGGTCGCGGGGGTGGCTCAGCCCCACACCTCGCGCGCCACGGAGGCCACCAGCTCGAGCTTGCGCCACTGCTCCTCCTCGGTGAGGGGGTTGCCGCGGAAGTTGGAGGCGAAGCCGCACTGAGGGCTCAGCGCCAGCCGCTCGACCGGCACGAAGGCACTCGCCGCCTCGATCCGTCGCAGCAGCTGGTCCCGCGACTCCAGCTGGCCGTACTTGGTCGAGACCAGGCCCAGGACGACCAGCTTGGGTGCCGGCACCAGGCGTAGGGGCTCGAAGCCGCCGGCGCGTTCGGTGTCGTACTCAAGGAGGAGCCGATCGCAACGCAGCTCGCCGAAGACCTGTTCGGCGATCGGCTCGTAGCCGCCGGAGGTCAGCCAGGCGCCGCTGGCGTTGCCCCGACAGATATGGAGGGCGGTGACGGCGCCGCCGGCCTGGGCCGCCTCGATGATGGCGTTGTCCGCGGCGATGGCCTCGGCCAGCCTCTGGGCGGAGGTCGGGCCCTGCTCCTGGGCGGCGGCCCTGTCCAGCCAGGCGGAGTAGGTGGGGGAGTCGACCTGGAGGTAGCCGACGCCCTCGCGGGCGAGGTACGCCGCCTCCTCGGCCAGGATCGTCGCCAGGTCACGGGTCATCTCCGACGGGCTGGCATAGGCGCGGTCGGTGACCCCGGGACGAAAGCACCGGGGGGAGAAGTGGGTGGGGCTGGGCAGCGTCACCTTGAACGGTCCCGGGGCCTGCGCCTGCAGGAAGGCTGCCTCGTGGGCGGCGATGCGACGTCTCGGCCGCAGCCGGTCGGAGACGACCGGCAGGGTGAAGCTCGCCACCTCTGGCGGCACCTCCCGGCCGGGGTCCGCCCGCCATGCCAACCGGGGGCCGGCCTCGCTCGCTGAGAAGCCCTCGATCGCGTCGGTCACGACGGTCATGTAAGCGGCTCGCCGGAACTCGCCGTCGGTGTAGACATCGATCCCGGCCGAGCGCTGACGCTCGAGCGCGACCGTGATCGCCCGGTCCTCGAGCTCGGTCAGAGCGTCGCGCTCGAGCTGCCCGGCCAGGAAGCGTTCCCGGGCCTGCCGCAGCTCCGGTGGCCGCAGCAGGCTGCCCACCTGGTCGGCTCGAATGGTCTGCATGTCACCACCTCCACGTCCGGACGGACGAGGCGACCGTCCCTCGCCCTCGCCATGCCTCTTTACCACGCCGCCGCCTTTTGTGAGCCCCGGCGTGCCCCACGAGGCCGGCGCGTGGCCTGGCCTCGCACGGGGCGACCCTGCGGAAGGGGGGCCCACCTCGGGTGCGCGGGCCCGGTGACCGGCCCTTGGCGACCTGTGGGACGCTGGTTGAGCGCCGGGCGACCGTGGAGGCCGCCGGGCTGACGCTCGCTCCCTGGCAGGGTCGAGCTCCCCTGCCCGGGCCTCTCGCCGGCGGGCGCGGTCCGCGTCGGGCCGGGGGTCAGCGCCGACCTGGCCAGCCGTGAGAGAGTGTTGACGTGCTGTCCGATCGCGGTCGCGGCCCCTGGCCGCTGGCCTTCGACTTCGACGAGATCTCGATCGCGCCACGAGTCCCCTCGACGCTGATGCATCGCTCCGAGGCGGACCCGACGGTGCGTTTCGGGCCCCTCACCCTCTCCGTGCCCCTGATCGCCTCGCCGATGCCGGACGTGTGCGGCTCGGCCATGGCCCGGGCGCTGGCGACCCAGGGCGCGTTGGGAGTGCTGCATCGCTTCTGCTCGATCGAGGCTGAGGTCGCCGAGTTCGAGTGCGCGGCCCAGGGCCTGGCAGGGAGGCCAGAGCCTATCGGGGCGGCGGTGGGGGTCACCGGCGATTTCCTGGAACGTTTCGAGCGGCTCTACCAGGCTGGCTGCCGGATCTTCTGCCTGGACACGGCCAACGGCGCCCACGTCCAGGTGGCGCGGGCCATCGAGCGGGTCCGCGCCGCCTGGGGGGATGTCTTCCTGATCGCGGGGAACGTGGCCACTGCGGAGGCGTTCCGCTGGCTGGAGGAGGCAGGCTCGGATGCGATCCGGGTCGGCATCGCCGGCGGCTCGGTGTGCGAGACCCGCACCGAGACCGGGGTCTTCGTCCCCACCCCGTACGCGGTCGCCGAGGCGGCTGAGGTCCGAAGGCGGGCCCTGATCATCGGCGACGGCGGGGTGCGCAAGCCGGCGGACATGTGCAAGCTGCTGGCGCTGGGGGCGGACGTGGTCATGGTCGGCTCCGCCCTGGCCGGCACTGACGAGGCGCCGGGACGCGTGATCGCGATGGAGGGCAAGAAGTTCAAGATCATGCGGGGCGCGGCGTCGTTCTCCGTCCAGCAGCAGCTCGGACGATCCGACCCGGAGTACATCGAGGGCGCGGAGACCCTGGTGCCCTACCGGGGCCCGGCCGCGGTCGTGCTCCAACGGTACCTGGCCGGCCTCCGCAGCAGCATGTCCTACCTGGACGCCCGCACCCTCGACGAGTACCGGCGAAGGGCGACGTTCGTCCTCCATCGCTAGCCTCGGGGCCGCCGCGGTATGTTCGTAGTGAGCCGTGGGCTTGGACGTGGTGGCGCTGAGGAGGTGGCTGAGACGGCTGCAGGGCAGCAGCCGGAGCCAGGCTGGGGCGCTGGTGACGGCGGCTGCCATGGTGCTGGCAGGGGGCGGGCTCGTCGCCTGGAGCGACGCTGCCGCTGGCCAGGCGGCCTCGGCCTATCACCACCAGCGGCAGCTGTTGAGCGCCAGGCTGCAGGCCGACGCTCGCCTCGGGTACACGAGCCGGGACCTGGCACCGATCACGGGCCAGCTGGAGGCGATGGACAGGAGCTCGCCCCCATGGTGGATCCCAGGCCGTCCCGGCTACTTCGACGGCCTGGCTCGCCAGGCCGCAGCCCTCCAAGGCCGCCTCCGCACCCTGGAGCGGCAGGTCCTCGACCGAGCCCGCTCCGACGCCGCTCGAGAGATCGCGGCCGGGCGGAGCGAGGTCAACCAGGACCAGCAAATCGGCGCCGCCGACCCCGACCTCCAGTCGCTGCAGCAGCGGTTGGACGCGGCGGCCCAGGCCGACGCGAGCGCCCGCACGCTGCGCGACTACCGCAACGCGTTGCAGCAGGCGCAGGGGGTGGTGCGGGACGCGACCGCCCTGTATGCCCAGACCCAGCAGGAGAACCAAGCGGTCCAGCAGGCGGCCCAGCAGCTCCTGGCGCAGGACGGGGGAAACCTGGCCGCCATCCAGCAGGCGGGGCAGCAGGCCATCGCCGCCGGGCGCAACGACGCGTCGGTGGTGGCCTATATGAACGTCTCCAAGCCCTTCCCCGACGAGGCGGCCGTGGCCCGGGCGATCAGCCGTCTGGAGCACTTCGCGCCGCTGGTGGCGTCGGCGGACGTGAACCAGGCCGCCCTGGGGGCCGCCGGGGTCGAGCGCTACGCGGCGCAGATCCATCAGGCCTTCATCGCCGGGCTGCCCCCGAAGGCGATCGTGGTCTCCTTCCAGGCTCAACACCTCTGGGCCTACCAGAACGGACAGGTGGTCATGGACACGCCGGTCACGACCGGGATTCGGGGGGTGGGCGACATCGGGACCGACTTCGGGCCGATGAAGGTGCTCTTCAAGTCTCATCCCTGGACCATGCACTCGCCCTGGCCGCCGGGCTCCCCGTACTGGTATCCCGACACCGTGGTCCAGTGGGCGACGTTCTTCACCAACACCGGTGAGTCGATCCACGATGCCTACTGGGAGCCCGACTCGGAGCTCGGGCCAGGCTCCCAGTACGATCCCTCGACCCGCAGCCATGGCTGCATCCACGTGCCCTACGCGGACGCCCAGTGGGTCTTCAACTGGGCCGAGGTGGGGATGCCGGTGATCGTCTACCCTGGCGACGGCACCCCGGTCGCCAACCAGCTGGCCCAGATCACCACCGACAGCCAGGGCAACCCCAAGGGCATCCCCTGATCGGGTCGGCTCAGGGCCGCCGGAGCATCGGTCGCTCAGGGGCCACGACCTCGAGGTCAACCGTGAGCTCGCGCACCGCCTCCTCGTGCACGCTCACCCCGACCCCTGCCTGGGTGGGGACGGGCAGACGGCCGTCCTGCATGGGGAGGGGGTCGACGAGGTCGCGCGCCAGGTAGCGGTCGGGGGCGGAGAGGTCTCCAGGCAGGGTGCAGCCGGGCAAGGCGGCCAAGGCCAGGTTCGCGGCGCGGCCCAGGCCGGTCTCGAGCATGCCGCCCACCCAGACCGGCACCCCCTGGGCCCGGCAGAGGTCGTGGATGCGACGGGCCTCGAGGTATCCCCCCACGCGACCGGCCTTGAGGTTGATGATGGAACAGGCCCCGGCGGCGATCGCGGCCGCGGCCATCCGCGGGGAGGTGATCGATTCGTCGAGGCAGATGGGGGTGCGCAACCGGCGGGCCAGCTCGGCATGGCCGCGAAGGTCGTCCTCGGCAAGCGGCTGCTCGATCATCAGCAGGTCGAACTCGTCGAGGCGCGCGAGCCGGTCCAGGTCCTCGAGCTCGTAGGCACCGTTGGCATCGACCTGGAGGGGCACAGGGCCGAAGCACTCGCGCACGGCCCGGACCGTCTCCAGCTCTCGGCCGGGCTCGATCTTGAGCTTGAGGCGGCGGTAGCCGGCCTCCAGCGCGCGCGCGCAGGCCTCGAGGAGATGGTCGACCGAGTCCTGGAGCCCGACCGCGGCCCCGCACTCCACCGTCGGGCGGACCGCCCCGAGGTGCCGGGCGAGCGACTCCCCCCGCGCCCGGAGCTCCGCATCCAGGAAGGCCATCTCCAGGCATGCTTTGGCCATGGGGTGCCCTCGGATCGAGCGCAGCGCCTCGGCCACCTCATCGGCGCCTCTCAGCTCCCGGCCGAGCAGGCGCGGGAGCAGGTGGGCCCGGATCACGTGGCGGACCCCCTCCGTGTACTCGGAGGTGTAGGTCGGCTCTCCGAGGGCGGCGCACTCTCCCCACCCCTCGCCGAGGTCGGTGGTCACCCTCACCAGGAGGAGGTCGCGGTCGGCCTGCGCCCCCGTCGCGGCGCGGAAGGGCGCCACCAAGGGGAGCCGCAGCCGTCGCAGCTCGACGCGCTCCAGCCTCATCGTTCTCGCTCGGTCGGGGCGCTGAGCCGGCGGAAGAGCCCATCCGGGGTCACCGGGAGCTCATGCAGCTCGACCTGCCGTCCCGCGCGCCGGAGCGCGTCCTCGATCGCGGAGCAGATGGCGGCCGGGGCCGGGATGGTCGAGCTCTCGCCGATGCCGCGAAAGCCCTCGGGGTTGGCCGAGCTGGGCGTCTCCAGATGCTCGACCCGGATCGAGGTCGCCATCTCCGGCGCCGACACGATGGCGTAGTCGAGGAAGCTGGGGGCACGCTGGTTGCCGTCGGCCTCGTAGGCGGCGTCCTCGAAGAGGGCGTAGCCGATGCCATGGGCCAGCCCGCCGTGGAGCTGGCCCTCGGCCAGCATGGGGTTGGCAAGGCGTCCCGAGTCGTGCACCAGCAGCGCGCGGACGACGTCGACACGGTAGGTCTCGAGATCGACCTCGACCACCGCCCCGAGGCAGCCGCTGGCCCAGGTGGTCCCCTGCTCGGGCGCGAAGTCGTGCCCCACCTCGAGGCCCCCGTCGGGGACCAGCTCGGGGGCGGCGACCCGGCGCGAGGGGGCCCCCCGAACCTCGACCACCCCATCGGTCAGGCTCAGGTCGGCGGGATCGGCCTCGAGCCGCTCCGCCGCCAGCTCCAGCAGCCGCCGACGTGCCTCCAGGGCGACGCCGGCGGCGGCGTTGCCCACGTGCACGGCCGAGCGGCTGCCGGCCGTGAGCAGCCCATACGGCACGGCGGCGGTGTCGCCCACCACGACCCGCACATGGTCGATCGGCCATCCCAGACGTTCGGCGACGATCTGGGCGGCCATCGTCTGGTGGCCCTGCCCCTGAGGCGTGGAGCCAAGGCGGACGGTCACGATCCCGTCCCTCGCCACCTGGAGCCGGGCTGGCTCGCGCTGCCCGAAGCCGGTCGACTCCGCGTAGCAGGCGATCCCGAGGCCGCGTGCCCGCCTGCCCTCCACGCCCACCGGCTCGCCCTCGATCAGGGTGCGGAGGCGGGAGAGCATGGCAGGCACGTCGCCAAGGTCATAGCGCACCGGCGCCGGTCCCATCCTGAGCCCGGTGTCGTAGGGCATGTCCCCCGGACGGAGCAGGTTGCGCTCGCGCACCTGATCCCGGGGAAGGCCGAGCCGGTCGGCGAGCCGGTCCATGAGCCGTTCGACGGCGAAGTTCCCGACCTCGCGCCCGCCTCCCCGGATGAAGCCCGTCGGCGCCGAGTTGGTGTAGAGGTTCCAGATCTCGACCCGCATCGCCGGCAGCCGGTAGACCGAGAGCAGGTGCAGGGCGATGTTGGTGGCCTGGCCCGCGCCCTCGCCGGCGTAGGCCCCCATGTCGTGCAGCAGGCGGCCGCGCATCCCCCGCAGCCGCCCGTCGAGCTCGGCCGCCAGCTCAAGCTCCAGTCGGGTGCCGTGGGACTGGTTGGTGGTGGCGCCATCCTCGCTCCGGGTGGCCACCCAGCGCACCGGCCGTCCCAGGCGCAGGGCCGCCAGGGCGGTCAGCACCTCCTCCGGGTAGGGGCTGCCCTTGGCCCCGAAGCCCCCGCCGACGTCCTCGGCCACGACCCGCACCCGACTCGGCTCCAGCCCCAGGGCGCTGACGACCGCGTCCCGGACGCCGAAGACCGACTGGGTCGAGGTGCGCAGGAGCAGGGTGCCGTCGGGCTGGGGCACAGCGGTCACCGACCGCGGCTCCATGGCCGCTCCGCAGATCCGGGCCAGCGACAGCGTGGCGGAGACCGTCACCGGGGCGTTGGCGAAGGCGGCATCGGGATCGCCGAAGGCGATCGTGGATCGGCCGGCCACGTTCCCGGCGGCGCCGGTGTGGGCCGGGGGTGCCGTCTCGGCCGCTGCCTCGGCGGCCCCGGCCACGCTGGGCAGGGGCTCCAGCTCGGCCTCGATGGCCTCGAGCGCGTCGACCGCGGCCTCGGGCGAGGTCGCGACCACGAGCGCGAAGGCCTCCCCCTGGTGGCACACCTCCTCCCCGGCCAGGATGGGCTGGAGGCGGATGTCGGCGAGTGGGGGTGGGGGCGGGAACTCGGCCCTGGGCATGGTCCCCGGCCTGGGCAGGTCGGCCGCCGTCCAGGCGGCCAGGACATCCTGGCGAGCGCGCGCGGCGCTCACGTCGACACGACGTACCCGGGCGTGGGGATGCGGTGACCGCAGCAGGGCGAGGTGGCAAAGCTCGGAGGGTCGATCGTCGGCCGCGAACCGGCCGCGGCCGGTCACCAGTCGTTCGTCCTCAACTCGTGGACGTCGGGCGCCGATCAGGCTCATGGCGGCTGAAGCATGGCATGTTCTCGCTCCCGCCGTCGAGGCGGCGGGGGAGGGGCCCGGGCATCACCGGCGGCCTCTCTGGTAGGGTGGGCCTGGTTACCGGCTGCACCGGCTCCAAGGAGGTGGAGGCCATGATTCAGGTAACCGAGAGCGCCGCGGATCTGCTGGCGACGCTCGATCGTCCCTCCGGTCGGGTCGTCCGGCTGGAGCAGATCGATGAGCAGCGGCTGGGCCTCGTCCTCGGCGAGGCGCGTGAGGGAGACCAGGTGGTGGAGCGCCAGGGTCAGGATCTCCTCCACATCCCGGCCGAGATCAGCGCCGCGCTGGACGGGGTGGTGATCGATCGGACCGACACCCCCTCTGGCCCCAGGCTGCGTTTCCGGACCCAGACCGAGGAGGAAGAGCCAGGGCCGGACGGGGCCGTTCTGTGATCGCGGGGGCCGGGGAGCCAAGGGCCTCGCCGTCATCGCGAGCGGGGAAGCGACGAGGGCCATGGCCGAGGGGCGTCGACGTCCCTCGGCCGGGCCGCCTCGCCTGACCGGGCGCTCGGGGCTGGTCGCGGGTCGGGGGCCAGGCCAGCGTTCCTGACCCGTCGTTCGGCGGCGAGGAGCTGGCCTGCCGCCGGGGGCGGCCCGGTCGGGGGCCGATGACCTCCTCGCCCAGCCCGGGGTGCCTCTCTGGGCGATGGGCGAGCCTGGAGCGGCGCTCGTCACAGCGTCATCGACGCTGGCGGCCCGCCGAGAGCGGGTGGCGAGGGGGGCGACCCACGTCGCCCAGCCGTGGACGGGCGGCCGTGGCGCCGGATCCCTACACTGAACTGGCGTCCGGCCGCGATGCCCGGGCAGTACGCAGCAGAGGAGGGAACGGGTGAGATTCGAAGGGAAGGTCGCCCTGGTCACCGGGGGCGGTCGTGGCATCGGAGCCGCGACCTGTGAGGTGCTGGCGCGCGACGGCGCCAAGGTCGCGGTCTGCGACCTGGACCAGGCCCCGGCCGAGGAGGTGGCGGGACGGCTGGAGGGGCGTGGGCTGGCGGTGGCCTGCGACGTCAGCCGGCGTGACCAGGTGGAGGCGGCGGTGCAGCGCGTGGTCGACTCCTTCGGCCGCCTCGACATCCTGGTCTGCTGCGCTGGCATCATCCGTGACAACCTGATCCACAAGATGACCGACGATGACTGGGATGCGGTCATCAACACGCACCTGCGGGGGAGCTTCCTTTGCGCCCAGGCCGCGCAGCGGGTGATGGTTCCCCAGCGCTACGGCAAGATCGTGTTCCTCTCCTCGACCTCGGCTCTGGGCAATCGGGGCCAGGCCAACTACTCCGCCGCCAAGGCCGGGCTGCAGGGCATGGCCCGGACCCTTGCCATCGAGCTGGGACCCTTCAACATCAACGTCAACGCGGTCGCCCCTGGCTTCGTGGAGACGCGCATGACCGAGGCCACGGCTCGACGCCTCGGCATCGATTGGGAGGAGTTCAAGCGCATGGCGGCGGAGCGCACCCCGCTTCGCCGGGTCGGCCAACCGGTGGACATCGCCAACGTCATCGCCTTCCTGTGCAGCGACGAGGCCGGCTTCGTGAGCGGGCAGACGCTCTACGTGCAGGGCGGCCCCTAGAGGTCCGGAGGGGCGACGTGGGAGGCATGATCGTCTGCCCCCAACCGGAGGCGGCGGAGGTGGGGCTGGAGGTGTTGCGCGCGGGCGGCAACGCCGTGGATGCCGCCGTCACCACCGCCCTGGTCCAGGGGGTGATCGACCCCATGATGTGCGGCATCGGCGGCTCCGGAGCCATGCTCGTGCACACGGCCGAAGGGCAAGATGAGGTCATCGAGTTCTATGCCCGAGCCGGGTCCGGGGTGCGGGAGGACCAGTGGGAGCACCTTTTCCTGCGTGAGGCGGCCGATCGGTACGGCTACGTCCTGGAGGGATGGGTCAACGACTGCGGCCACCAGAGCGTGGGGGTGCCGGGCACGGTCGCCGGCCTGGCCGAGGCCCTGCGCCGCCACGGCACCATCGGCTGGGCCGAGGCCTTGCGGCCCGGCCTGGAGGCGGCCCGGCGTGGCCTTCGGGTGACCGGCACCGTCTACGAGTACTGGGTGGGTGACCACGGGCCGGATGTGGTCGACGGGCGCCGGCGCATCCAGTGGACCCCGGAGGCGCGGCGCATCTACACCCGGGACGGCGAGCTCTACCGGCCCGGAGAGGTGATCCCCAACCCCGACCTGGCCCGTACCTACGAACGGTTGGCCGAGGCCGGGCCGGAGGACTTCTACCGGGGAGAGATCGCGGCCACGATCGCCGCCGACTTCCAGGCTGCCGGCGGCTCGATCACCGCCGCCGACCTGGCCGACTACCGCCCCCGGATCGCCGCCCCGGTGGTCGGCAGCTACCGTGGCCGGCGCCTGCTGGCGGCAGGGCCGCCGGCAGGGGGCGTGACCCTGCTCCAGATGCTGAACTATCTGGAGGGGTTCGACCTGGCGGGGTGGGGATGGCCCTCGCTGGAGGCGGCCCGGCTCCTGGTCCAGGCCATGGACTGGGCCATGGGGGAGCGGGAGCGGCACCTGGCCGATCCCGCGTTCGTCATGGTGCCGGTGGAGGCGCTGATCGCCAAGGGGCGCGCGGCTGCCGCCCGCTCGGTCCACGAGGCGCCCACTACGACCCACGTCTGCGTGCTGGACGGTGCCGGCAACGCGGTGGCGCTGACCCATACCCTGGGCGCCTGCAGCGGCGTGATCACGCCCGGGCTTGGGTTCCTGTACAACAACTACCTCAACGGCTTCGACCCCCGGCCCCACCGCCCCAACTCGCTCGCCCCGGGGAAGACCAGGGTCACCATGATGACGCCTTGCATGGTCTTCGAGCACGGTCGCCTCTCGATCGTGATCGGGGCGCCGGGGGGGACCAGGATCGTGACCGGCGTCCTGCAGGCCCTGGTCAACCTTCTCGACCATGGGATGAGCCCAGTGGAGGCGGTGAGCGCCCCCCGGCTCGACTTCCAGGGGGAGGTGGTGCAGGCCGAGCTGCGGATCCCCAGCCGGGTCGTTCGGGGGCTGGAGGAGCTTGGCTATCGCGTCCAGCGGCGGCCGTGGTCCTACGACCCCTACTTCGCCCGGGTCCAGGTGGTCCAGGTCGCCGAGGACGGGTCGCTGAGCGGTGCCTCCGATCCACGTGGCGACGGTGGCGTCGCCCTCACCCTCTGAGTCGGTCCCGAGGCCGCCAGGGGACTGGCCAATCGAACCCGTGGGGGGCTTCCGGGTGGGGCCGCGGCTGAGAGAACCCGGGCACGCCGGCACTTGGCAGGGCGGGCTCGCTGCGTCGTACGTGCCGCGGCCAACGATCCCATCGCATGCCTCTGGGCGATCGAGGAGGGCAGATGTCCGCCCCCACCCCATGGGCGCCCGGCCGCGGGGCGGTGAGCTTGCCGGCCAGGCGTATGCCCGACGGGGCGGCGCGACCGGCTGGTCCGGCATGGCGAGGTCAGGTGACGTGGGCCTCCGGGATCGTCTGAGGGCGCGAGCATGGCGGCGGCCTCACCGGCGCACGGTCTCGGTGCCCGGCTGAGGAGGACCTGGAGGTCGTCGGCGTCGCCGGCGGGTCCGATCGGGCACGCGCGTCGACGAGCCGATGTCGAGGAGGCCGGGGCACCCGGGTCGTGAGCCCCCCAAGGAGGTCGGAAGGGTACCGGTCACCCGCCCGCGCTCGGGGCGCAGGCTGACCTGAGCGCCCCGCCATGCCCCTGGGCGACAGGTGGCGACACGGTACGCCGCGGACCTGGCCCGAGCTGGTACGTTACGCCCAGAGCTATGGTGTTCGCTGATGGTGAAAGCCCCGCCCGTGTCCGTTCGACCCTGGGCACGATCCTGCGTCGGTGCCGGGAGCTCAGGGGGCGATCGCTGGCGGAGGTCGCCGAGCGGGCCGGGATCTCGACTGGCTACCTGTCGGAGGTGGAGCGGGGTCGGAAGGACGTCTCTACCGAGCGACTGCTGCGGATCGTGCGGGCGCTGGGCATGAGCGTCGCCGAAGTGTATCTGGAGCTGGCTCGGCGGCTGGGCGCCCCCGAGGCGATGGAGGTCGCCTCCGAGTTCGACCCCCGGGCTCAGCTACGCCAGATGAGCGAGGCGCTCGACGAGGACGCGCTTCGGACCGTGGCCCGCTTCACCGCCTTTCTGGCCACGACCGAGGGCGCCGCTCGCAAGCGGCCGATCGGATTCCTGAGGTGAGAGACATGCTGATACCCACCGTCGTCGAGACCACGAGCCGTGGCGAGCGTGCCTACGACATCTATTCGCGCCTGTTGAGGGACCGCATCATCTTCATCGGGGGCGAGATCACCGACCAGCTGGCCAACCTGATCGTGGCCCAGTTGCTGTTCCTGCAGAGCGACGATCCTGACAAGGAGATCGCGGTCTACATCAACAGCCCCGGCGGCTCGCTCACCGCCGCCCTCTCCATCTACGACACCATGCAGTACGTGCGGCCCGCGGTCCTCACCCTGTGCATCGGCTTCGCCGCCAGTGGCGGGTCGCTGCTGCTGGCCGGGGGCACCGCTGGCATGCGTTTCTCTTTGCCGCACTCGACCATCGTCGTTCACCAGCCATGGGCCACCGGGCTCCAGGGGCAGGCCACCGACCTCGAGATCCAGGCCCGGGAGATCCTTCGTCAGCGAGCCGAGCTGGTGGACATCTATGCCCGACACTGCGGTCGGCCGAGGGAGCAGGTGGAGCGGGACATCGAGCGCGACTTCTTCATGACCCCCGAGGAGGCGAAGGCCTGGGGCCTGATCGACGGCGTGATCGAGCACGCCGCCGGCCGACCCGGCGCCTGATCCCCCGCGCGCCCTGCGCCGGGGGGCGTGACCGCCGTCCACCGTGACCAAGATCGCCTCCAGACCGATCGATCCCGGCATGCCGGTGGCTCGGACGAGGGCGTCCTGGGGTACCTTCCCGCCCCCACCTGCCCCTGCGAGGGCCGGGCGGCCTCAGGTTCCTGGTCTCGAAGAACGTCGACCTAGGCGATCGCGCCTGCCTTGCCCCGGCGGCCCATCCCTTCGGCGAGGCCGTGACGGCCGACGCCGCGTGGGCTCGGCCCCACGCCGCGTGCGCGTGGTCCGATCCGCTGAGGGCCGGTTGCTCTCAGGGCCGGGGGGGACCGTCGGCCAGGCCGTTGCGGTAGGCGTAGGCCACCGCCTGGGCCCGGTCCCGAGCCCCGATCTTGCTGAAGAGGTTGTTGATGTGGGTCTTGACCGTGGCCTCGCTCACGACGAGCCGGACGGCGATCTCCTGGTTGGAGAGACCTTGGGCGATCAGCCCCAGGACCTCGGCCTCGCGGCGGGTCAGCCCGTCGGGCAGCGCCGGCGGCTCCTGGACGGCGGTGGGCGATGCCCCGCCCGCGGCCAGCGCCTCCAGCAGCCGGGCCTGCACGGCCGGTTCGAGCAACGCCTTGCCCTCCACCACCGCCTCGATGGCCCGGCGGATCTCCTGGCTGGTGGAGTCCTTGGTCAGGTAGCCGCGGGCTCCGGCCTGCACGGCCGAGAGGATGGAGCGATCGTCGTCGTAGGTGGTGAGGGCGATGACCTGGGTCCCGGGATGCTCGGCCCGAATGCGCCGGGTGGCCTCCACCCCGTCGCATCGGGGCATGCGGAGGTCCATCAGGACCACGTCGGGCCTCCACTTGGCGACCATGGCCACCGCCTCCTCGCCGTCGGCCGCGGCCCCCACCACCTCGATGCCGGGGGCGAGGCTGAGCAGCGTGACCAGGCCCTCGCGGACCAGCGCTTGGTCGTCGGCGACCAGGATCCGGATCACACCGGCACCGAGAGCCGGACCCGGAAGCCGCCGTCGATCGGGCCCGCCTCCAGGGTCCCGCCGAGGAATGCGACACGCTCGCGGATGCCGGTCAGCCCGTAGCCGCCGGGGGCCAGGGACGGCTTCGGCCGGCCCCGGTCCTCGACCGTGAGGTCGATGCCGGAGCGGCGGTAGGCGAGCCGTATCCGAACCTCGGTGGCCTGCGCGTGCTTGCGGACGTTGGAGAGCGCCTCCTGGGCGGCACGGTACACGGCGAGACGCGCGTCGGGGGCCAGCCGGGCGGGCTGTCCCTCCACCTCCAGGCGGCAGGGGATGCCGGTGCCCCGCTCGAAGTCTTCGACCAGCCGGAACAGCTGCTCGGGGCCGGGCAGGTCGTCACCGCGTAGGGTGGCGACGGCACGCCTGGCCTCCACCAACCCTTCGCGAACCAGGCGCTGGCAGCGGTCCAGGGTCGCCTCCACGGCCGGGTCCCCGGGGCGTTGCTGAGCCAGCGCCCGGGCGGCCTCCAGCTGCACGGCCAGGGCCGACAGCGTGTGGGCCAGGACGTCGTGGACCTCACGGGCCAGCCGCTCCCGCTCCAGCTGCGTTGCCAGCCGGACCCGCTCCCGGCGCAGCACCCGGGCGCAGGCCGAGCCGAGGTAGGCGAGGACCGGGCCGAGCAGGTTGGCGACCAGCGAGGTTGCCTCGAGGTGGTGCTGAGCGAGCGCGCCGGTGATGACCTGGAAGCCGTAGAACAGCCAGACCACGGCGGCCACGACCGTCCCGAGGAGGCCCAGGGGCGGTGCGTTGATGGCAACCAGGTACAGGCCCAGCGCCCCTGGCCCCTGGTCGCCGAGCAGGAGCAGGGCGATGGCGGCTACCCCTTGCCCGCCCAGCGCCAGCAGGCGCTCCACGTCCCCTCGCCGCCCTGAGCGCACCCAGGTGTCGGCCTGGGCTGCCAGCAGCCCCAGGGCGGCGAGCCCGACCCCCAGGACGTGGGGCGGCCGATAAGGGATGGGCTCGATGAGGTACACCCACCACAGGACCAGCCCACCGGTCAGCAGGGAGACCGGCAGCGCGTACCGGGGCGGGATCGCGACCAGCTCGTCGGTGCCCACCAGCCTCGATCTTAGCCTTCGTCGGGCCTGTCACCGACTTCCATCACCAGAACGGGCCTCCGCCAGCTTGCCGGGCGAGCTGGCGGAGACCGTCGGTGCCCTACGGCCGGCGAAGCGCCCGCGGCCTCAGCGCCGCCACGCCGGCGACGAGCGCCGTCCTGCTCCGACCCCGGGCAGGGCCTGCATCCGTGCCCAGACCACCGCGTTCTGGACCCCGAACGTGATCCCGAGCAGGAGGAGCAGCTCGGCGGTAGCGGTGGGGCCACCCCAACCCGTCAGCAGGGTCGCGACCAGACGGGCGGCGAAGGAGACGATCCAGAGGGCCAGGGTGAGGAGGGTGCCGCGCGACAGGGGGGTGCCGTCGGCGCTCATCCAGACCTGTAGGCTCAAGCCCCGGGCGAGGCCCAGCCCACCCACCACGACGGCTTGGAGGGCGAGCAGGGCCAGATCGGTCGTGTCCGGGCTGGGAGCCCTGGTCAGCTGGGAGAGGCTCCAAGCCAGTGCAGCCAGCGGCACCAGCCAGAGCCGACGCCCGTCGATGGGCCGCGTCGCGAGCTGCCGGGCGATGGCGAAGACGACGATCGCGGCCACCACCACGATCTCGACCAGGGGGTCCGTGCCAAACCGCATCTCGATCCTCTCCTTCGCCGTGATTCCGACGAGGAGCAGTCTGGTCACAACGGCCCCGGCTGCCATCGGAGCGGGGCTGGATCCTCAGCGCGGCCTGCTCCATCCGGGGGTGGAGGCCTTCTCCACCGGGCGAGGGCAGCAGGCGGGGAGGGCGCTCAGCCGGCGCGGCGGATGATCAGCGCGTCTCCCTGCCCACCGCCCCCGCAGAGGGCGGCTGCCCCTAGCTCCGCTCCCCTCCGGCGCAGCTCGCAGGCCAACGTCAGGACCAGCCGGGCGCCCGAGGCGCCGATGGGATGACCCAGCGCCACCGCCCCCCCGTTGACGTTGACCCGATCCTCGTCCAGCTCAAGCATGCGGGTGGAGTTGAGGGCCACGGAGGCGAAGGCCTCGTTGATCTCCACCAGGTCGAGGTCAGCGGCCGTCAGCCCCGCCTTCTCCAGTGCGCGGGAGAGGGCCAGCGCGGGCACGGTGTGGAGCCAGGCGTAGCGCTCGGCGCTCATCCCGTGGGCGACGATCTCGGCCAGCGGGGCGAGCCCGAGGGCGCGGGCCCGTTCCTCGGCCATGACCACCACCGCGGCGGCGCCGTCCGAGATCTGGGAGGCGTTGCCCGCGGTGATGGTGCCGTCCTCATGGAAGGCCGGGGGCAGCCGGGAGAGGGTCTCGATCGTGGTCTCGGGCCTCACTCCTTCATCGGAGGTGAGCACCATCCGCCCGTCGCGGGGTTGCGGCACCTCGACCGGGACCGTCTCCTCGGCCAGCCGCCCTTCCGCCCAGGCGGCCGCGGCCCGCTGGTGGGATCGCGCCGCCCAGGCGTCCTGCTCCCCTCGGCCGATCTCCAACTCCCGGTTGATCTCGTCCGACGACTCCCCCATCTGCTGGCCGGTGAAGGTGGACCAGAGCCCGTCGTGGATCATGGCGTCGACCAGCGCGGCGTCGCCCATGCGGGCCCCGAAGCGGGCCTTGGGCACCAGGTAGGGGGCCTGGGACATCGACTCCATCCCTCCCGCCACCACGGTCGAGACCTCGCCTGCTCGGATCAGCTGGTCGGCCAGCGCGATGGCGGTGAGCCCGGAGAGGCAGACCTTGTTGATCGTGATCGCCGGCACCTCGATCGGGATGCCGGCTGCGATCGCGGCCTGTCGGGCGGTGATCTGGCCCGTGCCCGCCTGGAGCACCTGGCCCATGATCACGTACTCGACCTCCTTCGCCTCGACACCCGCCCGCTCCAGGGCGGCGCGAATGGCGATCGCGCCCAGCTCGACCGCTTTCAGATCCTTGAGGGCGCCGCCGAACTTGCCGATGGGCGTGCGGGCGCCCGCCACGATCACCGACTTGGTCACGGTCCTCCATCGTACGGCTCGCCGGGGCCCGGAAGGTCACCCTCGGGCATCCCAGGGCCGGACCGGAAGGCTCCGCCGGCCCTCAGCTCAGGTGGAGGGCCTGGCGGATCCATGCCTCTTGCGCCGCCACCGCGGTGGCGAGATTCGCCCCGACCAGGTCGTGGTCGCCTCCCGGAATCCAGAGCAGCCTGGCGGTCACCCCTCGCTGCGTGAGCGCGTCGTAGGTGGCCTGGGTCCAGGCCGCCGGGATGGTGTGGTCCGCTGTGCCCTGGACGATCAGCACCGGCGGCTGGCCAGGGGCGAAGTAGTTCCGGGGGGACAGATGCCGGTATCCCTCGGGGTTGCTATCCGGTGTGCCCAGGGCGCCCAGGTCCTCCGGGTGCTGGTCCCACCAGGTGCGCGCGTTGTCGGCCATGTCGCTGCTGATCGGGGCCTGTAGGACGACCGCCCCGATCCGGGGATCCACCACCATGGCCAGCTCGCAGATACCGCCGCCGTTGCTGTGGCCCACGCAGGCGATGTGCGAGACATCAGCCTGGGGCAGCGTCCCAAGCGAGCTCACCAGGTCGAGGGTGGTCACCAGCTCACCCACGATGGGTGGCAGCCCGGGCGGCCCCGGACCCGAGCCTGCGTACCCCGGCCAGTTCGGCGCCAGCACCAAGAAGCCGTGGGCCGCCATGGGGTCGCCGAAGATGGCGGAGTCCTGTCCCACCCAGTACCGCTCGGGCGGGATGAAGCCGTGCTCGACCAGGACCACGGGGAAGGGACCGGGTCCGTCGGGGATGGCGATGGTGCCGGTCATCACCTGCCCCTCAGCGGGCCAGCTCATCTGGTATCGAGTGAATCCCTGGCCCCGGACCATGACCTCGCCGATCTGGATCCTCCCTCCCGGGTAGGGCCGGATGCGCAAGGCCTCGATGAAGTAGGGAGGCAGCGCTGGGGTGGAGGTGGGCGTGGGCGAGGGGGAGGCGGCCCGCGGCGGCCCACCGTGGCGGGCCGCCGGGGTCGGGGCTGGTCCTTCACAGGCCAGGAGCCCGGCCAGGGCGATGAGGGCGGCCAGGACGACTCCCGGGTTGAGGTTCCGCCATCGCACGCTGGCTCGACTCTACGGGACGTCGCCGGCGACGGCACGGGTGGGGGGCGGCTGGGAGCCCCGGTTCGGCGGCGCGAGCTCAGAGCGCGCCCCCCCGGGCGAGGAAGGCGAGCACCGCGATCGCCGCCACGGCCAGGGCCAGGCGAAAGGCCAAGCGCGGGCGCCGAGCGTTGGCCGAGACCACCACCCCGGCGCTGAGCGCCGCCGCCAGGGCGGCGCCCGCGACTCCGGGCGGGCCGGGCGGGCCGGGTCCGAAGGTCACGGCGGCGTCGGCGGCCAAGAGCAGCACCGCCGCCAGCAGGGAGGTGGCCCGCTCGCCCAGCAGCTGGGGGAGGCCGTGCTCGCCTGCGCGCCGGGCGGTGGCGAGGTCTGGCAGCGCCTGGGCGCAGTGGCCGCCGACACCGATCGAGGCCCCGGCCGCGATCGCCCAGAGAGGCGGCGGACGGCCGTGGACGGCGAGGGCAACCGCCACCGGGACCAGTGCAAAGGCCACCAGGTAGGGCAAAGGGCTGATCGGGAGGGCCTTCAGGCCCGCGTTGTAGGCCATGGCCGCGGCCACGGCCACCAGGTGGGCGGCGGCGAAGCCGGGGCCGGCCACGAGCGAGAGGGGAACGCTGGCGATCAGGGCCAGGAGGGCGGCACGTCCGACCCGACCGGGATCCACTCGGCCGGCGGCGATGGGCTTGTCACCGCGCCCCGCGGCCAGGTCGCGGCCGCGGTCCAGGTAGTCGTTGCTCCATCCCACCCCGAGCTGGCCAGCCGCGACCGCGGCCACGATCCAGATGGTGCGGGTGGCCGCCCCGGCGCCGAGGGCGAGCAGGCCCACCAGGACGGTGACGGTGGCGGCCGCCTCTGGGTGGCAGGCCGCCAGCAGGGCTAGGAGGTGGGCGCTGGCGTGGGGCCGCCGGTCGTCTCCAGGGCCCACCGCTCCTCCATGGCGCGCATGTCCGTCTCCACCGTACGCAGACCAAGGGCGGCTGCGGCGGCTGCCAGCAGCAAGAGTGGGACCGAGGTGACGAGCAGGGCCAGGGGGAGGCTGTGGAGGCGGTCGGAGAGGAAGCCGACGTCGGCCGTGGAGTGGGAGTCGCCAAGCACGTGGGCGAGGAGCAGGAGCATGGCCACCGCGCCCGCTCGTAGCGCTGGCGTGACCACGTTCTGGGTCACGGCGGTGAAAGGCCCCTGGTAGAGGTAGACGCAGACCACGGTGACGAAGAACGCCGGCCCGAAGATGGGCACGCCATCGATGTCCATCGGGCCGAGGAGCGCCACCACGATGGTGCCAGAGGCGATGGTGAAGCCGACGATGCCCACCTCCAGCGGGGCGGTCGGCCGGCGGTGACCGAGACGGTCCCCCAGCCAGCCACCCAGCAGCGTGCCTACGAGACCACCAGCGATCAGGACTGTGCCGGATAGCAGCCCGGCAGCGCCGAGAGAGAGGCCGAAGCGCCTGCCAAGGACGGTCGGCAACCAAAAGGCGTTGGCAGCGAGGACGAAATACAGCAACGTGTGGGCCACGATCAGCCAGCGAAGGGTAGGGATGCGGAGCAAGCCCAGCAAGGCGGCCGGGGTTGCCTCACGGGTTCGCTGGAGCCGCGGCCCGATCGCCTCTGCCGCACCCCGGAGCGGCTCTCGCATCAGGTAGGCGAGCATGGCAAGCCCCAGCCCTGGGATCGCGGCAAGAAAGAAGGCCATGCGCCAGCCATATCGGGTAGCGATGAGGCCTCCGCCGATGAACCCAGCGGCAATGCCCAAGACGCTGCCCGCGCTCCAGACCGCCATCGCTCGACCGCGCCGCTCCCGTCCGAAGTGGTCGCTGAGCAGCGAGGCGCCGGCAGGGTAGTAGCTGGCCTCGCCAACGCCGAGCACCGCCCGGGTGAGGAAGAGCTGGACATAGTTGGCCACCAGGCCGGAGAGGACGGTGGCGCAGCTCCACACCGCGACCCCGATGGCGATCACCGTCCGTCGAACGCCTCGGTCGGCCCAGTACCCAAAGGGGATGGCGCTGGCAGCGTAGATGAGGAGGAAGGCCGTCCCCAACAGACCGACCTGGAAATCAGAGAGATGGAAGTCACGCTGGATCTGGGGGGCCACGGCTGAGGTCACCCAACGGTCGGCGTAGTTCAGAAAGTTGATCGAGACCATGACCACCAGGGCGTAGCCGGCTGAGGCGTTCCGCACGGCGCCATCATAGGGGGCGCACGGCGCATCGACGCGTTCGACCTTGGGTACCATTAGGGCCTACAGACGCGGCTGGCTGGGCTTCGGTTGTCGCAAGGTGGGTCGGCAACGGGCATGTGGCGAGCCCAACGGTCTGTAAAACCGCCGCGAAAGCTGTGGGGGTTCGACTCCCTCCCGGCCCACCAGCCCAATCCCAATTCGGAAGG